>ERZ773246.375-NODE-375-length-18711-cov-4.25204_pt1 | contig 18711 bp, 16 predicted proteins | sample MGYA00580519_ERZ773246 | MGnify/ENA primary metagenome ERZ773246 (study PRJEB29015, sample SAMEA2738153) | human oral metagenome | biome: human oral; feature: human-associated habitat; material: saliva | place: China | collected 2246 ...
TTTCCGCCACTCCTACTGACGATAATCAGCTTCCGCACCATCGTGACAAGAACGATAGTTCCAACGATAAATGCCACCGTCTTAAAGAAATTGTCATTCCACGTCGACTTTAGTCCAATCAAGAAATATTGATATATCTTCATTAATTACTTCCCTCCAAATCACCTTTCGCTCTCCTGAGAAGGTGTTTTCATTTCACCCTTGCTAATTAGCTCGCATCGACATAGATGTGGTATTTTCCGCAGTGAAGACAGCGGAAGAGATACCCGCAGAGATCCCCATCCTTATACAGGTACTCCCTTATATCGGTGTATTCATGCCTCATCTCATACTCTTCAAGGACCTCGTCTGCGATTCCCATCTCCTCTAGCTCCTCCGTGCCGACTGTTCCTAGATATGCACAGTAGTCATTACAGCAGGATAGCCAGTGCTCGCCCTGCCAGCTCAGGTAGCCAGGCGTTCTTTCAAATAGTTCCTTCGACTTCGCCACATCCACTTCACCTTCCCATTCGGCATCTTGCACGAACTGAGCGTCGAATTTCTTTGCAGCCTCTCCACTAGCTATACACTCTGGGCACAAATGCTCGACGTCTTCAACGCTGTAAGGGAACGAACTATAGTAGATAGTACTTTCCTTGCCGCAGCACGGGCATACCTCTGGCGGACCTTCTTCAAAGCTTTCAGTAGCCAGTGGATCTGGATGGTAACGGAATTTTGGAAGCTTCTTAGCTTTTTCTCTCTGCAGAGACTCCTCAGCAGCTGTCTTTGGTCTTTTCACTGCCCACCTGTCTCCATCATCTTCTGCTAGCGATTTGAGATAAGCGAGCTTCTTTATCTGTTTCTTATCTGTCCTATCTGCAATCTCTGACATCAAGTCATACGCACTCTGCATGAGCGAAAGGATTTTGTATACATCGACAAGAACTGCCTTGGCATCTTTATCCCCAGCCTCTTTGAGCCTATCCGAAAACTCGTATAACGCAAGAACGGTCTCTCGCTTACCCTTCTTCGCTTCGTAATCCTTTACTAGTTCAGCATGTTCTTTTATGTATGGATTCATTATTTCTCCTACCATTTCAGCAAAACTTCTCGTTTTTGTCCACAAATTATATCAATTCTTTCCTATAAATTATAACAAATTGAGGCGGTAAAATCATTGACAATTATCACATGCGGTGGTAACATATTTCATTATTAAAACGATGACGAGGACAGTAGGTTCGCTTTAAGGCTTTGAGAGAGGGATGGATGGTGAGATCATTCCAGTACGGAGCGTTCTGAACACCACCTCCGAGTGGCACTAATCCTGCCCGCCTAGCCGCGTTAAAAGCTTCAAAGAGTGCTGGAGCAGAAGCTCCGGAAGATGGGTGGAACCACGAATACGAATGTATGCGTCCCTTCTGACAATTTGAATGTCGGAAGGGACTTTTTAATTTCCTTCCGCTAATGAAAGGAGTTCTTAAAATGATTATTACACTAAAAGACGGTAGCAAAAAAGAATATGCTTCGCCGATGTCAATCATCGACATCGCAAAAGACATAAGCGAGGGTCTCGCAAGAGCAGCTTGCGTTGGTGAAGTCGATGGAGAGGTCTGTGACCTCAGAACTGTTGTGGATAAAGATGCTGAAGTTAACATTCTCACTTTTGATTCTGATGCAGGAAAGCATGCGTACAGACACACATGTTCACACGTGCTCGCAGAGGCTGTCAAGAATCTATATCCAGATGCCAAGATGACAATTGGACCTTCTATCGATAATGGTTTTTACTATGACTTCGACATGCCAGCTCTAACTAGAGAGGATTTAGATAAGATAGAAGCTGAGATGAAGAAAATCATCAAGAGAGGAGATGCGATAACTCGTTTCACACTCCCTAGAGATGAAGCCATCAAGCTATTTCAGGAGAGAAATGAGCCATACAAAGTCGAGCTCATCGAGGACCTACCAGAGGACGAAATCATTTCCTTCTATCAGCAGGGAGATTTTATCGAGCTCTGCGCAGGACCACATCTGATGAGCACGAAGCAGATTAAGGCGTTTAAGCTAACTTCTAGCTCTGGCGCTTACTGGAGAGGTGACGAGCACAACAAGATGCTCACTAGAATCTACGGTACTGCATTCAACAAGAAGGCTGATCTCGAAGAGTACCTTGAGTACCTAGCTGACATCAAGAACAGAGACCACAACAGACTCGGTCGTGAGATGGAGCTATTTACAACAGTAGATATAATCGGTCAGGGTCTTCCTCTATTTATGCCTAAGGGCACTAAGATGATCCAAAAGCTACAGCGCTGGATTGAAGACCTCGAGGATTACGAATGGGGTTACGTGAGAACGAGAACACCGCTGATGGCGAAATCAACTCTTTACAAGATTTCAGACCACTGGTACCACTACAAGGATGGAATGTTCGTATTCGGATATGACAACATCGATGAGCTGAACAATGCAGAGGATGCTACTCGCGAGATCAGAGGACTTGAGGACCTAAGTCTCATCGAAAACGATGCTGATGCAAATGCATTTGCGCTTCGCCCTATGACATGCCCATTCCAGTACTATGTATACAAGGCTAAGCAGCACAGCTATAGGGATCTACCTTATAGAATGGGTGAGACTTCTACTCTATTCCGCAACGAAGATTCCGGAGAAATGCACGGACTCACTAGAGTTCGTCAGTTCACGATTTCAGAGGGCCACCTCGTGTGCACACCTGAGCAGATTGATGAAGAGTTCAAAAACTGCGTAAAACTCGCTAAGTACTGTCTCACAACTCTAGGTCTAGACGGTGATGTTACATACAGAATGTCAAAGTGGGATCCAGAAAATCCAGGTAAATATCTCGGAACTGCTGAGGAATGGGATAAGGTTGAATCGGCAATGCGTGAGATTCTCGATGAAATCGGTCTCGATTACACAGAGGCTTCTGGCGAGGCTGCATTCTACGGACCTAAGCTCGATATTCAGGCAAAAAATGTATATGGCAAAGAAGATACTATGATCACTATACAGCTTGACATGTTCCTTGCTGAGAGATATGACATGTATTATATAGATAAGAACGGTGAGAAAAAACGCCCATATATCATCCACCGTACATCGCTCGGCTGCTACGAGAGAACTCTCGCTTGGCTGATTGAAAAGTATTCAGGGAACTTCCCTACTTGGCTGTGTGCAGAGCAGGTTAGAATCCTACCTATCTCTGATAAGTACCAGGATTATGCAGAGGAAATCTTCGCTGAGCTAAGAAGAAATGGCGTTGATGTTACAATTGACAGCAGCTCCGAGAGAATCGGCTACAAGATTAGAAAAGCTCAGATGGAGAAGCTGCCTTACATGCTAGTCGTTGGACAGCAGGAAGCTGAGAATAAAACTGTTTCGGTTCGTTCGAGATTCGAAGGAGATGAAGGTAGCAAGCCACTGAGTGAATTTGTGAACGCAATCTGCGAGGAAATACGCACAAAAGCGATTAGAGAAAAGAAAGTCAGCGAAGAAGAAAAGAAAGATAAATAGTTAAATTTACAAGAGAAGGGAACGGAGGATTTGTCATGCAGAGAGAGAAGCGCAAAGACAACATAATACGGAAATTGCAGTCTACAGATTCGCCTGTAAGCGCTTCCTCTCTTGCAAAAGAGTTCGGAGTAAGCAGACAAATTATCGTTGGAGACATCGCTATTCTCAGAGCTGAGGGTCATGATATTAGTTCGACCCCTCGTGGATACGTGCTCCCTCAAATTGGGACTACCCCAGTCTATAGAATCGCTTGTAAGCACGATTCATCTAAAATCCTAGAAGAACTTAATGCGATTGTCGACTGCGGTGGCATATTACTCGATGTAAGTGTTGAACATCCTATATATGGTGAACTAGTCGGTAACCTGCACATTGCAAATAGACTTGATGCAAAGGAGTTCGCAGATAAGATTATTGAGAGCAATGCCCCTCCACTATCACTTCTCACTGATGGGATTCACTTACATGCTATCACGTGTAGGGATGAGGATGCACTTGAGCGAATAAAGGATAAACTTCGTTCAATAGGGATACTATTCGAGTAAACGATAAAAAATTTTTAACGGGTTAACAGTTTATTTTTAAGTAGCATTTGATGTTTTCTTTATTTTAATATTGACTTTTCACAGAGCCTCTTTTAATGTGTATACAGGTGTCATGACACCTGTATATTGTTAGGAGGCTTTTTTAATGGCTAGTTTTACTTCATTTCTAAAACGCAAGGATATAATCATCTCTGGAAAGAGATATGGAATTGATGCACTTGGCGCTATGGCTCAGGGACTATTTTGTTCACTACTTATAGGAACAATCATCAATACTATCGGAGTGCAGCTTCACATCTCTGCCCTATCGCAGACTGTCGCTACTATAGGTGGTATTAAATACACTGTAGGTGGTCTTGCGATGGCTATGGGAGGACCTGCAATGGCATGTGCAATCGGATATGCTCTTGCTGCTCCACCGTTAGTTCTATTCTCCCTCATCACTGTCGGTTTCGCTTCAAATGCGCTTGGAGGTGCTGGCGGACCACTCGCAGTACTATTTGTAGCGATAATAGCAGCTGAATGCGGAAAAGCTGTTTCAAAGGAGACAAAAGTAGATATCCTGGTTACACCGAGTGTAACAATCGGCATAGGAATCGCTTTATCTTGGTTAATCGCACCTGCGCTCGGAAACGCAGCCATGAAGATGGGCGATATTATAATGTGGGCTACCGAACTTCAGCCTCTACTCATGGGAATTATTGTCGCTGTAGTTGTAGGTATAGCACTTACTTTACCAATATCTTCTGCGGCTATTTGCGCAGCCCTAGGTCTAACAGGACTCGCCGGCGGTGCAGCACTTGCTGGCTGCTGTGCACAGATGGTTGGATTCGCAGTTGCTTCATATGAAGATAATGGCGTCGGTGGCCTCGTATCACAGGGAGTTGGAACATCGATGCTTCAGATGGGTAATATAGTTAGAAACCCAAGGATATGGATAGCCCCTACTATTGCATCTGCTATCACAGGTCCTATTGCAACCTGCGTGTTCCATCTCAAGATGAACGGCCCGGCTATAGCAAGCGGCATGGGCACATGTGGTCTAGTCGGACCTCTAGGTGTGTATTCAGGCTGGATTGCTGATATAGCAAAAGGAACAAAAGCAGGGATTACTTCAATGGATTGGCTCGGTCTCATCCTAATATCTGTAGTTCTACCAGCAATATTAACCATACTGTTACACAAGGCTGTCAAGAGAGCTGGCTGGGTTAAAGCAGGAGATCAGAAGCTATAAGAAGCTAATCATTTTCAAAAATCTGCAACCAATTAGATAATCTCAATAAAAAATGTGCCTAGCACAGAATGTGATCCCCCTAATTTCACACAGTGCTCAGCACATTTTTTAATTTTGAAATCTTTCTATTGAAAAAGAAAGGCGGAATTAATAAATTCACGTCTTCCTCTTTCTGGGAGTCCGCCGTTAATCGTGGGCTTCTCCACTCTTAATATTGAGGTGGTTTTGATTCCTGTAATCACTGCTGACTTCCATTTGTTATTTAGAAGGTTTTGTATGTTGTTATAATTGGTAATTTTCGTTATTTGCTCGCTGCATTCTTCTTCTTAAGTCTAAGAATACCGATTGATGCAAAGATACCAGCAACTAATACGATAATCTGGTATACGAACATGTATGTGTATGCACTCTTTCCGCAGTTATCCATCCAGTATCCAAATAGCGTGAACTGGAATAGGTCAGGCGAAAAACCTACAGCTGCAGCAATACCGATAGTAGATGCGCTGAGTGCTCTTGGTACTCCAGCCTCTGTAAGAGTTGCATAGTATGCTCCTCTACCGATGTATACGAAGAATGCTAGTACAAGTGTTACTATCAATACTGTTGTAACAGTTACACCACTCTTTGGCATTAACATGTAGATAAGGCCGAGGATTCCAACAACGTATACTAAGATAAGAACCTTTGCAGGCGACTTCACCTTATCAGTAAGGAATCCGCCTACAGGAGCTCCAACAAGCTGCATTCCGTACTGACGTGCAATCGCAGCCCATCCAGTTAGAGTTACCGTAACACCCATAACCTGTGTAAAGTATGGAGTGAAGTAAGTAAGTGTGGACATGAATGAGTAAACTGCGAAGATACTCATTGCAACGAGCCATGTAGCAGGCTGCTTTGCAATCGTAACAAAGTGTACAAAGAAGTTTTCGTGATTGTGAGCTTCCGCTTTTTTCTCAGCCTCAGTCTCAAAAGCAACTTTCTCTTTCTTCTTTGGACTTTCTAAGACGAATATTGCAATAACTGTAAGTATGAATGAGATAATCGCATTGCAGATAACTGCTGCTCTGATTCCACCTACGCTAACTGCATACTTTGTAAATGCAATCATCATCGCCGAGCTGATTAAAATATTGAATAATCCGATTGACGTTTCATTAAATCCGAAAAGCTTACCCTGGTTCTCATCGCTAGCAAGGTCTCTTACAATCTTGATGTGCGCCGGATAGTTCATGAATAAGCTAGAAATAGCAAATCCTATCCACATCAGTACCGCAAATCCGTATGTTGGGTGAACCAAGAATAGAAGTGCAAATACTCCGTTCAAGAACACTGATAGAACGTAAATAATCTTGTAGTTGAATCTGTCAGAAAGCCATCCTCCGATAGGAGCACCGATTACATTACCGAATCCATAAATTGTAATCAGAAGACCAAGCTTAGTGTTAGTACCACCGATGAACTCCTTGAACGGATCATACCATGTGTACTGTAGATACGGCACCAAGTACACGACTGACCAACATGCACCCATTACCAGCAGTGTAATCACAAGTTTTAATTTGTCTTTCATAATCCCTCCAGACTAAATATCCATTTTAGCCATTTTAAATAATCTCTGTCTTAGATAAACTTCTTAAATACTTCGCCAAGAATCTTGATTCCTTCACGAATCTGCTCATCTGTTACGAGTGTAAAGTTCATTCTTACTGTATTCTTAACACCTTCGTGTGCGAAGAACGATTCACCAGGAATGTATGCAACTCCTTCAGCGATTGCGTCATCAAGAATCTTATCGCTGTCTAATCCCTCAGGTAACTCGAGCCAGAGGAACATTCCGCCCTCAGGTCTTGTATACTTGATCTCCTTAGGGAAGTGCTCCTCAATCATCTCAATCATGAGGTCCGCTCTGTGCTTATATACTTCCTGAATGCCCTTGATGTGAGCCTCTAGATCAAACATCTTCATGTAGTATGCAACGATCATCTGTGTGATTTCAGGGCTCTGTAGGTCGTTAGTTTCCTTTAGAGCCTCAGCCATTGAAGCAACCTTTGGCTCTGCGCACATCCATGCAACACGCATTCCTGGGCTGAGAATCTTCGAGAAAGATCCGAGGTATACAACTTGTCCCTTAGTGTCTAGCGACTTTAGGTTAGGTAGTGGCTCGTTTCTGAAACGGATTTCTCCATATGGATTGTCCTCAATTACGACAACATCATGCTTCGATACAACTTCCATGAATCTCTGTCTACGCTCTAGAGTCCACGCCTTTCCAGTTGGGTTCTGGAAGTTAGGAATTACGTAAAGCAACTTTACCTTAGGCGTATTGCTCAAAACCTCTTCAAGGTGCTCGATAACAATGCCATCATCGTCTGTATCAACTCCTGCAAATTCAGCTCCAAATGGTCTAAATGCATTGATAGCTCCCAGATAGCTTGGATTCTCTGTCACTACTACGTCACCTTCGTCGATAAACATAAGTGCCGCTAGACCAAGCCCCTGCTGAGATCCACTAAGCATACATACATTTTCATTTGCACACTTTACGCCCTCTTTGTTGTTCATTCTCTCAACGATGATATCAAGAAGCTCACCGTTACCCTTTGTTAGACCGTACGAGAAAGCTCTCTTGCCTTCCTGCTCAATCATTGCGTCAGTAGCCTTCTTGAGATCCTCGATTGGATAAAGCTGAGGATCAGGTAGTCCTGCTGCGAATGAAATTATATTAGTGCTTCCAGCAATTCTTTTCTGTACTGCACGAATACCCGATGCCTTAATACGGTCCATACGAATAGAAAAACTCATTTCTAACCTCCTTGTTTGTATAAGTGAAACTCTCGTTAATAAGCTTTAGTATGTCTTAACTTCTTCTTCGCCATTTAGTACACGTAGCGAACCAAGTGCGAGTGCAACCATTTCAAACTCCCCAGCGACAACTTCTGTAGGAGCGATCACTCTTGTCATCTTGGATACTTCATCCGTAATGTAATCGGAGTGTGCAATTCCGCCAGTGATAATAATTCTGTCAATTGGCTCTTCAAAAGCAGGAACGTAGGAGCTTATCTCTCTTGCAACGAAGTATGCAAATGCGTCGTATATCAGCTTCGCTTCCTCATCGCCATTCTCGATGCGCTTCTCTATCTCTAGAAGATTCTTTGTACCTAGATAGTCGTAGATACCACCTGCTGTACTAACCTTCTTAACCATCTCTTCATAAGTGTATTCACCAGAGTAGCAAAGCTTGATAAGCGGATAAGTTGGAAGTCCACCACTTCTCTCTGGAGAGAAAGGTCCATTAGTCCTGCCGCCGCTACCATCAACCATCTTGCCGCGGTTATGCGCAACGATTGAAATACCGGAGCCTAAGTGTGCAACTATGAAGTTGCTGTCTTCATACTTCTTACCTAGTTTATCTGCAACGAATCTGGAAACTGCTTTGTGATTTAAAGCATGAAACCAACTTGGTCTCTCGAGCTCTTTTATTCCAGAAATTCTAGCCTTATCCATCATCTCATCAACAGCAACGGGGTCGACTACAAACGACGGAATACCTAGCTCATCACCGATTGATTTTGCAAGAACTGCACCAAGATTTGACGCATGCTCACCATACTTTGCCTGTCTCAAATCATCGATCATCTTATCGTTTACGGCGTATGTGCCTCCTTCGATAGGACGCATAAGCCCGCCTCTACCAGCAACGCAGCCGAGATCTTTGAGAGAAAAACCCGCTTCTTCGATAGATTCGACAATTAGATTCTTTCTGTACTCGTATTCATCGAACACGTGCGGAAAATCTTTGAGATCTTCTGCAGAATGTGTAACTGATTTCTTAAATATCTCCTTATCATCCTCAAAGACAGCAATCTTTGTGCTTGTGCCTCCTGGATTCACAATGAGTAATTTCATAAACAATCTCCTATTTTTTGTTTGTTCTAGTAAGCGGAACTATGTTCTATTATGTGATATTTTATTAGTTTTTGCAAAGGTTGTCAATCGATTTTGTAACTGGTTTGACCTTATTTCAAGCTAAAACACCATATGCTAACAGCAATTTCTATCAAAGAAAAAGATTCCAAAAAAATAATTTATGCTTGATATTAATTTGGAGTATCATGTATCCTAACAAACAAGAGTAAAATGACTTAATAAAAGCAGAATGTGTTTTTGCTTAATCAAGGAGGATCGAAATGAATAAATTAGACGTAAGTGTTGAAGTAAGTGCACGTCACGTCCACCTATCTCAGGAGGATATCGAGAGACTTTTTGGCGCAGGCTATGAGCTAAAGGTTAAGAAAGTAATTCCTGGCGGTTTTGTTGCTGAAGAGAGACTATGTCTTGTTGGCCCTAAGAACCAGATGAGGAACGTTGCTATTCTTGGACCTGCTAGAAAAGAAACTCAGGTCGAGCTATCTGCTACAGATGCTCGTGCACTAGGAGTACAGGCTCCTATCAGAATGTCTGGTGACCTAGCTGGAACTCCTGGAATCAAGATTGTTGCTGCTGATGAGACTACAATTGAAATCGATCACGGTTGTGTTGTAGCACAGCGTCACGTACACCTATCAGAAGAAGACGCTGCTAAGTTCGGCGTTGAACAGAACCAGGTTGTTGAGCTAGCTATCGATACTGGACTAAAGCGCGCTCTCGTGTTTGGAGATGTAGTAGTTAGAATTGGTGGACCTGACAGCGTAGTTCACCTGGACACAGACGAGGGAAATGCTGCATGTGTTGGACCTAACTGCGTTGGAACTTGCATAGCTCGCTAAGTTGTGACTAGTAGTATTGCTAAGTATTTTTCTGAAAATTCTTATACAAAAACGAGAAGGCACTGCCTTCTCGTTTTTATTATTCGTGGTTTTGTTGCTACATGCATATCGCTATTTAGCTAATGCAATAAAACTAGCACCTTTTATTTAACAAAAAGATTACTAGTAATTTCAGCACTGAGCGCCTTCATGTATTCTAGCTTCTCCTGAAAATGCTCATCCATTACACGGAATTTGGGTCCGGACAGACTGATTGCTGCTACCGCCCTTCCATTTCTGTAAATCGGAACTCCTACGCAAAACAGCCCAATTTCACGCTCTTCATCGTCGCACGCATAGCCGAGTTCTCTGATTCTCTCTAGTTCATATCTAAGACCATCCACATCCGTAATTGTCGAGTCTGTGAACTTCTCCATAGTCGCATTATTATATACGCTAAGATCGATATCCTCTGAGAATGCGAGTAGGCATTTGCCTAGAGACGCACAGTAGCACTCGCTCATAGAACCAATATCCATCTTCACCCCTAGTGCCGACTTGCTCGCACACTCTTCGAGGATACGGATGTTGTACATTCCATCCTTGTCGCGCTCTAGTACACCAAGATTCACAGCATCCTTATAGCGATCATTTAGCTTCTGCATGTACGGCTTAATTATCTCTGCCATCGCCTTATCGGAGGGGTTTCCTCCTGCAATAGCATAGATCTTAGGGCCGAGCAAATATGTCTCATTAGAAGCGTCCTGCTCCACATATCCGCGATTCTGCAAGGTAACGAGCGTACGATATACTGTGCTTTTATAAAGATCTAAATCCTTACTTATCTGCGATATAGAGGTTCCTCTATTTTGCTTATATAAATATTCAATGATATCCAGCGTTCTATTAACCGAATTGATTAAAACCGCCTGGTTTGCCTGTCCATTTTTTACTTCACCCATATTTCCCTCCATTACCGCTTATTATAGCCTAAAATTAGGCACTAGAAAAGGACATCGCACAAAGTGCGACATCCCTACTAGAAACGCCCATTGGCGCTAATCTCGTTTACTAGGAAAACACACTTCCATAAACTGATTTACTTCTCGTAACCAGCCTTTAGAACTTCCTTGTTCTTGTCGTTGTACTTTCCCTTACCCTGGCTCTCAAAGTAGCTACACATCGAAGCCTCAAACTCGTCATAAGAGAAGAGTTCAGAGTCAACGAGCATCTTGCCGAGCATGCAAAGGTTTGCATTTCTCTCGCTCTTTAGCTCGATAGCTAAGTCTGTAGCATAGAACTTAACTACGTAGAGATCATCACGGTACTTTCTATCTTCATCAACTAGTGAAGCATTTACGAAAAGTGTTCCGCCTGGAGCCATTGACTCTTCGTAAATATCAACCGCTGAGCTGCTCATAGCCATAACTATGTCTGGATGATCAGCATAAGGTGAAGCGATTTTCTTGTCGCTGATGATTACGTTGCAGTTAGCGTTTCCGCCTCTCATTTCATTCCCGTATGAAGGGAACCATGTAACATTTAAGCCTTTTTCGTATGCTGCGTGCATAAGAATCTTTCCAGCAGTAAGTACGCCCTGACCGCCTAGACCTGCACAAACAATGCTTTTCTTCATATATTTACCCTCCACTATCTGTCTATAAACTCACCAAGCTCATACTGCTTAGCAATTACATCGTTGATGTATTCCATAGATTTTGGAGGTGTCATCCCCCAGTTTGTTGGACATGGTACGAGTACTTCAACTAGGGAGAAGCCCTTGCCGTCTCTCTGCTTTTCTAGAGCTTTCTTTACATACTTCTTAGTCTTTGCAACATTTGCAGGGTTAGTTACAGATGTTCTTGCAAGGTATGAGATATCGAGTCCACCCATAGTCTTTACAACGTCGAAGTTTTCTCCAGTATCCTCTAGGATTCTTCCACCTTTTGAAGAAGGCGTGTTCTGTCCAATCATTGTTGTTGGAGCCATCTGTCCACCAGTCATACCGTAAACCGTATTATTCATAACGAAGAATGTTACGTTCTCGTTTCTTGTAGCTGCTGCCATAGTCTCTCCAAGACCGATAGCATACGCACCACCGTCTCCACAGATTGTAAGAGCATACTTGTCAGGTCTTACATGCTTCTGAGCGGTAAGAGCTGCACCCATCTTACCATGTGGTGGTACGATAGCATCTACTCTCATACAAAACTGGAACTGGTGATTACATCCGATATCTGAACAAATAATTGTATCGCTAACGATATCCATCTCTGTTAGTACTTCTCCGAGAATTCTATCGAAAATTCCGTGTCCGCAACCTGCACAGAATCTATTCTCGGCATACATAAGTTCAGGGGCTTTTCTAGCAACCATTAGAATACCTCCTCTTCCTTAACTTCGCCATTGTATACAGCCTTTGCATATTCAACAACCTGATCCACCTTAGCAATTCTCTGACGAGTTGCTAAAGCGTAAGTTGGGAATTTGCCCTTAACTGTAAGCATTACATCTTCTCTCATCTGACCCATCATGTTAACTTCAACAGTTACGATTCCACGGCATGTGTCAGGAATTGCATCAAATGCCTTACGTGGGTATGGCCATAGAGTGATCGGTCTGATAAGCCCTAGCTTAAATCCTTCTGCACGAGCCTGTTCAACAGCACCCTGTGCAACTCTTGAAGATATTCCGTAAGCTACAAGAACAACATCTGCATCTTCAACTTCGAAGCTCTCCCAGCGCTGCTCTGTTTCGCTAATCTTACGCATTCTTGCTAGATAATCGTCATTCCACTCATCAAGATCCTTGAAGTATGTGATGTCAGTGATTACCTTATTCTCTTCTCCAGGCTGAACCCCCTTAACTGCCCACGGTTGCTCCTGATCCATATCGTACTCTATGAGTGGAGGAAGCTCACATGGCTCCATCATCTGTCCGATTGTACCATCGGAGAGAATTAGTACTGGGTGGCTCCACTTTTCTGCTAGTGCAAATGATTCGTAAGCCATATCTACGTTCTCCTGAACGGAGTTAGGTGCAAGTACGATCAGATGATAGTCACCGTTTCCACCTCCCTTTACTGCCTGCCAGTAGTTGTCCTGACCAGCAGAAATGAATCCGTCACCGATTCCGAATCTCTGCACACATGCTGCTACAGCAGGAACTCCAGCAGATACCCAGTAAGCGATTCCTTCCTGGTATAGTGAAAATCCTGGACCTGATGTGGAAGTTAGAGCACGAGCACCGAGTGCACGCGCCGCAAATGTCATATTAACACTGGCAATTTCGGATTCTCCTTGAATAAAAGTTCCACCAACTTCCTTCTGTCTCCAAGACATCCACTCAAGAATTTCCGACTGAGGTGTTATTGGATATCCAGCATAGAATCGACATCCACCTCTGATAGCACCTTCTGCAAGGGCTTCATTACCTTTCATTATTCTTTTTTCCATAGTCATTCTCCTAATTAATTATAGAATCTCGTACACCAGGTCTGGACACATTGCATAGCAACATCCGCACTGAATACACTTTTCTTGATCTACTTCAACAGTAATAACACCCTTAACGTTTGTTCTACCAGAGAGACTGAGAGCTCCAGCTTTGCAATTGGCAATACATAGGTAGCAGCCCTTGCATCTCTCCTCTCTAGTTTTAATTTTTTCCATAGTCAATCATCCTTTCGTCATAACGACAACCAACAACTAATTTTGTTCTATTCGCTAGAACATCGTTTCGCTTACTAGAATTTTAACATTGTATTTAACAATCGTCAATCATATACATGGTTATTTACAAATGCTAATCAGTATGATAGATTTAATTTTAGAACAGCGTTCTAATTTATCAACGTATTGAGATTGGAGACTTTTATTATGAATACCACAATTAAAAGCGAGAAAACTCCACGAAAACCATCACTAGGAATTGCACTAATTCCTATTGTTTCTGTTTTTGTACTTCTCTTATTAGCTTTGATTAAGTACAAAGTGGATATTCAGCTTCCACTTATCACAGCTTCAATTATCGCAGCATTCATTTCTGTTGTAGTTCTTAAGAACAAGTGGGACTTTATTGAACAGGGAATTATAAGTTCCATTCAGAATGCTATGCAAGCAATTTTAATCGCATGTATCATCGGGCTTATTATCGGCTCATGGATTGCCGGAGGAATCGTACCAAGCTTGATCTACTACGGTCTAAAGCTCCTTTCTCCAAAGTTTTTCCTTGTTACATGTCTAGTCGTTTGTTCTGTCGTTAGTATCTCTAGCGGTAGCTCCTGGACGACCTGCGGAACTCTCGGAGTTGCTATGGTGGGTATTGGAGCAGCTATGGGAATTCCTACTGCCGTTACTGCTGGCTGTGTAGTTTCTGGCGCATATTTTGGTGACAAGATGTCTCCATTTTCTGACACTACTAATCTAGCACCTGCCGTTTCTGGAACCACTTTATTCGCCCATATCCGCCATATGATGTATACAACTGTTGTCAGCTTTATAATCGCCGGTATCCTCTACTTCATAATCAACTTTAAATTTGTTTCAAATGCAAAGAGCAGCCATGACATCTTAGCGGTTTCTGAAGCTATCTATAATAATTTTACGATTTCACCACTGCTTCTTCTGCCGATACTTCTGCTATTGTTGATGATCTACTTCAAGATTCCTGCTATTCCAGGACTCATATTCAGCGTTATACTAGGGGTATTTTGCGCGTTCGTAGTACAGGGGTTCTCAGTAGTAGAAATCGGAAAGTACCTGAGCTATGGCTATACTATGAAAAGCGGTAACGCTATGTTAGACAAGCTTCTCACGAATGGCGGTCTCCAGAACATGATGTGGACAGTATCGCTCATTTTGTGCTCCCTAACATTTGGCGGAATTATGCACCAATCGGGCATGCTCGAGACAATCGCAGAGAATATTTTAAAGATTGCGAAAAAGGACAGCGGACTCATCTGCGCTACTGGATTTACAGCAGTTATTATCAACCTCATATGCGGTGAGCAGTACCTATCAATTCTTATCACTGGTAAGATGTACAATGCCGAGTATAAGAAGAGAGATTTGGCACCACAGAATCTTTCGAGAACTCTCGAGGATTTTGGAACCATTTCGTCACCACTTATTCCGTGGACAACATGTGCATTTGCAATCAGTTCGTATCTTAGTGTACCAACGCTTAGCTACATGCCTTACGCATTTTTCAACCTCATCAACCCGTTAGTCGCAATCGCATTCGCAATTACGGGATTCTCAATCAAGAAGAGATCTGAGGTTGCAAAGGAGGATTTAATAAATTAGGCAATACGATAATTGACGAAAGATTATACAGACATACCTTACTTACCTAAATCAAGGATTAGCTGAGTTATACCTCGACTAATCCTTGATTTTATTTGCGTATTAATGTTTATTTTTCATCTTGATAGAGTTATTATTGTACGTACATTGTTTGATAGGAGAAGGAAATTGTCATCATTATACAGTCTTGAAAATATAGTCTTCGCACTTGAAATAATCGGCACCATCGCCTTTGCCATCTCGGGAGCCACTCTCGGACTGGAAAAAGGTATGGATCTCATGGGAATCACAATACTCGGTCTTACTACTGGTGTTGGCGGAGGAATTATCAGAGATTTAATCGTCGGTCAAACTCCCCCTCTCACATTTAGAAACCCGACTTATTTAATAATTTCTGTCGTGGTTTCAGTAATCGTATTTACACCGCCAGTTAGAAGATGGATTTTCTCGGATTCCACTCTATACGACTGGCTTATGCTCATCATGGACTCTATTGGACTAGGGATATTTACGGTTATCGGTATCAAATCAGCGTATAATGCAACTTCTATTCATGGGGTTATACTATTTGCCTTTGTTGGAGTCCTCACTGGAGTTGGTGGTGGAGTTCTGAGAGATATGATGGCAGGTAATAGACCATATATATTTGTAAAGCACTTTTATGCTAGCGCCTCTCTCATCGGAGCGCTCACATGTATAGCACTATGGGATAGAGTCGGCACAGTACTTGCCATGGGAACTGGGGCTGGACTCATAGTCTTACTCAGACTTCTTGCGGCTCATTACCACTGGAGTTTACCTAAGGCTAAAATGCCTCGAGATAACTAGGTATAAAATAAAAATAATCGCATCAAAGCGTGATGCGATTATTTTTTATTTTGCGTCAAAAAGCTCACCTAGAGAGTGTTTTTTCAAATCAGTATTTATATTTTCTTGAATACGTAATAATTCCTTTCGAAGCGCACATGTGTCTCGGTCTGTGTTCAAAAGACACGAAACATCTTGCTTTAGGCACTCACATACAAGTGAATGTGGCTCTATAGCCTGGTGCACATCATATAGGGTAATCTCCGTCAGCGGTCTGCTCAGCACATAGCCACCACTGCTCCCCCTTACTCCGTATATGATACCAGCCTTATCGAGCTTCCTTGATACCTTATAAGCGATTGCCTCTGATATGAATTCACCTTCCACGAATGAACTTATGCTCGTGGGTCTATCTGTCGACAGATTCTTAAGGACCCTTACTGCATAGTCTGTCTCTCGATTAAAAAGCATTTCTCCTCACTTTTCTATTTCTGTAGTAACACAACGTCCCTACAAACAGCGATATTCAATCTAACAATGCATCATGGATATTTAATCAGCAATAGTGATAAGTATGAGTATTGTAATAAAATTCCCCTGAGTTTAGCAACGATAATACAAAAGATATACATATTGTACTAAATTAATACAATGCACAATCTACATGTCGTCAAAAGTTTCAGCTATCGCGACTCTACGAGTCTTCCTGTACAGAAGAACTGCTGCTATCATAGAAAGCATCTCTGATACGGCAAGTGAGAGCCATACATTAGATACGTCAAGCATAGTTGCGATTAACGCAAGCGAAAACAGAAGCGTCAGTGTACATCTCATCAGCGATATGATAGCTGCAACCCTAGACCTCTCGAGAGCAGTTAGATATCCAGCGATGATGATATTCATACTGAGCATTGGGAATGCCAAAGCTATCAGTCTAAGCGCATACGATACTTCCAGGATAAGTGCATCTCCATCATTAACAAATAGCATCGCTATATAATTTCCAAACACCAGCACAACCGCTATCTCTAATACGGCTAATATGAGTCCCGATCTAATCTCATAACCAAAGATAGTGTGGAATGTATCCCTCTCGTGTCTACCGTGATAGTAACTAACGAGGGGCTGTGCGCCTTGAGCAATCCCATTTGCAAGAACCGTCGCCAGCAGAATTACATATGATAGTATCGAATAGATAATCAGCTCTCTATCGTGCATAAAAGTAACGATAAACCTGTTAAAGATAAATGTCACTATTCCCGGCGACATCTCCGTAATACCTGAAGGTATACCGCTCATGAATTGACGAAGCATAAGTCCGCGTCTGAACTTAAATCTCGTAAAACGAAGTGTCGCTTTCCTCCCTGCAAAGTGAATCAGATAGATGATAATTACGACCGTCTGAGAAAAAGATGTTGCTAATCCCGCTCCAACTATGCCCAAGTTCAGCTTAAATATCGTGTACCAATCGAGTACGATGTTAAGAATCACCCCGAGCAGCACGTAGATAGTGGCGAGTCCCGGAAATCCATCAGTAGCGAGGAGCAGCTCGAGATTGTAGGATATCACGAATGAAAATATGAACGGTGCTATCGTGAGAAGATAACTCCTTACATATGGAAGCGTAGATTCCGTCGCTCCGAGCAACCTGCACAGCGGATTTAGGAAAATAAAGACCAGCACGCTGATTACTATCGACAACAAAACAAGTGAAACTAAGCTCTCTGTGAATACGCGTCTCGCCTCCATAGTACGGTTTTGACCGAGAAGACGAGCTACTATTGTTGAAGTACCCACCGCGAAAGTTATTGAAATTGCAAACAGCAAGGTGACGAACGGCGTAGCAATTGAGACGGCAGCTAGAGCCGTCCCGGATACACCTCGAGCTACGAAAATCCCATCAACTACTGTGTACAGCGTGAATATGAGCTGTCCAGCCATCGCGGGAATAATGTATCGCAAATATTTATTTATCAGCGAATCATTTCTATTCAATTCTCGTCATCCTTCCAATGCTGTGAAGCTTCTCTCACTATCACATGATCTGCGTTGTCAGATTGTCACGATTAATCGCACAAACCCCTTCTTAACCAAGTGCGTTACAACGTGTAGAGTTAGTATACTAGCATTTTTATGTAACTGCAATCCGTTCATTTCAAAGACTTCTGTACAAAATAAAAGCCGAATCAAATTATTTTGAATCCGGCTCTTGCATTATAATTTGTTTATAAAAATTGATGAATCATCAGCACAGTATGTGCCTACTCCAGGTTAAGTCTGTTCTTCATCAGATAGTTAGATGCGAGGAAGTATATTGCACACTCTACAACCTGCAAAAGTATAATTCCTCCGACTCCATACTGTGCAATTCTAATCTGATTGCCATTCACAGCCAGGTTTAATGCAAAGTCGCCAAATAGATGTCCAATTACTGCAATCGCAGCATACACCTCTGCTATTGTGAGTACGACGAAGAAAACTCCCTGCAGAAGTGATTTGAAGCTGTTGAACTGCACGCTTAAGTTAATGCATGCAAGTGTCTTAAGAAGGAATCGACT
>ERZ773246.376-NODE-376-length-18704-cov-4.27031_pt1 | contig 18704 bp, 16 predicted proteins | sample MGYA00580519_ERZ773246 | MGnify/ENA primary metagenome ERZ773246 (study PRJEB29015, sample SAMEA2738153) | human oral metagenome | biome: human oral; feature: human-associated habitat; material: saliva | place: China | collected 2246 ...
GTAGACACCCGCTATGATGAGACCGAGGTCGTCTCCCACGACCGCAATGCTATCGCCTCTACGCCGATAGACAACTCATCGAACCTTCTCCTCTTAGCTTCGGACGTCGACGTCATCGGCATCGACGAAGCACAGTTCTTCGATGAGCACCTCCCCGAGGTCGTCGAGCAGCTGGCAGATCAGGGGATCCGTATCATCCTCGCAGGACTCGATATGGACTTCCGTCGCCAGCCCTTCGGCCCTATGGCGCAGCTCTGTGCTATAGCAGACTCGGTAGACAAGATCCACGCGATCTGCGTAGGCTGCGGGAGCTGGGCGAACTACTCCTACCGCCTTGTCTCTGGTGAGCAGCAGGTCATGCTCGGCGAAGCTAAGGAGTACAGCCCGCTATGCCGGACATGCTACCTCAAGCACACACAAGCCAACAAGGAATCCTAACCTCACGACGATAATGAATACCAATAAACTCCTCACTCTCGGAGCTTCTACCGCACTATCACTTACGCTCCTCTCGAGCTGCTTCATCTCCATTGGCTCAAACAAAGCGCAGGATACGACCTACTCACCAAGTGGGAAGGTAGCTTATGCGATGAGCCCTACCCTCGGCGGTAAGCTCTTCTCGTCAGCCTGGATCCAGCGCTCTGCCGAGTACAAGGCACTCTGCCAGCAGGCCTATAATATCGCTACCGAGCGTCTCGTAGCAGCTACATCGACGCCCTTAGCCTCGGGCGAAAAGCGCTGGGCTATCGTCACCGACATCGATGAGACCATCGTCGACAACACAGCGAACTCCGTCTACCAAGCACTCAAGGGCGAGGACTACTCTCAGCCTTCGTGGGACCGCTGGTGCGATCAAGCTGATGCCGTAGCCCTGCAGGGTGCTGTCGAGTTCTTCCGCAAGGCCGATGCTCTCAGTGTGGACATCTACTACATCTCCAACCGTGATGAGGTCAACCGGGCTGGTACGAAGAAGAACCTCCGTGATCTGGGCTTCCCTCAGGTAGAGGATAGCCACTTCATGTTCAAGGACAAGTCCTCCGACAAGACCTCCCGTCGCAATGAAGTCCTCAAGACGCACAACATCCTGATGCTCCTCGGTGACAACCTCGGTGACTTCGACCACTTCTTCGATGTACGTGACGAGGCCGTACGTGACCAAGGTGTCTCACGCTTCGCCGCTGAATTCGGTAAGCGCTTCATCGTCCTACCTAACCCCAACTACGGTGCGTGGGAGCCTGCGATGAACGGAGGCTATCCCGACCTCAAGACCAAGGACGGCAAGCTCACTACGATCCTTCGCACTCAGCGTAAATAACACACTCCCCTACTACACTACTTACCTTAGACCATCAGAACCCCATGCTTACACCCACACAGATACGGCAGATCACTGCTCTCATGCACCGTGAAGTCGTACCCGCTACAGGCTGTACCGAACCTGCAGCCGTAGCCCTCGCCGTAGCCTATGCTGCGGCACAGACGACCGCTGAGCCCCGCTCGATAGAAGTCCTACTCAGCGGCAATATGCTCAAGAACGCTATGGGCGTCGGTATCCCCGGCACGGGGACCTTCGGTATCCCCATCGCGATCGCTCTCGGTGCTATCTTAGCAGCACCCGAGAAGCAACTGGAGCTCCTCGACACCTTCACTGAAGAGGAGCTTGATCAGGCCCAGAAGCTTGTAGCAAGCGGTTGCATTCAGATCGGGCTGAAGGAAGGTGACGACGTCGACCGCCTCTACGTCGAAGTCCTACTGACCGATACAGAGGGCCGTCTATCGACTGCTGTCATCCAGGCTACTCATACAGGCCTCACGGCACTCACCTATGATGGTGAAGACCGCTTCGTGCCACGTACCGCCGATACGCCCTGCACGAAGTGTCCCGAGAGTAAGGACGAAGAGGAGACGATCGCCTTGAACTTCGACCTCGTCTATGAGTATGCTCTGCATGGTCCTCTGGAGGAGCTTGACTTCATCTACGAGGCTGCACTGCAGAATAAGCGTGCCAGCGAGTTCTCCTTCACTCACAGCTATGGCCATAGCCTCGGCAAGCTCATCAATAGCGATATGGGACGTCGCTACCTCGGCAATACGCCCCTTACGCAGATGCTGGCCTATACCAGCTCTGCCTGCGATGCCCGCATGGACGGTGCACCCATCACGGTGATGAGCAATTCGGGTAGCGGCAATCAGGGGATCTCCTCGATGCTCCCCGTCCTGACCTTCGCCGAAGAGCAGGGCGCAAGTCGTGAGGTCGCCACTCGAGCTATCATGCTCAGTAGCCTCCTCGTCGTCTATATCAAGCAGCTCTTAGGTCGCCTCTCCTGCCTCTGCGGGATGGTTGTCTCAGGGATTGGCTCCGCCTGTGCTATCACCTACCTCATGGGTGGCACGAAGGAGCAGTCTATCGGAGCGGTGAAGAATATGATCGGCAATGTCTCCGGGATGATCTGTGACGGTGCTAAGCCCAGCTGTAGCCTCAAGGCTTCGACGGGCGTGAGCTCCGCTCTCATCTCAGCTATGCTCTCTATGCAGGGACACGTCGTCACTGCTACCGAGGGTATCGTAGACGATGATATCGACGTCTGCATCCGCAACCTCGCAGACCTCGGTCGTGATGGCATGGCCCAGACCGACCTCAAGGTCCTCAAGATCATGACGAGCAAGGGCAAGCGTAATGCTTAGCCCCCGCTATTGGGGTTCACCGATAGTGTCCCGCTCGTCTCACATATGTAATCAGCTACTATTGGATGAACCCAAATAGAACGATGCACTTTGCGCTCAGCTTCCTGGCAGGATCTCTCCTGCTATGGGGCTGTGCGAACCAAGGCACACCCGAAGGTGGCCCCTTTGACACGGAGCCACCTCGCCTCCTACAGGCCTCACCTGCGGTGAAGGCTACGGGAGTCAATACGCGCCACTTTACCCTGACCTTCGATGAGAACGTCAAGCTCTCCAGCCAGACGGACAAGATCATCGTATCCCCTCCCCAGCGCGAGGCAGCACGTATCACGGCCAACGGGCGCCACGTCTCCATCGTGCTCTCCGATACCCTGCGCCCCAATACGACCTACAGCTTCTACTTCGATGATGTCATCGTAGACAACAACGAGGACAACCCACTTGAGGGCTTCAGCTACCTCATCTCCACAGGTGGGCAGATCGACTCGATGCAGCTGGCTGGTCGGGTCATCGATGCCTTGACCTTCGAGCCTGTCGAAGGGCTCATCGTAGGGGCTTATCCCGCTGCAGACATCAACGATAGTACGCTCCGTAAGCGTCCCTTCCCCTTTGTCAGTAAGACCAATAAGCTGGGCTTCTTCACCATGCGTGGACTCCCCAATAGTACCTACAAGGTCTTTGCGACGAAGGACAACGATGCCAACTATCAGTACAGCGACCGCAGCGAAGGCCTTGCCTTCTCTCGCGAGAGCTTCCAGACGACGCTGCGTGACAGTATGCGTACCGACACGATACGCATCGACTCCATCGTGCGCCGTGACACGCTTCACCGCGACTCGCTCGTCACCTATCCCTTCACCTACTACTTCCCTCGCGACATCGCCCTACGCTATTCGGTAGCTAAGGTGCAGCAGTACGGCCTCGAGCGCCACAGCCGTCCCGATAGCTTGATCTGCCGAATGGAGTTCCTCGCTGAGCCCAAGAAGCTCCCTCGCCTCCGCTCGCTGGACAAGCCAACCGCACCAGCCGAATCCCTCTACTGGGCTACAGCTAAGGGCAAGGTCGTTGACCTATGGCTACGAGACAAGGAGCTTCTTGCGCGCGACTCGGTGCGCTTCGCTCTCACCTACGAGAAGACCGACTCACTACTCCGCCTACAAGAGAAGACCGACACGCTCGTCTTCATCAAGCCACAGGCACGAGCTAAGAAGCACGACAAGGCTGCTGAAAGAGAGAAGTCACCTCTACAGATTACTCTTACCGGAGCTTCGGGGGCTTTTGCTGGCACCCCAAGTGATAGCCTCTATGTGACGGCCTCACGCCCCCTTGCAGCCCTCCCCTCCTCAGCTATTCGCCTGGAGGTACAGGAGGACTCACTCTACAAGCCTCAGGACTTCACCGTCGTACAGGACTCACTGGATCACCTGCGCTATACGCTCCGCTTCCCACGTGCCTATGGCAAGAGCTATCGGGCGCGCATTGATTCGGCTGCCGTACGCGACATCTATGGCGCTGCCTGCGACTCTGTTGCCTTCACGCAGCAGATACAGAAGGAGGACGAGTTCGGTCAGCTCACCATCACCCTGCAGGGTATCCGCTCTCATGCCCTCGTCCAACTCATAGACAAGAGCGATGCTGTCCTCCAGCAGTTCTATGGACATGAGGTCAAGGCGGACACGACGCAGAAAGCACAGCCCACAGCAGCATCTGCCGAAGGCGATAAGATGCTCGCCGAGCTACTCTCTAAGCAAGCTCCACAAGCCGCTAAGGCCGATAGCCACCCCGAAGCAAAGACTCCAGCAGAGTCCTGTCAAGTCTCCTTCCACGACCTGAAGCCTGGTGAGTACTTCGTCCGACTCATCGTCGATACGGACGACAACGCTGCCTTCACACCTGGAGACTATCCTGATCGTGCCCCCGAGGAGGTCTATTACTACCCGCAGGAGATCTCCATCAAGAAGGGCTTCACCTCCGAAGAGCGCTGGGACATCCGCACGCAGTCACCTCTGGGCAGCAAGCCCGATGCCCTGCGCAAGGTCAAGCCCGACGAGACAAAGAAGAAGCGCGAGGATAAGAACATCGAGTACTACAAGCGCTGGGGACGTAAGCGTCGCTGAGCCCTCGCCCTCTCCGCCCAAAGCAGAAGCGGTACAACTCCAGATGGGAGCTGTACCGCTTCTGCTATTATATCACTATACCGTGGTAGGCTGTTTCCACCTATCGCCTCGGGAACATATCCGAGTTAATCACCACGAAGATCCGATCATCATACTCCTTTTGATTGCCCTCCAGCCCGACTGCATTGATAAGGTGCTGGCGAGCTTGTCTTTCCTTCCGCCTATCAAACTTCAATGCAGAATCGGCAGCTGGATCGTAATGGAAGTAGAGCAAGATGACCCCTGGATTATCCAGAAAACGCTTCTTGATGGCTGTCCACCACATCTGATCTGTAGGGCCGAGGGACAAGCCAAAGAGGCAAATCACATCAGCCCCCGCAATGAGGCTAAGGCACTCCTCATCGACAAGCGTTCCTCGTCCTTCATTGGCTTGCGGCTTAAGCAAGAGGTCTGCGACATCATCATTTTTCCGATACTGTTCATTTGCGATTTGCTCGCCATGATCTACACCAAGGAGGATTCCACCCTCACCTAATGATCCGTGCACATGCTTCACTCCTTGATATATCACGGGGTGACCACTATACCCTTCGGGATAGTTGCGCTCTCCGACCAGCAAGGCATCCTGGCAGAGGCATTCAAATGATGAGGTATAGTTGAAGGAGATAACATCAATATACCATGCCTGAGCAATAGTCAGAGCACGAAGCTTTTTCTCCTCTTTCTGCTTGAGGTAGCGATAGGGGTAGATCAGATCTTCTCGGAACTTCTCGACCTCCTCGGGAGTAGGCTCAAAGCTATTGTACTGCGACAGATAGGCCTCTAAGGAGCGATTCATATCCTCGTAGAAGTCACAGAACCCATCAGCATCATCGCCAAAGGCCGTAGTAAACTTACCAAGAGCTATCTCCAAGTCCTTCCACTGCTCTTCGCCACGCTCCTCTCGCTCCGCCATATCGGCAAAGAAGCGCTCCTTATACTTTTTGATAGTCTCCGCTTGCTGGCTGCGACCAGCACCAAGCTTCGGGGCTTGCCCCTTGTAGTATTCTAAAAAGTCTGCATAGCGAGTGGGTAGCCCAAGTTTCAAGTCAAAGCCATTGCTTATAAGGTAGAGGACATTCATAGCGATTCTATCTGTAGAGGGTCAGCGTGATGAGGTATACTGTGTTAGGCACCATCCCGAGGGGAATGTGCGCATAAAGGTACGAAGATTGCGCACACACATAGCGAAATGAGAGTGAACCAATAGTGGTAGGTGGTATGAACCTATATTGGTCGACGTGTGAACCTATATTGGTTTGCAAGCGAACCTATATTGGTCTGCGCGTGAACCAATAGTGGTCGGAGCACGAACCAATATAGGTTCGCACCCCTACCCGATATTGACTCAAACTATACCCCGATATTAGGCGACTCATAACTATCGTCAGGCCTACGCTGTTAGTAAGTCAGTAAACTACCATCAACCCCTACACAGTCTAAAAGAACAGGCATTATGAAACGGAACAGTCTCCGGACACTGACCCTTCTGCTACTACTGGCAGCTGGAGCCTTAGGACTTCGAGCTATGCGCATGCAGACACACCCTTCACCCAACACTCCATCCACTTCACCTATGAAAGAGATCTATTTGGCCGGCGGTTGCTTCTGGGGCACCGAGCACTTCTTCAAGCAAGTACGTGGCGTCATATCCACGGAGGTTGGCTACGCCAATGGCCATACCTCCCGCCCCAGCTACGAGGAAGTGTGTAGCCACACGACAGGCTTTGCCGAAGCCGTACACATCACCTACGCTCCCGATCAGGTAAGCCTCAGCAAGCTCCTTGAGCTCTACTTCCTGACGATTGATCCGACGTCACTCAATAAGCAAGGTGGCGACGTGGGCGATCAGTACCGCACGGGCATCTATTACACCGACACCGCAGACCTACCGACGATCAAGAAGGCGATCGAGACGCTACAGCATGAGCACACACAGCCCATCGTCATCGAGGTAGAGCCCCTCCGCAACTTCTACGATGCAGAGACTTACCATCAGGACTATTTGGACAAGAACCCATCGGGCTACTGCCATATCCGCCCCGAGCTCTTCCAGATCGCTCGCGAGGCCAATGCCTATGTCAAACCTTCGGACGAAGAGCTGCGCCGTCGGCTCACTCCCACTCAGTACGCTGTCACGCAGCAGGCCGCCACAGAGCATCCCTTTGACAACGACTATTGGGACGAGAAGCGCGAGGGCATCTATGTCGATATCACGACGGGCGAACCGCTCTTCATCTCCACGGATAAGTTCGACTCCGGCTGTGGATGGCCCAGCTTCTCCCGCCCCATTGACTCCACCCTCATCAGCGAGCATCAGGACGACTCCCACGGCATGAAGCGTATCGAGGTGCGTAGCAAGACGGGTAAGGCTCATCTTGGCCACGTCTTCGAAGACGGTCCGCAGGAGCTGGGTGGCCTACGCTACTGCATCAATAGCGCAGCCCTGCGCTTCATCCCCCGCGAAGAGATGAAGCAAGCCGGCTACGCCAAGTACCTCCCCCTCCTCGATAAGAAGCAGAGCAAGAAGGGGAAGTAAGGTAAGCGCCTACAACTCTACATACAACGATCCCATCGGAGAAGGCTCATTCATCTCCGATGGGATCACTGTTTTTGTGGTTGTTTATCTCTAAGCACAGCAAACGCCTCATGTCCCATCGGGAGAAATGCACTTGTGTAGTGCCGCACAAAAAAATATCAAGTGAAGGAGAGCGCATGGCCTCCTTCACTTGACAGATCACGGAGAGGTGGGATCGGGTACTAAGGGGATAAGATGACTCCTATCACTCCGTCGGCATCAGATCCCTACATGCTTCTCTAAAATCAATTTGAGCAACGTTTCCCTGTTCAGATTGATTAAATGATTGGTACATCTATTCTATCACGTGCAACTACAACATCATTTTTGATGATGTAGCACTCTACATAATGAGATCCTCTGAAGTTTGAGGTCTCATGCCGTTCATCATCAGCCTTATTTGATCTCAGTATTTCTCCGCGCAGACAGTTTCTTCGTTTTGCTTCATCACCAACGTTTCGAACTTTCCAAAATACTTCATACGGCTCTTCTACGGTAGTGCTCTCTATAAGAAAATCTAATAATCGTATCGTATTAATTCTTTCAAATCTCCTCAATATATCCCGCAAATAAGCAGGTCGAAAACCATTGGCTGTAATCCTGCAGTTGATTAAGAGTTCTTCGGAGATGTTAATTGGATACATGTCCTCAATAAACTGCTCTGAATCTTGATATGAAACAGAGAAACATTTACTTTCGAGTATACCCACTGACTCTCCTTTGGGAAAGGCATTGCCAAAGACATTACGCCAAATATCATGACGCTTTCTTTCATCCTTTTCTGCAATCGCAGCTTGGGCCCAAGACCAAGCATCACGAGCTTTTTCCTTGAACAGATGCTTCACATACACACGTTGGTTGCTCCCCAGAGCGGCATAGTATTCTTGTTTAGGCTGATCCTTTAAGAATGCAAAAAAATCGCGTACCACCGCATCAAACTGATATAAGCCAGCTGTTCGGTAGTCTGTATTAGCGTTCAGAAAATTGTATGCCAACGTATCCATCAACAAGCCACTCATAGCCAACCCCGATGTATTCTTCCATGCTCGCATGATTTTACATAGTCGACGATGCGTATCACCATACTCCTTACGAAACCTTGTCATCTCAGCCTGTTCATGCTTTGGCTTTGTCTTTTTATATCTGGCATCCTTTGTGTCTGGGAACCAGAAAAACGGAAGCTCATCGTCTTTCTCATAGTCTGCAAATACAGGCTGAATCTCAAATTTAAAGTTTGAGAAATCCAATACGATGACTGGCGTATCGACATATATATCTGTATTTGGCCACCTCTTCTTCAATGCGTCACGAGTATCTCTTAATAGCTTACTCTGATCGCTCCTATAAGTATCCCACAGACTATCGGGCATAATGTACAACATATCAAGGTCCGAAATACCCTTAATCCCTGTATACCGCCCATATGAGCCAACACGAAGAGAGTAGTCCTCATCTGAGTCTATTTCTCTAAAACGTTGGTTTAACTTCTTAGTGATCTCGTTGTATCGCTTTGACAATTGCTCATTATTGTCAAGCATAATATTCTTTAATAGCGTTTCGAAGGCTTGGGCTGTAGTCATCTGTAGTCAAAATTAGCCTCTTGACATGTAGTTTAGAATCTTATTGAGAGTGTCAATGCAATCGGATACTCTTACAGGCATAGCACTCCCAGGTGCTGTGAGTGTAAAGCTTGATAGAGGACATTGATCATACAATCGCTTTTCATAGGTGCCAGAAGGCTGAGTACTCACTTCCCCATCTCTTAACCAGTGCCAATCAGCAATATAATGATAAACAAAACTATCTATGACTATTCCAGGCAGACGGTAACTACTGAAATAAGTATCACGGATCTGACGCATGTGCCTGCAAGTGTCGTAGAGCAACCCATTACTCTCTCTATTGCGTTTCTCCATAGCTAATTGTTCGGATTTTGGACTGGTAGAAAGCCAGTTCCCACCCATGTTAGAATCAGGATAATCATAGGTCCCAGTCCAATTTCCCCAGAAATCCATATGCTTAAAGGCTGGTAAAATCTCAAACTTAATACCATCGGAAAAACGAATTATCACGACTTGTCCGTCTCCTCTCACATCACTTCTAGTAAAGGTATCCAGTATAGCACCCTTTACAGCCTGCAACAAACGTGACTGTCCATTACCCTTATGTCCATCATATCGATTATAAACATCACGAGGTAGTTCCACAAGAATGTCAATATCACTAGTATCAATGGCAGTACCTCTACCATAAGAGCCCACATAAAAACTATGTGCAGTTTCACTCTCAGTTCCCCAGAACTCCCTGTTGATAGCTCTGGTAATTCTCTTGTATCTACGCGATATGGCCGAACGTTGTTCTGCACTAATTACTTCTCCACGTTTTAGAACTACATCCATACTACTTCAATTACAATTCCTGCAAGTGAGTTGGTACAATTGCTTTAATTTCACGCTCCTCTGTCTGAGTCTCTCTATCCTGTATGAGAGACTTTTCTGCAAGCTTAACTGCTTCAGGTGTTGTGTGTGGTGCAATTTCTCCTGAAAATAAAGCATCTTCAAGTTCTGCTACTTCGTCACGTTTCGAGCAGAGTTGATCTATAGTATATTGACCAGCTTTTGCATCTGCAAGTATAGCCTCATACTTATTTCGAATGTTTCTGCACTTAGCAGCATATTGCTTACAAGCAAGAGCTTTATCTTCTAATACTCCATCCTTGAAGCGCAATGTGATAATGGAAGAGAAGACAGCTATTACTGATGTTATTGCAGGCCCTACCCATTCAGCACCAACAAGCTTAAATCCATTTACAACTGCTGTAGTAAAAGCAGCTGTAGTGGTTATGCCATTAGCAACAGCCATAGACCACTTCTGTTTATTACTTTTCTTGAGGTACAAGCCTGCTTGTATCTCTTGTACTTTATGAGACCAGCAGATCTTTACAAATCTATCTTCCAGCTCACGATAAATTATCTTTATGTTATTATCCATAAATTAGTTTTGCTTTAAGCGGACGTCACGCTCCTTAACTATAATAGTTAAACAAGGTCTGTGCCAAATTTCGCACATGCGACGTACCCTTGTTTTTGTCTGTCTTTCTCTGGATATATAACTCTTCATGTGACACATTGTCAGGGTACATACCAATTATTTCTATGTGTCTACGTGCTTGTATCGCATGGGGTCATACCTTCTTGGGGAGTATTGCCAGTTAATCAATCAATCCCCCCATTTATTTGAGGACTCTTGCTCACTGCAAGAGTACCCATTATGATGCATACAAGCACGATACAAAGGCTTCTTGTAGCCGTCTCCAGCAAACATCAAGTGAAGGAGAGCGCATGGCCTCCTTCACTTGATAGATCACAGAGATGTGGGATCGGATGCTAAGGGGATAAGATGACTCCTATTCCTTGCTTGTACATCAGATCCCTACATGCCCGTCTCCAGAATGATTGTCCGACGAACCACCACCTGTTTTAGGAGTCGCTTTCTTCGCCTTCTTCACGCGGGGAGTGACCCGCTCGAAGCTGACATCGTCCAGACGGAAGTACTCGGAATTGGGGCGCAGGAGCACGCGAGCCTCGGTGATGTGGAGGTTCGCATTGAATTCCTGCCCCTTGGGCACGACCTTGCTCTTGAAGCTAGGCTTCAGCTTGCCCAGACGCCCGAACTCGACCATATCGCCGTTAGCGACGAGCTTTCTCGCCATATCGGCAGCCAGATTGAGCACGGAGGCGACCTCCATGTAGTTGAAGGTGGTTTGATCGGCGACCATTTCGCAGAAGTGGTCGAAGGAAACGCTACGTCGGTCTGTGGGCGACGCTACTTGTACGATCTGCCCTTTGAGCTTGCCGATGCTCATTTTTCTTTCGCGTAGCACATAGGCTAGAGGCTTGTTTTTTCCCATGGGATTCAAATGGTATTAAGCTGTTAGTAATAATGTGTTTATGTGTGTCACTTGGTACACATTGCGAAGTTAACCATTTCCAGTCAAAATATTCCTATATAGCACACGTTACAAAGCTATATAGTAATCGAGCCAATACTATATAGTAATCACCCAAAAGCTATATAGTAATCACATGAAAGCTATATAGTAATCACATCAATCCTATATAGTAATCAAGTGAAAGCTATATAGGAATACAACGAAAGCTATATAGCAATCGGAGTGATCCTATATAGGAATCAGCCCAAAGCTATATAGCTTTCGTTGGGATACTTTGCCTGAGGCTCCGCGTTCCCTCTGTTAGGCGAGGGGACTACCCCAATATCTTGTTGAAATCTACATCATAGCCACTCTTCTTCATTTCCTTTGCGACAGCTAACTTCCAACCATCCCCTTCATCCATTGGGATGTAGACGACACCAGATATATCAGTAGGCTTCTCGATATCTCCTTTGACGAGGGCACAAACATTCTCCCGTCCAATTTTCCCCATGAGATAACCATGTTCGAAGACAACATTCTGTCTTGCTCGAGGCTTCAGCTGGTCTTTCTCCTCTTTGGATCTGCCCAAGTCGCAAGGAGTATAGAGCACAATGCCAAAGCCGACATTAGAGTTTGCTTCGATCTTTTCGATGATGGTCTTCCCTGAACTTGCTTGCTCATGCAGGATAATGGCCTTGAAGCCTAAATTCTCTACGAATCGAGCAGCCGCTTCCTTTGCGGCGTCATCATGCCCATGCACGATAAAGACTTTGGATTTGTCCATTGGTGTTTCTGGTCTGTTGGGGGGTAGAGCTTCTAGCTTAGGTACAACTTCCTGAAGCTGACTTCTGCACTCCTTGAGGATACGTTTAGTAATATCTCTAGTGTAGTCATTACTTCCAATAATATAATGTGGATAAATAACCATTATAACATTGGGACTCAGCTTAGCTTGCTCTCGGGTAGCATATTCTTCTGATGAGCAATCTGACTCTTTAATGAGGATACGTTTCACCTTCGCTTGATTAAGGATATATCCATCAAACATAAATTGTCCCCCCTTTAAGTAGGGAATAATTATCTCCTCTTTGACGTCAGATAGATCAGTCTTGTCCAGTTCATAATACTTCTCGCTGGGCGCATTGGTCTCAATGAACACGTGATAGTATGGCATAAGCTCTTGTGTTATTTCAGTTAATTACCGAACAAAGATACAAAACAGAAGAAAGGAGATAACGGAGTGAAGTGCTCGAAGGGGGAACTTATTTACCGATGCAGCATCATTACCACTCTATCACTTAGGCGATTAGCCATTTAATCGGTACAAAACATCCTAAAACAAATGAAAAATCAGTTTTATCTGATTGTTTTATAGGAGATTATGCGCTTGTACCGCATTGCTCATTTTCCAGTCTTTCGATCTTCTTCTGGTGACACGCTCTAAAAATCAATAGATTACGACACCTCTTATTTGTACTTGGCACGCTTGCTCACTGCAAAAGTACCCATTTTGGAGCGCATCAAAGCAAAATAATCCAGTGGAGAAAGTTAATCACCCCTATTGGGTATAGTTATCCATTTCTTTCAAACAAATACCCCCGAAAGGGGATAGTATAGGCTTATATTGCTTATATTTGCTATTGACAAGGCATATGACGACGCCAATGATGTGTACAGAGCACAATGATATGCAGGGAAAATAGGTGCACATCTTCGAAAGGCTATTCGAAAATAGCTTTTCGATGCATATTCAGAATGTGGCTATTTCAAATCATTGATGAAGATGGCAGCAGGAACAATCATAGCGCAGTACGTAAAGGAGATGCGCAAGAAATATAAACTGACACAAGCTGATCTATCCGAGAAAGCAGGTGTGGGGCTACGCTTTGTGCGTGAACTCGAGCAAGGCAAAGCCACGCTTCGTCTTGATAAGATCAATAAGGTCTTTGAACTCTTCAGCTCAGAGTGTGGGCCTGTACCCATGAAACGAGAAGGAGATGATGTATGAAGCAGGCTATTGTTTATTGGAAGACGCTCAAGGCAGGTGTTCTTACAGAAAGTGATGAGGGCTATTCCTTTACTTACGACAAGAATTATCTGACTATGCCTGAAGCTCAAGGCATAAGCCTAACGATGCCTTTGCGAGAGGAACCATTCCAAAGCAATACGCTTCATCCATTCTTTGACGGACTTATCCCTGAGGGATGGCTGTTAGATATTGCTCAGAAGAATTGGAAGATAGACGCAAGGGATCGAATGGCTTTGCTTATGGCTTGTTGCCGTGACTGCATTGGAGCGGTGAGTATCGAACCTCTAAATATGACTGAAGATGAAGAATAGATGCCTATACTGCTACGAACCTTTGGTTGATGAAGAGGTGGATTACCATGTCAAGTGTTGTCGCAAACTGTTTGGGACGCCCCAAGCACCGATATTGCCCTATACAAGTAGCGAAGTACGAGCACTGGCTGACGAGGTTGTTCGTTCGCAAACCACAGTGCCAGGAGTACAACCCAAGTTATCTCTCGACTTTGATCAGTTGAGCAATTCCCCTAAGCGCTTTACCATTGTAGGCTTGTGGGGACGATTTATTCTTAAACCTCAAACAGAGCGTTATCCGCATCTCCCCGAATTGGAGGATGTGTCGATGCACCTTGCAGAGATTGCCAAGATTGAAACAGTTCCTCATGGACTGATGCGATTCAGCGATGCCGAGCTATGCTATGTCACTCGTCGGATAGATAGAACAGAGCTGGGAGAGAAGCTCCCAATGGAAGATATGTGTCAGCTCTCTGAGCGTCTGACAGAATATAAATACAAAGGGTCACACGAGCAGATAGCAAAGCTGATCTCCAAGTATAGTTCAGTGCCGAAACTTGACCTTATCAAGTACTGGGAACAGGTACTCTTTTCGTGGCTGATAGGTAATGCAGATATGCACCTCAAGAATTACTCGCTCTATGCGCCAATAGGGAACGAATATCAACTAACACCCGCCTATGACCTGCTGTCTACGGCACTTGTCATTCCTGAGGATACAGAAGAGCTTGCACTGCCCCTCTGTGGCAAAAAGCGTAAACTCACCCGCCAACACTTCGTCGAAGCAATGATAGCCTCAGGACTGGATGAGAAAGTGTGCGACAACATCTTCGCTCGCTTTGGGCACATCCTCCCCGAATGGGAAACCTGCATCCGCCAGAGCTTCCTTCCTGAGGATATGCAGGAACAGTATATTCAACTGATTAGAAATCGACTTAGTTTCATTATCGAGTAGTAGTAATAACATTAAGAATAAAAATAAATTTGATATATGGCAAAAGGTATTCAATCGGTAGAACCCAATATCGCCGACTTAGTTAATGGCTGGCTCAAGTCTTACGGGTTAGACTATAAGCTAGAGCAGGAGAGTCTCAATGCAGAGATCGACAAAGCTCTCACGGAATATTTCACAAAAAACGGAGGGAGTGGAGCTAATCGCCCCGATGCAAAGCTCCTACTCAGAGATAAGCAACTTAACTACTATCCTATTCTGATTGAATACAAGGGCTATAAGGATAAGCTTGTCAAGCTCAATAAACAGGGTCTTGTAGATAATAAGACGGCCAAGAATGAGCCTAACTTCAAGCATATCAACTCTTATGCAGTCAATGGGGCTGTTCATTATGCCAATGCCATACTACACCATACTGGTTATACTGACATCATCTCAATCGGGGTGACGGGATATCGAGATGAGAGAGGGGAGCTACAGTACGAGATCGGGGTCTACTATGTGTCCAAGGGAAATCTTGGAGTCGGACAGGAGGTCGGCAAGTATGAGGATCTATCTTTTCTCAAGCCTGAGAACTTCGATTCATTTATTGAGCGCGTTAATAAACTAAGCCTTACTCCCGAGGAGCTACAGCGTCTCAAAGAGCAGAGAGAGCAGGAGATCAATACTAGCCTGACGAAGCTTAACAACGATATCTACCAAACGGAAAAAGGGCTTGGAGAGAATGACCGAGTGTACCTTGTAGCAGCCTCTATTATAGCGACACTAGGGGTCCCAGATAAGGTCGCTCCACTAGATAAAGCAGACTTAAAGTCATCTAGTGAAGAGGGGAATACGGACGGAGAGATTATTATGCGCAAGATTAAGGCATTTCTTGGAGAGAAAGCTATCCCGACCGAGAAGCGAGATCTGATCGTGCGGACTCTACAGAATACCCTTACCACGGAGAATATCAATAAGGTTGAGAATGGGGAGAGCCAGCTCAAGCGAGTCTTCTGCAAGATTGTAGACGATCTGGGAATTTACTACAAGATTGGTCTGACAACAGACTTTACAGGCAAGCTCTTCAACGAAATGTATTCGTGGTTGGGCTTTACTCAAGACAAGCTCAATGATGTGGTGCTAACCCCCTCCTATGTCGCACAGCTACTTGTGCGCTTGGTACGAGTGAACAAAGACTCTTATGTTTGGGACTTTGCTACAGGGTCGGCTGGTCTCTTGGTTGCTGCAATGAATGAGATGCTCAACGATGCACGAGCTACGATTACTTCTCCCGATGAGCTCGCTCACAAAGAGGCTCTTATCAAAGCGGAGCAACTCCTAGGTCTAGAGCTCCTCTCCAGTGTATATATGTTAGCTATTCTCAATATGATATTGATGGGGGATGGGAGCTCTAATATCCTGAACAAGAACTCTCTTACCGACTTTGATGGTAAGTATAGTTTCGGGAAAAATAATACACACTTCCCTGCCGATGCTTTTGTCCTCAATCCGCCTTATTCGGCAGATGGCAACGGAATGAATTTCGTAGAGCGTGCTCTCAGTATGATGAGTAAGGGATATGCTGCAGTGATTATTCAGAACTCTGCTGGCAGTGGTAAGGCACGAGAAATCAATAAGCGTATACTCCAGCGTAATACACTTGTGGCAAGTATCAAGATGCCGATAGACCTCTTCCTCGGCAAGTCTAGTGTGCAAACGAATATCTATGTCTTCAAAGTCGCAGAGAAGCACAACCCAAAGCATATCGTCAAGTTCATAGACTTCTCCAACGATGGCTACACGCGTACGAACCGCAAAAAAGCAAGTATTAATCTTCGTGATACAGATCGGGCCAAGGAGCGATATGAGGAGCTAGTAAACCTAGTTCTCTATGGTAAGCAATATCTCAATATATTTACCGAGAAGGAGTACTACGAAGCCCCTATAGATCCGCAGAATGGAGCAGACTGGAATAAGTCTGCACCCGTAGATACACGCCCAACATTGAATGACTTCAAGCGTACGGTGGCTGAATATCTCGCTTGGGAGGTCTCTAATCTACTCAAAGGGCAATCCGCTGGCGAAGATAGCTTGGGAAAATAGATGCCCCACTCAACAAGATGCTTGAGAGTGTTGAGTGGGGCGAATATAGACTTGGTGATTTGTTTGAGATTCTTTCTTCAAAGAAAAGATTTGATGCAAACAAAATTATTATTGGAGATCAGGGACATCCCTATGTCGTAAGGACTAGCCAAAATAATGGTATTAGAGGCTTGATTAAGGAAGAGGAGCGGTTTCTCAATGATGATAATACTATTTCTTTCGGGCAAGATACCGCAACGATGTATTATCAGCCTATCCCCTATTTTACAGGAGATAAAATTAAAATATTGAAACCCAAAATCCATCAGTTCAATAAAGGAAATGCTCAATTCTTTATTTCTTGTCTGCAGAAGCCATTTATCTCATTCACATGGGGGGCAAGTAGTTTCAATGTGAAGACAATTGAGAAACAAACGATACTTCTTCCTACTAGTAAAGGTGAGATAGACTTCGAGTTTATGGAAAAGTTTATAGCAGAGCTAAAGGCTCTGCGTATAGCAGAGCTAAAGGCTTATCTTTTTGTAACAGGACTTAAGGACTATACCCTTACCCCCGAGGAAGAACAAGCTATTAAGGATTTTGAGGCTGGAAATATTAAGTGGGGAGAGTTTGATGTAATCAAGGTCTTTGAAGTTCGCAATGCTGGCAATATTTTAGCAAATGAAATTGTAGAAGGAAGTGGTTCTATCCCTTACTTATGCGCTAGTAGAGAGAATAATGCTGTTAGTTCCTATATCTCGTATCGGGAAGAGTTGATAACTGAAGGGAACTGTATATTCATTGGAGGAAAGACATTTGTTGTTACCTATCAAGAATGCGATTTTTTCTCCAATGATAGTCATAACCTTACGCTGCGTCTATATGATTCAGAGCATCGAACTAAGCTCAAGCAACTCTACTTGACTACTTGTGTCACCAAAAGCCTTGGACACAAGTACTCGTGGGGAGATAGTGTAAGCAATCGAAAAATACAGAAAGATAAGATACTGCTCCCTTGCATCCACGGACAGGTGGACTTCTCTAAAATGGGGACCTTCATTTCTGCTATCCAGAAGCTAGTAATCAAGGATGTTGTTCTCTATGTCGACCGAGAGATTGAGGCAACAAAACAGGTAGTCAGTAGAACTTCTAAGATTTAATCTGACATGAACGATACTAATGAATCCAAATACGGTATTTTGGAGGATGTACAACTCTTTCAAGGCAAAGATCTTGCTTGCAATGATGATGGGTCTAAAAAGAAAGAGCTCTTAAGAGAACTACATGATATTTTTGCTGACAAGTAAGACGGTCGCCTAACAGCATCCTCTAAGATACTGTTAGGCAACTTCTTATTACTTCTTATTACTTCTGGAGTTGCTGAATGAGGGTTTCTTGCTCTTGGGAGAGACGCTGCTGTTGCAGGTATAGTTCTGCTTGACGTCTGATGGCGAGTTCATAGTTTTTGACACGAGAGCGGAGCTTGTGTATACTGTCGTCTGAACCCTCGGTAGAGAAGAGACTATCAAGCTCGACAACTTTTGGTTCGCTCAGTCCTAGTTCCATACGGATAGCTCGGTAGCGTAGAGCATAGCTTTCTAGTTCTTGATTGACTCCGTATAAGTGCGATGCCCAACCAATGGTACAGGCAAGGACAGCGATCGTCACACTCCACACGAGCCATTCCGCCCAGCGTTTGGCGTCGAACAGGTAGTATTTCGTGATCTTAACATCGGGTGTGGTTTGTTTGGCTTGGAGTTTTGTCAGGAGTTTGTCAGTTGCTTCGTCTTGACTTATCCGTACCTCGGCAATACCTGACTTCATTTCGTGGATGCGCTCTCCAAGTTTAGCAATCACTTGACAAAGTTCCTCTCTAAATTGGCAATGAAACTCTAGTTGCTCCTCTAAAATATTGGCGATTCCTGCAAGATTTTTCCTATTCTCAACTTCGCCTTGCGACTCTATTGGTTGTGGTAAATTGGAGATACTCGTTTTGAGTTCTCTGTTCTGTTGCTTGAT
>ERZ773246.391-NODE-391-length-18288-cov-20.6772_pt1 | contig 18288 bp, 15 predicted proteins | sample MGYA00580519_ERZ773246 | MGnify/ENA primary metagenome ERZ773246 (study PRJEB29015, sample SAMEA2738153) | human oral metagenome | biome: human oral; feature: human-associated habitat; material: saliva | place: China | collected 2246 ...
TCTATGCTCAACTCAATAGCGAAGAACCGCTTGATACATCCGTTATTCGTAACGCTGTCTTTAGGTCTGCGACCGGCTCGGTGAGCTATGAAGAAACCCAGGTTGATGCCTTTATGGATCGCTGTATCGAGCTTATCCAAGATCTGACCTAAGAGACGTTGCTGGTAGCCGCAGGACCTTCTGAGGCCGTGCTGGCAGCATGCGATACTAGTAAACATGAAGTTTGGTTCCTCTACTCGGGTTGGGGGCTTCCGCGAAACCCTCACTGATGCTCTTAAACATGGACTTTGCGATGCTCGAAGGGTTACTTTACTCGGTTCCACCGGGTCTATTGGCACCCAAGCAGTACAGGTTATAGAGCATCTTGCGCGTCTTGCGGGCACCACCGTCGATGCTGAGGATGCACCGCTGAAGGTTGTAGCTCTCAGCGCCGGTTCACGCTCCCTCGAATTATTAGCACAGCAGGCAGTTCGGGTACGTGCCGAGCTTGTTGCCACCAGCGGCCCGGCGCAGGATGCACAACGGTTGCAAGAATACCTTGATGCGGCCGCCCGCAGTGTGGGCATTAGTGGGTACAGTCCGCGCATCGTCTGGGGAGAACGTGCCAGCGTTGAGGCGGCGGCGCATCCGGCGGATGTGGTGCTCAACGGTATTACCGGATCTATCGGTTTAGAACCCACACTGACCGCCCTCAAAACGGGACACCGGGTTGCCCTTGCAAATAAAGAATCTCTGATCGCGGGTGGACCGCTTGTGCGTGCTGCCGTTGATGCCTCACCGTTAGAAGCCCCGATGGTTCCCGTGGATTCGGAACATTCGGCTCTTGCTCAAGCATTAGCCAGTGGCACCGACGCCGAGATAGACCGGCTGATTCTCACGGCCTCAGGTGGACCTTTTCGAGGATATACCCGTGACATGCTTCACGACGTTACCCCACGGCAGGCGCTGGCGCATCCTACCTGGGATATGGGGCTGGTGGTCACAACCAATTCGGCAACTATGGTGAATAAGGCCCTTGAGGTGTTAGAGGCACACCATCTTTTTGGGGTTGATCTTGACCGCATTGATGTTGCGGTACACCCGCAGTCGATTGTGCATTCGATGGTTCAGTTCGTAGACGGCGCGACTATCGCCCAGGCGTCCCCGCCGACCATGCTTCTGCCCATTGCTCTGGGACTGACGTGGCCGCATCGCATTCCGCAGGTAGCGGCTCCCTGCGATTGGACTCAGTCGCAAACATGGACTTTTGAGCCGCTTGATTCGACGGCTTTCCCTGCTGTGCAGATGATTAAAGAGGCGGGCAAGCGGGGCGGAACCTTTCCCACCGTTTTTAACGCCGCTAATGAGGAAGCGGTTAGCGCTTTCCACGCCGGTAAAATTCGGTTTACCGATATTGTGGATTCCGTGGCGCGTGTTTTGGAGGCGCACGCCGCCAGTAGCGAGGTTACGGCTGAAGCCGACATGAGCTTAGAGGCTGTTCTGAACGCCGAAGCTTGGGCACGTGCATACGCTCGTGAGCTCTGCGCCGCGAAGATGCCGTCATAACCATCACGAAGGTTTTCCCTACGCGGCGCATAACCTGAGCGCCACGTACCCTATAATTTCACAGCTTAGGGGAGTACCCTAGAAACTTCGCGGGAAACCGCTTGAGAACCCGTACCTTTTGTTGCGAAGGAGAAACGTGGAGATTCTGCTCTACGCCGCAGGCGTCATCATTATGGCGATAGCTATTGCACTGTCTATTGCTCTGCATGAGGTGGGACACCTGGTACCTGCGAAACTCTTTAAGGTGCGTGTACCGCAATATATGATCGGTTTCGGAAAAACTATTTTTTCGTTCCGCCGCGGTGAAACTGAGTACGGGTTTAAAGCCATTCCTTTAGGCGGATATATTTCGATGATCGGCATGTATCCGCCTGCGCCCGAACATGAGGAACGCGCGAAACGGGCGATGGAGCATCCCGCAGAGGGGAACGCCGAGGGTACCACTGGCGTGGAGGAAGAACACGAACCCGAGATCGAAACTCTTCGCGCCGGAACTACCAGTCCTTTTGGGTCTTTGGCGAATGCGGCCCGTGAGGCTGACTTAGAGCGCCTGAAACCCGGAGATGAAAATCGTCTGTTTTATAAACTTCCCGTGTATAAACGCATGATTATCATGCTGGGCGGGCCTAGCATGAACTTGCTCATCGGGATCGTATGCACCGCCATTCTCATCTGTGGTTTTGGAACCCTGTCTGCAACTAATAAAGTGGCATCGGTTTCCGACTGCGTGCCAAAAGCAACGATCACCGAAGACCGTATCTCATATTCCGAATGTACTGACTCTTCGGCACCGTCTCCCGCGAAAGCGGCAGGACTGCGTAAAGATGACCGTATAGTTGCTATCAATGGCAACCGTACGAGCACCTGGGAACAGGTTTCTTCTAACATTCGTCAGGCAGGGAATAATACCGTAACCGTCACCATTGAACGCGATGGTTCTGAGCAGCAGCTCACCATGACCCCGGCGCTTTTGGAGCGTCCGGTTGTGGATGAAAAGACCCGAGAATATGTGCGTAACGACGATGGGTCGTTCAAGATGATGACCGGCGGCTTTATCGGTATCTCACCAACTTCGGAGATGGTTCCAGGCTCGTTGGGCGATGTAATGCCCAATGTGGGCGACACGCTGGGACGTATTGCACATTCCATGTGGTCGCTGCCACAGCGCGTATGGGAGCTGGGGGTGAATCTCTTCTCGAATCAGGAACGCGATGCGAACTCCCCAGTATCCGTAGTGGGGGTAAGCCGGATTGCTGGTGAAGTGGCCTCGACAGACCGTATCGATCTGAAAGCAAAAACTGCGACCTTAGTCTCGCTGATAGCCGGAATGAACCTGATGCTCTTTGCCTTCAACCTACTTCCGCTTCTTCCCCTGGACGGAGGGCATGTTTTTGGTGCCCTGTGGGAGGCAATTCGACGTGGCTTCGCCAAGCTTACCCGCCGTGCCGATCCCGGTCCCTTTGACCCGGTCAAGCTTCTGCCGCTTACCTACGTTGTAGCGGGTGCTTTCATTCTGATGTCCATTGTGATTATTGCCGCCGACTTTATTAAACCCCTGCGGCTGTTCTAAATAGCGGAGCAAGCTATGCACCGCATAGCGTCTAGTGAGGATCGTGTACGTAAACGAATTGTGAGCGGGACTACCGCTTTTTCATCTCATCGTGATATTGCTCGCGGTTAGGGTATCCGTATTAGTGGTTCTGCGCGCGACGGTGGCACAATAGGAAGCTGAGCGGCGCATCCCGCGCCCCAATTTTATGACATTTGGAGGATTGCCTTGTCGGTTAGCCTTGGTATGCCGAAGCCTGCCCCTGCGGTTCTTGCGCCCCGTCGCAAGACCCGTCAATTCAAGGTAGGTACCGTGGGTATCGGTTCCGAATCTCCCATTTCGGTACAGTCTATGACGACCACCAAGACCCACGATATCGGTTCAACCCTGCAGCAAATTGCCGAGCTAACCGCCGCCGGATGCGATATCGTGCGCGTGGCATGCCCGACCGATAAAGACGCTGAGGCACTACCTATCATCGCAAAGCAGTCTAATATTCCGGTGATCGCGGATATTCACTTTCAGCCCAAGTACGTGTATGCGGCTATTAAAGCCGGATGCGGCGCGGTGCGTGTGAATCCCGGTAACATTCGTAAATTCGATGACCAGGTAAAAGAGATCGCCGAGATGGCTTCAGATCACGGTACCTCTATCCGTATCGGCGTGAATGCTGGTTCGCTTGATAAACGTCTGCTCGAAAAATATGGCCACGCCACCCCGGAGGCGCTGGTTGAATCCGCTGTATGGGAAGCCTCTCTTTTTGAAGAGCACGGGTTCCGCGACTTCAAGATTTCCGTTAAACATAACGATCCGGTGGTTATGGTTGAGGCATACCGGCAGCTTGCCGCACGCGGCGATTGGCCTTTGCACCTAGGCGTAACCGAAGCAGGTCCCGCGTTCCAGGGAACCATCAAGAGTTCGGTAGCATTCGGTACCCTCCTCTCTCAGGGGATTGGCGATACGATCCGTGTTTCTCTTTCGGCCCCTCCGGTGGAAGAAGTCAAGGTGGGAACCAAGATTCTGGAATCCCTTAACCTGCGCCCGCGCAAGCTCGACATTGTGTCGTGCCCCTCATGCGGTCGTGCCCAGGTGAATGTGTGGGAGCTCGCCGAAAACGTGACCAAGGGCTTGGAACATATGAAGGTTCCGCTTCGCGTCGCCGTGATGGGATGCGTGGTGAACGGTCCCGGCGAGGCACGCGAGGCAGATTTGGGAGTAGCATCCGGTAACGGTAAGGGACAGATCTTTGTGAAAGGGGAAGTCATTAAAACCGTTCCCGAAGATCAGATCGTGGAAACCCTTCTTGAAGAGGCAACCCGTATTGCTGCCGAGATGGAAGCCTCGGGGGAGTACGTGCCCGAAGGCGCCCCCGCTGTTACCGTCAAATAGTACGGCTGTGCCTCGTCCGTAGCGTTGAATATAAACGCGACGAGTCTGAAATCTCTAAGCGCCTCGCCTTCAACGGACGCGGGGCGCTTTGCTATGACACATTCAAAACCGCGATAGCTCTCTCGTTAGATAGAATCGAAAGCGTGCTCAAAAAGTTTTTCTCCTCATCCGCCCCCCAGGTGGTGGCTCTCGATCGGCGCGATGCAGATGCCCTCGAAGAGCTTCTCTATGCGGATACGCTGGGGAACCTCTACGCTATTGAGCATTACGATATTTACGGGCTGCCGCCAGCATCGGCATCCGGAGCACGCATGACGGGGAATAAGCTGCCAGCACAGTATCGCGGGTTCGTGGGGATTTACGAAGATAACATCTTGCTGAGCGCGCTGTTACTGGGCAGCAATACCGTTCCCATCTGGTTACCCGACGACGATCGAATGCGCTCACACGCCGAGGTTCTTGCTCACCTCATTTACCGTTCTCGGGGCAGCATTGAGTCTCTTTTTGGACCCAGTGAATGTGTGCTTCCAATCTGGGAGCACTTGAGGAAACGCCTCGCGAGTCCTTTCTCTGTTCGGACGGTACAGCCGCTACTGTACCTGCCCCCAGAAAAAAATCTATTCTCACTCTATTCGGCCTCTCTGCCTGAACTGCCCGGCTATCTACCCTCGTTACAGTCGGTTCCAGAGAGCCCTGGAGGATATGTGCGCTGTACTGTTCTGTCAGATTACGATGATGTTCTGCCTGCCGCAGCCGCTATGTTCCATGAGGAAGTCGGTATTGAACCCATCGCACGGTACGGCAGCAACTACAGAAACCGTGTACGGTCGATGGTATCTGAAGGCAAAAACGTGATTGTCACTAACGATCTCGGCGCGGTGGTCTTCAAAGCTGATCTGGGTATATCGCATCTGGACGCTGCGCAGATACAGGGCGTTTGGGTGCATCCCGACTATCGCGGTCTGGGACTTGCGGCTCCGTTTCTTGCTGCGGCCTGTGAGCTTTTCCGAGAGAGGCACCCGCATCTGAGCCTCTACGTTAATAACTACAACGATCGGGCACTTTCTCTCTATCAGCGCACCGGATGGGAAGATATTGGGCAATATTCGACCATTATCCTTACTCGTTAGCGTCTGAAAATATACACGTTGGTCTTTTATACCAACTATGCTTCGCCTGTGAGCGCGGAAACCTATAGACTTGTTATATTATTCATCGCCGTTCGCCGCCGCTTTCGGGTTAAGGAATGTGGGATGCGGTGAAGGTCTAGCATCAAATCCAAGGAGAACACACATGGTACTTCGCTTGTCCAACCTCTTCGTGCGGACCCTGCGTGAAGATCCTGTAGACGCTGAGGTAGCAAGCCATAAGCTTTTAGTGCGCGCAGGTTATATTCGTCGTGCCGCTCCTGGCGTGTATACCTGGCTGCCCTTGGGTTTGAAGGTTCTGCGCAAGGTAGAAAATATCGTGCGTGAAGAAATGAACGCAATTGGAGCCCAAGAAGTTCTCTTCCCGGCATTGTTGCCGCGAGAACCCTATGAGGCGACTAACCGGTGGGAAGAATACGGTGATAATCTCTTCCGCCTGCAGGACCGCAAGGGTGCCGATATGCTTCTGGCGCCCACCCATGAGGAAATGTTCACTCTGTTGGTGAAAGACCTTTATTCCTCCTACAAGGATCTGCCGCTGTATATTTACCAGATCCAGAATAAGTACCGTGACGAGGCGCGACCCCGCGCCGGTTTGTTGCGTGGGCGCGAATTCGTCATGAAGGATTCCTACTCTTTTACTGTGGACGACGAAGGCTTGAATGAAGCTTACGAGGCCCACCGCGCCGCTTACCAGCGTATTTTTAACCGCTTGGGATTAGACACCGTCATCGTGACCGCGCAATCGGGTGCTATGGGCGGTTCACGCAGTGAAGAATTCCTGCATCCGACCCCTGTAGGTGAAGACACCTTTGTGCGTTCCGCCGGTGGCTACGCCGCAAACGTGGAGGCAGTCACCACTGTTGTGCCTGCAGACATTGATTTCACGGATACGCCCGCAGCTATCGTGCTCGATACCCCCGAATCTCCCACGATTGAAACTCTTGTAACCCAGATGAACGACCTGCACCCGCAGGTAACCGGTGGTGAACTCACCGCAGAGCAGACGCTTAAATGTTTTGTGGGCGCAGTCATTACCCCCGCCGGGGAGCGTAAACTCTTTGCCGTGGGTGTACCCGGTGACCGCGAAGTCGATCTGGGACGCGTCGAGGTTAACATTGGTGCGCTCATGGGTATCGGTGGCGAGATCGAGGTTGAGGCTGCTTCTGAGGAGGATCTAAAGAAATTCCCGCAGCTCGTCAAGGGCTATATTGGCCCGGGTCTTACTCTCGATCAGCCTATGCTGGGCGAGAATACCGAAGAGCGTCAAACTGCTACCGGTATTCCGTTTTTCGTTGATCCGCGCGTGGTTCGCGGTACCTCGTGGGTTACTGGCGCTAACGAGCACGGCAAACACGTGGCAAATCTCGTTTACGGGCGGGACTTTAGCGCAGACGGTACTTTGGAAGCGTGTGAAGTACGCGAAGGCGACCCAGCACCGGATGGTTCCGGACCGCTTATTGCCGCACGCGGTATTGAGATGGGACATATCTTCCAGCTTGGCCGTAAATACGCCGAGGCACTGGGACTGAAAGTACTCGATCAGAACGGTAAACTCCAGACCGTGACGATGGGATCTTACGGTATTGGCGTAACCCGTGCGCTTGCCGCAATCGCTGAGGGCAATCATGACGAGAAGGGTCTGATCTGGCCGCGTAACTTGGCACCCGCCGATGTGCACATCGTCATCACGAATAAAGACGCTCAATCCCACGAGTACGCAGAAACCTTGAGCGCGGAGCTTGAAGGCGCTGGGGTGCAGGTGCTTTTGGACGACCGTCTGAAAACCAGCCCGGGCGTTAAATTCGGCGATGCAGAGCTTCTGGGCGTACCCACCATCTTAGTGATTGGTCGCGGGTTCAAAGACGGTACTTTGGAGCTCAAAGACCGGCGAAGCGGAGAGGCACGCGATATTGCTGTATCGGATGCGGTGCGCGAAATCCTCGCCGAGATCCGGTCTTAGGTCCTATTCCCAGGCATAGACGCGTTCATCATCCTCGACAAGATTATCGAGAAGAGAAGGAAGATATGGCGTATAAACCTAAACGGTCCGGTAAGAAAGACGGCGCCCCCAATGCTCGCTCCCGGCGTGCCGCATCACGAACCGCCAGGGGTGTAACTCGTCCCTTCGAATCCGCAGGGTCGGAAAAACCGGCACCGGCAAAAATTGGGACACGCTCCCTGCGTGAGGACGAGGTAAACGAAGCTATCAAACCTGTGCTCAGTGAGTTTTCGCTCGTGCTTGAAAGGATTAAGATCAGCGGTCCGGCAGCTAACCGAACGGTAGAAATTACCGTAGACTATACGGAAGATCAGACAGATTCCCTTTCTCTGGACAGCCTTGCGGAAATCTCGGGGGCTATCTCACAGGCTCTGGATAAAGCTGATAAGCACGATGAGTTCTTCCCCTACATGTTGGAGGTTTCCTCTCCTGGAGCTACCCGAGAACTTACTGAGCGCCGCCATTGGAAACGTGCTCGCGCCCGACTTGTAGCAGTGACACAGACAGATGGCACGGAATACGTGGCTCGTCTTGACGAGATTACGGACGAAGGCCCTGTGCTTCGGCGTAAGAAACAGACTAAGAAAGGGCAGAAGCAGACATACCATGACGCTGTGATTGTGCCCTGGGAAAATATTGGGCACGCTAATGTTGAAATTGATTTCAATTCTACTCAAGAGACTGTAGAATAGGTACAAAATAGGCTTTCTGTTTGTTTTTTCACACTCAACAAACATAAAGCAAACCGTTCGGGAGCCGGGGCGCAGAAAAAGCGTCCCGGCGCCGTGCTACAGGGAAAGGCTGAAGAGCGTGGACAACAATATGACGATCGACTTAGGCGTTCTGCATGCACTTGCAAAGCAACGAGGTCTCGTTTTGGAGGAACTGTTCTCGCTGGTTGAAAATGCTCTGGTGCTTGCCTATATGAAGCAGCCCGGCGCCATTAAAGGCTCCCGAGCCGTCATCGATCGAACCACCGGCGACTTCGCTATTCTTGCGCCGGAACTTGACGACGACAACCAGAAAATCGATGAGTTCGATGATACGCCCAATAACTTTGGGCGCATTGCTGCGGCGACGGTGCGTCAGGTTTTATCGCAGCGTCTGCGCGATGCCGAAGATGCATCCGTGCTTGGTGAATTTAAAGACCGAGAAGGAACCTTAGCATCCGGCGTTATTCAGCAGGGGAATAACCCCCGTATGGTTCAAGTCGATTTGGGAACTATTGAGGCTGTACTTCCCGCGAACGAGCAGGTTCCCGGAGAACAATATCCCCACGGAACCCGTATTCGTGCATATCTCTTAGAGGCGCGCCGCGGGCAGAAAGGGCCCTCGATTGTGCTCTCGCGGTCGCATCCGAACCTGGTGCTTCGCCTATTTGAACATGAGGTTCCAGAGATCGCCGACGGATCGGTCAAGATTAACTCCATTGCTCGCGAGGCAGGACATCGCTCGAAGATAGCGGTAAGTGCAACGAACCCCAGTATCAACGCTAAGGGTGCCTGCATCGGTGATATGGGCGCTCGCGTGCGTGCTGTTGCCGCTGAACTTAACGACGAGAAGATCGACATTGTTGATTACTCGACGGATCCTGCGGAGTTTATTACGGCTGCGCTCTCGCCCGCTAAGGTGACCGAAGTTATTATTGCGGACCCCCGCGAATATTCTGCTCGTGCGATTGTCCCCGATGAGCAGCTTTCGTTGGCAATCGGGCGGGAAGGCCAGAACGCGCGCCTTGCCGCGAAACTAACCGGCTGGCGTATTGATATCTTGGCGGAATCAAAATATGCTCAGATTCGTGCCGAAGAAGAGGTGGCTGAGCGAGTAGCCCGCAGCCTTGATTTAGACGAAAACGAGTAGTAACCGGTATTCTAGTAGGAGTACCCTGTAGCCCCTGAAGGGTCTTTCCGCATTCGTGAAACCGAATACGGACGTGGCCCAGATGAGGGGCTACACTTAAGATGTGCGTTTGGTGCGTGCACCCCAGCGGTGTGCCTAAACGACTATGACAGTTTTGATGGGGAAGAGGGGAGAGCAATGAGTGAACCTCTCCGTACCTGTATTGGCTGTCGCCTCCGCGATAATCCGCGAAATATGCTCCGTATCGTCCGTTTCGGCGGCGACGGAGAACGGATGCGCATCCTTCCGGATGTGCACCGCACCTTGCCCGGTCGCGGTGCGTGGCTGCATATGCGTGAATCCTGCCAGCAACAGGCTTTTCGTAAAAATGCTTTCGCCCGCGCCTTTAAAGTTTCAATTGCTCGCGCAGACCTTATGGTTTTGACCGAATACTTCGCTCAGCGCAAGCCCGAAACTACGGGCTATGAGTGAAACTCACATCCCTATAAGTCAACGAGTTTGACGACTTCTTGAAGATTACGAAAGCGAGTCAGAAAACTGATGGATATCTAATGAGTGCCGCGACATGAGTACCCATCTGTGCTCACACCACGGCAAATTTATGCCCACGCGTGTGTTAGGCGTAACCGAGAGCCTAGTGCGCGCATACACACATCATTAGTGTTCGCACCGTCCTGGTGCGAGCCAGGACAGGAGAAAATTTGGCTAAGCCTCGCGTACACGAGATTGCTAAAGAACTTGGTGTAACGTCAAAAGAAGTTATTGCAAAACTAGCCGAACAAGGCGAATTCGTAAAGGGCGCATCCTCGACCCTTAACCCGCTCGTGGTTAAGAAACTGCGTGAAGCGTTCCCCACCCCCGCTCAGGCACCTGAAAAAGCTGAAAAGCCAACTAAAGCGTCAGGGAAGTCTGCAGCTTCCACAGCTAAAACTGCTAGTGCTAAGCCCGCCGCTCCAAAGAAGTCGGCGGACGCGAAATCTGCCGCTAAACCTGCGGCACCGAAACCTGCCCCTAAACCGGGTGCAAAACCTGCAGCTAAATCTGCGGCTCCCAAGCCCGGTGCCAAAAGCGCCGCTAAATCTTCTTCGGGTCCTCGCCCGGGCAACAACCCCTTCTCCCCACAGCAGGGAATGGCTCGCCCAGAGGCTCCGAAGCCTGCTGCTCCAAAGCCCGCACCGAAACCTGGTGCGTCGGCTCCAAAACCGGGCCCGAAGCCTGGTCCTCGTCCGGGTAACAACCCCTTCTCCTCACAGCAGGGAATGAAACGACCCGAACGTGGCGAACAACGTTCTGGCGGTCCTCGTCCACCCCGCGGTCAGCGTTCAGGCAATAATGCCCCTCGTCCCGGCGGTGGGGGCAACGGTCCCCGTTCCGCATCGGGGTCGCGTTCGCACGCGCCTCGTTCCGGCGGCGGCAACCGTCCTAGCCCGTCCATTATGCCGTCCAAGGTCTCGAACGTCGGTTCCGGCCCCGGCGCACCCAGTGGTGGCGGAGGCGGTAACCGTCGTGGCGGAGGCGGCTATAACCGCGGTCCTTCGCGTCCGGGTCCCGGTGGCCGTGGAAATGCACAGGGTGCTTTCGGCCGTGGCGGTTCTAAGCGTAAGAACCGTAAGTCGAAGGCAGCCCGCCGCAATGAAATCGAGCAGATGAACGCGCCCGCACCCGGTGGTGTGGTAGTACCTCGCGGAGACGGCTCGACTGAGGTTCGCCTGCGTCGCGGCGCGTCCATTATGGATTTTGCCGAAAAGATTGGCGCTAACCCGGCTTCGCTAATTACCGTTCTCTTCCACTTGGGCGAAATGGCTACTCAGACCCAGTCGCTCGATGAAGAAACCTTCGAGCTATTGGGTGCCGAGTTGGGGTACGTCGTAAAGATTGTGTCTCCCGAGGACGAAGAACGCGAGCTCTTGGAATCCTTTGACATCGACCTTGAAGCCGAAGCAGAGGCGGAAGGCGATGACGTTCTTGAAGTGCGTCCTCCGGTTGTGACTGTGATGGGTCACGTTGACCATGGTAAAACTCGACTGCTGGACGCTATTCGGAATACCAACGTCATTGAGGGTGAAGCTGGCGGCATTACCCAGCACATCGGTGCGTATCAGGTACACACCACCGTCGAAGGTGAAGACCGTGCGATTACCTTTATCGATACCCCCGGTCACGAGGCGTTTACCGCTATGCGTGCCCGCGGCGCGAAGGTTACCGACGTTGCCATTCTGGTGGTCGCTGCGGATGACGGCGTGATGCCGCAGACCGTTGAGGCCCTGAACCACGCTCAGGCGGCTGATGTGCCGATCGTCGTGGCTATCAACAAGATCGATAAGGAAGGCGCATCGCCCGATAAGGTCAAGGGCCAGCTGACCGAGTACGGTCTGGTACCTGAAGATTACGGTGGAGACACCATGTTCGTGAACGTTTCGGCTCGGAATGGCACGAACATTACCGAACTGCTTGAAGCCGTAACCTTGACTGCCGACGTTCTGGAACTGCGCGCTAACCCGAATAAGGAAGCTCGCGGCGTTGCCATTGAAGCGAACCTAGATAAGGGTCGCGGTGCGGTCTCCACCGTCTTGGTGCAGTCCGGTACTCTGCATGTGGGCGATGCGATTGTCGCCGGTGTGGCCCACGGTCGCGTGCGCGCAATGTTCGACGAGAACGGTCATGCAGTGAAAGAAGCCGGTCCGTCCCGTCCCGTTCAGGTTCTGGGTCTTTCGACCGTGCCCCGTGCGGGAGATACCTTCCTCTCGACCGAAGAAGAACGCACCGCACGCCAGATTGCTGAGAAGCGTGAGGCCGCAGACCGTAACGCACAGCTCGCGAAGCGTCGTAAGCGCGTAACCCTTGAATCCTTCGATGCCGCTGTGGCTGAGGGCAAGATGGATACCCTCAACCTGATTATTAAGGGTGACGTCTCCGGTGCTGTTGAAGCTCTGGAAGAGTCGCTCATGAAGATTGATGTGGGCGGCGACGAAGTTCAGCTGCGCGTAATCCACCGCGGTGTAGGTGCTATTACTCAGAACGATGTAAACCTGGCAACCGTGGACAACGCGGTGATCATTGGCTTCAACGTTCGTCCTGCAGAGCGTGTCTCTGAGCTTGCAGACCGCGAGGGCGTCGAGATGAAGTTCTACTCGGTCATCTACCGCGCGATTGAGGAAATTGAGCAGGCTGTCAAGGGCATGCTCAAACCCGAATACGAAGAGGTCGAACTCGGCTCGGCGGAGATCCGCGAAGTGTTCCGTTCCTCCAAGTGGGGTAACATCGCAGGTTCGATGGTCAAGAACGGCATTATCAAGCGTAATTCCAAGGCACGCCTGGTACGTGACGGTGTTGTGGTGTCAGAAGACCTCACCATCGAGTCGTTGCGTCGTTTCAAGGACGATGCTACCGAAGTACGCGAAGGCTTCGAGTGCGGTATTGGACTCGGTTCCTTCAACGACATCAAGGAAGGCGACGTCATCGAAACCTGGGAGATGCGCGAGAAGCCGCGCGTCTAAGACCCGCAGAAACGCGCCCGCTCCCCGTATCTCGCTTCGTTCCGGTTTTGTACCGGAAGATGCGGGATGCCGGGCGGGCGCTTCCACTATCTGTACTTGACCACAAGGAGAAAACTATGGCTGATGCAGCACGTGCAGCCCGTCTCGCCGACCGTATTAAGGTGATTGTGGCGCAGGCGCTTGAACGCCGAGTCAAAGACCCCCGCCTCGGTTTTGTGACGATTACCGATGCCCGGGTCACGAATGACCTGCAGCACGCAACCTTGTACTACACCGTATACGGTTCTGAAGAAGAACAAGAAAACACAAAAAAGGCGTTGGAATCCGCTAAAGGCATTTTGCGCTCTGAGGTGGGAAAAAATATTACCGCACGTCTAACGCCAACCCTCACCTTCGTACCAGACGAAGTACCGGTTAACGCTTACCACCTCGAAGACCTCTTAAAGAAAACCCGTGAGCGCGATGCTGAACTTGCTGCCGCATCCGCAGGGGCCCAGTACGCGGGCGAGGCAGACCCGTACAAGAAACCTGAACAGACCGAAGCAGCGGAAGACTAACACAGTGGCGAAAGCTCGGGGGCGCGGACCGTCAGGCCTACTGATGGTGAATAAACCTGCTGGCATGACGAGCCATGATGTAGTCTCGAAGATCCGCTGGATTGCCGGTACGCGGCGTGTTGGTCATGCAGGTACTCTTGATCCGGCGGCGACCGGCGTGTTGGTTTTAGGCTTGAATAAAGCGACAAAGCTTTTGACGTATTTAGTTGGTCAGGATAAAACTTATGAGGCTCGCCTGGTGTTAGGGGCCACAACTCTGACAGAGGACGCTGAGGGAGAGCTCACCGGGATTGCTCGCGCGGAGGCTGTGAGGGCTCTGACTCGGGAGAAGATTGAAAACGCCGTACGATCTTTGACGGGCGATATTATGCAGGTTCCCTCCGCCGTTTCGGCGATTAAGGTTAAGGGCGTGCGTTCTTATGCTCGGGTTCGTGACGGCGAGGATATTGAACTTCCCGCCCGAAAGGTCACGATTCATGAGGTCGCTATTCATGAGGTGCGCGATAGCGAACTTGATACTCGACTATATACTGTTGCCGAGGGGCTTGATGCTCCCGCGTGTGTACCAGTTGTTGAGGTAGATATTACGGTTTCCTGCTCTTCTGGAACCTATATTCGTGCTTTTGCTCGTGATGTGGGTAAAGCCCTGGGCGTTGGGGGCCATCTGAGTGCTTTGAACCGTATACGTGTAGGGAATGTGTATCAGCGTGAGGCGTTTGATTTAGCTGAACTCATGAAGGAACACGAGAACGCTGATGGGCCGCTAGACTTACCTGTACTTTCTCTTGAGGAGGCGGCACGTCGTCTGTTCAACGTTCGGCAGCTTACGACGCAAGAGGCGACCGATATTTCATTTGGTCGGCGCATTACAGTCAGTGAGGAAGGCTCAGATGCTCTTGTCTTAGGCACACAAAGCCCGGAATCTCAGCATGCCAATACCGAGGGGATAACTGCCGCATTTGCGCCGGACGGAACACTAGTGGCTCTTATAGAGAATGTGAAGTTTCGGGGAACCCGATGCGCGGCACCCGTGCTCGTATTTGAAGCAGGAATTGACTTCTCGCGGGAAGCGGGGGAGCGGCTATGATCGCTGGTTTGGACTGGTGGTTCTGGATTACTGTGGTACTCGGTACGTTATCGTGTCTGGCTTCTTTGGTACAGTATTTCCGTGGTTATGAACCCGATGACTATTCACAAGGTCCGATGCTTGTTCTTGAAGCGTTTTTAGTGGTGTACCTGGTAGGGTCGATCATCATGCAGGCTGTGGGACCGGGACCTCGTGGTGACTGGCTGGAGTATTACGGGTACCTCGTTACTGCCATGCTTATTCCCGCCGGCGCGTTCTTCTATTCTCTCAGCGAGCGTACGCGATGGGCGACTCTGCTACTGGCGGTTCCAGGGCCCGTGCTTATCGTGATGGTTTACCGAATGAATATGCTGTGGTATTACTATTAGACACAGGTTTTACTCCACATAGCTGGGGCACAGAGCCTGAATTATAGAGCACGTACCAAGCATCTAGAGACACCTTCTGCGCACACACCTTGGGAAGGACACGATGTGAATAATACTTTGAACCGTTGGGGTTCCCGCACCACAAAAGGCAATTCTAAATCCGATGCTGTTTCCTCAGCTGGCCATGCCTCCGGTCCGGGTAAAGTTATCGCTGTGGTGTACGGGATTTTTACATTGTCGGCGGGCGCTCGCGCGTGTTATCAGCTGATTCGTAAATTTGATGAGGCGCCTTTGGCGATTCTGCTTTCGCTTCTTTCCGCAATTATTTATGCTATTGCTGCTGTTTCTTTAGCAAAGCGTGGAGAACGTGCTAGGCAGCTTGCGGTTATCACCATCGTAGTGGAGCTTCTTGGCGTCCTTGGCATAGGAGTTTTCTCGTATGCCGCTCCGCAGTTTTTCCCTTTAGCATCCGTGTGGTCGCATTTCGGGCAGGGATATGGGTATATCCCCTTGGTACTGCCGGTGGTGGGGTTGTGGTGGCTGTACCGGGCAGCGCATCGCACTACGAACAGGTCGCAGAATTCTCGGTGAGGATAGCGAAAACTAAAAGGAGAGAACTATGACTCGTGATAAGAACTCGCAGAAGGCCGAGAAAAAACCACTTTCAACCTCTGAACCGGTAACTCAGCCGCAGCCGGTGATTTCAGCGCAGTCGGAGTATCCGCAGAAAGCGCGCACTGCGTCGGCTCAACAGCCTGCACAGAAAATCGGATCTGAATCCAGTGCTCAGAAATCTGCTCGCGGATCAAAAAATACTGCCCCTGCAGCATCGCAGAAAACGACGGCCGTGCGTACGGTGGAGGACGTCGCCAAGCCTCAGAACCAAGGGGTTTTTCGCGCTGTGACCGCACTTTACGGTGCTTTGGTTATGCTCTATGCGGGGTGGCAGATCTTCTCTGGCGCCCGTGCTGTGCCAGAGAATGATGCTCTGGCGGCAAATGCTTCTCTGGAATCAAATTATGCGTTTTTCGCCGCAATATACTTCGGTTTGGGGCTCTCATTCCTCGTTATCGCAGTGAAGTTCAAGTGGGTCAATATGCTGGTGATATCCTGTTTGGTGGTTTTCTTAGGCGGCGTGGGACGTATTATATCGTGGGCTACCCACGGTACCCCGCATTGGTCGCTGATCGTGCTGATGGTAACTGAGTTAGTCATTCCTCCATGCCTGTTGATTTGGTACGCCTGGATTAATAAGTCCAATAAGATTCGGCAGGATATGCTTCAGGCTTCGCAACAGGGTAAATCCTCTCGTTAACGTCGGATCTCGAAAATCCTTCAGGTTTATCGGGGTGGTAATTCTACATACGTCTTCAGACTGGTTTAGGATGTATAGGTACATTATTTCTTACCAGGAGAGCCCGTGACCCTCTATACCGAGTTGAGCGATATTCCAGCGGATTTCGGCCCGTCCGTAGTGACTATCGGCAATTTTGATGGCGTGCATATTGGTCATGCTCGTGTTATTTCACGTGTTGTCGAGGTAGCGAATGAGCACGGGCTCGTTTCGGTTGCTGTTTCGTTTGATCCGCACCCTATGCAGGTGCATCATCCTGAACTGAAGCATCAGGAAATTATGGGTCAGGGGTCAAGACGTTATTTCATGTGCCAGCTTGGCCTGCAGAACTACCTACTGCTGCATTACGACCTAGAGTTTGCGAAGCAGAGCCCCGAGGAATTTGTGAAGTCCGTCTTTGTTGATGCCCTGCGTGCACGTTATGTTGTGATCGGCGATGATGTGCGTTTTGGGCACAAGAATTCGGGCGATTTAAACACAATGCGCGAACTGGGGAAGAAATACGGGTTTGAGGTCATCGTGGTTGATGATTTGATGGCCGATGAAAAAACTCGATGCTCTTCAACCCGCATCCGCGAATATTTGAACGCGGGGGACATGGAAGGTGCGGCTCGGCTGCTTGGTCGTCCGCACCTGATGTACGGGGAAGTCGTGCACGGCTTGGCGCGTGGGCGTGAACTGGGGTTCCCTACAGCAAATTTGGAGCTGGAGGCGCGCGGTTTTATCCCGGTTGATGGTGTCTATGCCGGATGGTTGACCGATGAATCTGGTGAAAAGCATCCGGCGGCTATATCCGTGGGTACAAACCCAACCTTCGACGGCATCGAAAACCGTCAGGTTGAGGCGCATGTTATTAACCGTCCTCAAGAACGTGTTGAGGACTTTGACCTTTATGGGCAGCATGTGGTCGTGGAATTTGTGAAGCACCTGCGCCCTATGGTTGCATACCATGGCATTGATGCTTTGATCGAACAGATTAATCAGGATGTTGCGCAGGCGCGCGATGTGCTTGCCGCAGGGTCTTACGCTTAGGTAATAAGACTCTGGTGTTTTCTGTCGTCTGTAATCTTATGAAGACCAAAATAAAACATAACTGATTCTGCAACTTTCATGTTTATCGTGAAGGTTTAAAATATTTTTTATATTAATTGTATAAATGTATAGATAAACCGCACCTTGAGAATTTAATTGTAATATTTTTGTTTACTTCGAGAGAAATATCTAATTTTCTCTCTTGTTGATGTGTGCATGAGATACACTAAAAATTGCAAATTCCCGATAGCTTATTGATGCATGCAGTATATCTTGGGTCTTTGGTGACATAAGATATATTAGAGAGTAATCTACCTGGAGAATATATCCCTGACTTATTGCGTAAATCAGGGATGACAATCACCTACTCAACACAAAGGAATATTATGAATACCTCGAAAACACTGTCCCGGCGTACCTTGGCAAAAGGTACCGCCTGGGCTGCCCCTGTTGTGATAGCCTCCTCCGCTGTACCCGCATATGCGTCCAGCGTGCCGGATTGTTCATGGCTTGCGACTCAGAATGTTGTGGAGACGAGCGTTTCTAACGAATTCTCGGACAATGGTAATCCGAATATTACCGTCGCGGACTGGGGGAACCAAGGGGGTGCTGGTGTATCTTATAAATTTGCCGATACATATGACAATGGTCGTAACCCTTATGCTGTTAATACACCCGTTGAGAGAAACCCTTACCACGATTTCACCTTTACGTACCGCATTACAGAAGATTTGCGGAGCTTTAAGGCGACTCCTTGGATTAATCAGGCAACTCCAGTGGGTGAACAAAATGCAAAAAATAATGCTGTACTCGATACCCAATTTAACGGTGTTGGGTATAAAGTTACTGGTGCCCAACCTATCAAGCAGGGAACCTTTGGGTGGGGGAGCTTCAACTACA
>ERZ773246.394-NODE-394-length-18221-cov-113.53_pt1 | contig 18221 bp, 2 predicted proteins | sample MGYA00580519_ERZ773246 | MGnify/ENA primary metagenome ERZ773246 (study PRJEB29015, sample SAMEA2738153) | human oral metagenome | biome: human oral; feature: human-associated habitat; material: saliva | place: China | collected 2246 ...
ACAAGGACAAGCCAACCAACCCGCAAGAGTGTTTCGTTGGAGAGTTGGGCTTGACCGGAGAAGTCCGCCGGGTCAATCGGATCGAGCAACGGATTAATGAAGCTGCTAAGCTTGGTTTTACCAAGATTTATGTTCCAAAAAATTCTCTGACGGGGATCACGACACCATCGGGGATCCAGGTCATCGGTGTGACGACACTAAGTGAAGTCTTGAAGAAAGTATTTTAATAGAAGAAAAGAGGCTGGGACGAAAGTCCTAGCCTCTCAATTGTTTTTGGATTGTCGAGCAAGACGCAGTGGTTGAGTGGACTCTACTACGCTGATTTCATCAGCTTTTACAGCCCTACTCAACTGTGCGGAGGTGGGACGTCGAAATCGAATTCTAACGAATTACCGATTTCTGTCCCACTCTCTTTTTTCAGATGTGACAGATGACGGGAGATCCTTTCTGACAGAAATAGTGAGATGTGGTAAAATAATAGATGATTTGAATTTCAAAGGAATAAAGGAGAGACCATGTCTTATTTTGATAATTTTTTAACAGCCAACCAAGCTTATGTAGCGTTGCATGGAGACCTCCGTCTTCCGATTAAGCCCAAAACACAAGTCGCCATCGTGACCTGTATGGATTCCCGCCTTCACGTGGCACCAGCACTGGGCCTGGCTCTTGGAGATGCCCATATTTTGCGGAATGCTGGAGGGCGCGTGACAGATGACATGATCCGCTCCTTGGTTATTTCCCAGCAACAGATGGGAACCCGCGAAATTGTAGTCCTGCACCATACAGACTGTGGCGCACAAACCTTTGAAAACGAAGCTTTCCGTCAGCATCTAAAGAAAGAACTGGGAGTAGATGTGGGAGAACGCGACTTCCTCCCCTTTCAAGACATTGAAGAGAGTGTCCGTGAAGATATGGAGATTTTGAAAGCTTCCCCTTTGATTCCAGAGGATGTGGTGATTTCAGGAGCTGTGTATGATGTGGATACTGGTTTGATCTCCGAAGTGAAATAAAATAGAAGAGTTCAAGAAAACAAAACGACTTTGTTTTCTTGAACTCTTTTTTATTGGCGTAAAAAAATTGAACCAAATAGGAAAAAATGTGACAATTTAGCACAAATTATTAAAAAATATGTGGTATAATATGACATTTTAACAAGAATATTACAAATTAATTTCAACAGATTGACTGTAGATGTCAAGGATGTTACAATTTTATTTGTATCATGGAATCATGAAATATGAAAAAGGAGATCCTATAAATGAAGGATGTATTTAATAAGCGTCAACGCTTTTCATTGCGAAAATATAGCGTTGGGGTTTGTTCTGTTCTTTTAGGAACGGCACTCTTTGCTGCAGGAGCTCAATCTGCGTCAGCGGATGAAGCAAAAGCAGCCTCTGAATCTGCGGGAACAGCAGCTTCAGAAGCAACACAACCTGCTGCAACTGAGTCAAGTCAAGCAGAAGCACCAGCTGCTTCTAAGGCATACGGGGAAGGGGCATCAGTTCCAAAAATTGACCTTTCTGGAACTGCTGCTGCAACTTCAGAAACACCAGCTTCAGCTACTGAAAAAACTGAGGCAGCTGCAACACCAGCTGCTACAGAAAATAAGGTGGCGACAGCTGAAACTAAAAAAACTGAAGAAGCTTCAAAACCACTAAACGTTGGTTCATTGCCAGAAATCGCTCTACCAGTTACAAATAAGGCAGAGTTGAGCTCTAAGCCAGCCTCTACAACAGCGCCAACAACTGCAGCTTCTACAACAGCACCAACAACTTCAACTCGTGCTGCAGCTAGCCAAAACTCAGATGTAGCTACAAATAGTGAAGCAGCTACAGCTGAAACTCCACTAGCTCTCAATACTACAGTGAAGCCAACCTCACTTCGTGGTACTGACGCTCCTACAGCAGAGCGCGCAGATGCTGCAGATCGTAGTGCATCACTCGATCGTGCTGCAACTGATTTGACTAATGCTGGTGCTTTAGCAGTAAGTAGCCGTCGTCGTAATCGTCGTGCCACTACAGACCACAATAACGAGCCGGTTGTTGTAACAACTTTCCTAAAAGACGGTGAAGTTGCTACACCTGAAATGACGGATCCAAACGGTGCAACTGTTAAGTCTCAAAAAGTACCAGCTGGTTATGCTGCTAAAGAAGGCGATGTCTATACATACAGTATCGTAGATCTCACTCGCTTCAATGAACGCTACAATACAAACTACTACACACGTGCTTACAAGAGATTTGATGATTCTACTGATACTACTGTAGAATTGATCGATAAAAATACAGGTAATGTAGTAGAAACTAGAAATATTACTGCCTCTAGTGGTATTCAAAAATTCACAACTACAAAAGGTGCCTCTAACGGAGAATTGACTTGGCAAGTTGATTACAACCCAGGTACAGGAGCAGGACCTGGTAAGACTGACCAACCATTTATTCAATATGGTTATGAAGTTGGGGCAAGTATCCAAGCTTTAGTAGCTCCAGGACATAAACTTACACCTGACGAACAAAAATTATATGATGCAGTTTATGCTGCTCGTACATCAACAGATATTATCAACGTTGTAGAACCAGCATATAACGGTCGTGATATTACTGATACCAATGCCAAGATTCCAGCAGCAGTTAATAAAACAACTTACTATAAAGTAGTTGATAAAAACAACCCAACATTTAACGCTAATAAAACAGATAAAACTGTTCAAGACTACGTAGCAAATGGCAACGAAGTAGACTTAGCTTCATACACTCTTAAAGCTATGGAAGGTCAAAACTTCACAGCATCTGGAGAGCGTCAATTTGAAGGATACAAATTGTATCAGACGGCTGATGCAACTGATCAATCAGGCTATGTGAGCCGCCCTTACAAAGTTGGAACTAAATTCATGGACGCTGAGCGTGCAGGAATTAAACGGATTAAAGAAATCGTAGGTGAAGATGGAACTGTAGTTGTTCGTGTTTATCTTCTAGATCCAAAACAACAAAGTAAACGTTCTGATGGTACCTTGAGTACTGACGGCTACATGTTGCTAGCAGAAACCAAGCCTATTAAACCTGGTGATTATAACAAACAAGAATTAAATGTTAAGAAATCACCTCTTAACACCATTCCTTTCACAGATAGCAAAGGTGTAACCTATGCAAATGGTAAGGAAGTTCCATTTGACTTCCAAAAAGCTGCTGGATACACACCGTATAAGACTGTCTTTGTTCCATTCTTGGGAGATAATATTGGACACCTTTCTCCAAACGAACAATTGATTCGTGGGGTAAATGGTATTGGTACAAACGTTGACTTGCTCAACTCTTTGACACCATACAAACAACCAGTTTATTACTATGAAAAGATTGCCCCAATTGATGTGGAATTGAAGGTTACAAAAACTTTAACCGACTTAAATACGACAAATAAACGTATCTTACGCGACGGGGACTTTACTTTCAACATCAAGAATGCTGATGAAAATACACCAGCTATTGATGAGGATGTGAAGAATAAAGCAGATGGATCTGTAATCTTTAAATCTAAAGAATTGACTCAAGCAGATGGCAATAAAAAGACAGTACCGTTGATCACTTTGGACAAAGAAGGTGTCTACAAGTACATCATTACTGAAAAAGCTGGTACAGACTCAGACGTCGACTATGATGGTATGAGTGTTACTGCAACCGTTACAGTTAAAGAAAAGAAAGATGCCACCGGTAAAAAATTAGGTGAGTATGGATATAGTGTTGCATACTCTTCAACTGGTGGTCAAGACAGTAATGGCGTTGCAAAAAATCCATCACTTCCAGCCAATGATGACACTGAATTCAACAACTTCGTAGTAGCCCCAGTTAAGACCAAGTTTGATTTTAGTAAGGCTCTTGCAGGTCGTAAGTTACAAGATGATGAGTTTACTTTCGTTCTTAAAGATGAATCTGGAAATGTTATTCAAACGAAAAAGAACAAAGCAAATGGTGTGATCGCTTTTGACGACTTGACATTTACAAAAGCTCAAGTTGGTACTCACAATTACACAGTTGAAGAAGTTATTCCAGCAGATAAAGAAGCTGGTATGACTTACGATACAATGAAGGCTGAAGTGACGATCACTGTTACGAAGGAAGGTCATGTACTTAAAGCGTTTAATATGCTTCCAGAGGACACAGAGTTCAACAATACCTTCACACCTGCTGCAACTCAAGCTCAATTCAAGTTCACTAAACGTCTTGAAGGGAAAGAGCTTACAAAGGATGCCTTCACCTTCGAATTGCTTGAAAATAGTAAAGTTATCCAAACTAAGAAAAATGCGGCTGATGGAACCATCCAATTCGACGCCATTTCTTACGATAAAGAAGGTTCTCACACTTACACTGTGCGTGAAAAAGCTGGAACAGATACAAACATCGACTACGATCCAATGAACGCAGTCGTAACCGTTAATGTCACCAAAAATGCAGCTACAGGTCTCTTGAGCGCAGCTGTTACAATGCCAGAAGATACTGAGTTTAACAACTATGTAGTTTCTCCAGTTGTAACGAAATTTGACTTCACTAAGAAATTGGCTGGTCGTAAATTGGCTGCAGGCGAATTCAGCTTCGTATTGAAAGATGCGAATGGTGCCGTTGTTGAAACAGTTAAGAATGATGCTGCCGGTAACGTATCCTTCTCTAACTTGTCATTTGACAATACGAAAGTTGGTACACACACTTATACTGTAGAAGAAGTGATTCCTGAAAACAAAGAATTCGGAATGACTTACGACCAAATGAAAGCTACAGTGACAGTTGAAGTTGCGAAGAACGGTCATTCATTGACAACTGTTACAAACGTAACATCAAAAGGTGGGGTTGATGCCAACGGTAATGCTACTGATGGTACTGCCGATAAAGAATTCAACAACAAAGTCACTCCTCCAACGCCTCCTGAATTCCAACCAGAAAAATTTGTCGTTTCTAAAGAGAAATATGACATCACTGGTAACAAGTTGATGGATGACGACGATGAGTTAACAAATGAATACACTGAAACAAATGCAGATCCATATGTAGACAAGACAAACAACAACGAACCAGAAAACTTGAATACGAAGACAGTTAAACGTGGTTCTAAATTGGTTTACCAAGTATGGCTTGATACAACTAAATTCACTGAAGCGAACAACATCCAATACGTTGGTGTATCTGATACATACGACGCTGATAAATTGGACGTCAATGCAGCGGACATCAAAGCATATGATTCAGTAACTGGTGCAGAAGTAACCAATAAATTCGACATCAAAGTTGAAAATGGTACAATCACTGCAACTTCTAAAGATGAATTTATCAAAGATAAAGTAAACAACCCTGTTATCGATACTACTAAGTTCGCCTTTGGACGTTACTATAAATTTGATATTCCAGCAACTGTGAAAGAATCTGTTAAAGCTGGTGCTGATATTGAAAATACAGCCAACCAAACAGTTCACGTTTACAACCCAGTAAGCAAGACAGTTGAAAAACCTGAAAAACCAACACAAAAACGTGTTAACAGTGTTCCAGTTCCAGTGGAAATGAACTTCACTAAACGTTTGGAAGGTCGTGAACTTCAAGCTAACGAATTCGAATTCGTATTGAAGAAAGACGGCGTTGAAGTTGAACGCGTGAAGAATGACGCTGCTGGTAAGATTGTCTTCAAGACTCTCGAGTTCGGTCGCGATGATCTTGGTAAGACTTACAACTACACAGTAGAAGAAACTCCTGGTACAGATGCAACTGTCAAATACGATACAATGGTTGCTACTGTTAAAGTGGTTGTTTCACACGACGGTACAGCTAAAGCAATCGTTGCCAACGTAACGGATGCTGCTGATAAAGAATTCAACAACCGTGTAACACCTCCAGAAGAACCTAAGTTCCAACCAGAGAAATACGTTGTTTCTAAAGAAAAATACGATATCACTGGTGACAAGCTCGTTGACGATGATAGAGAGTTGGCAGACAAGTACGCAGATACCAATGCGAACCCATATGCGGACGATGCATCAAACAACGAAGCAGAAAACTTGAATACCAAGACGGTTGAACGTGGTTCTAAATTGGTTTACCAAGTATGGTTGGATACAACTAAATTTGATGCAGCTAACAAGGACAACATCCAAACAGTTGGTATCTCAGATAACTATGATGAAGCTAAATTAAATCTTAATAAAGCTGACATCAAAGCTTATGACTCTGTAACAGGCGCAGAAGTAACAGATAAATTCGATATCGCTGTCAACAACGGTGTGATCACTGCTAACTTGAAAGCTGGCTTCACGAAGTCACTTGGCGATGCAGAAAACACACAAGTCATCGACACAACTAAATTCGCATTTGGACGTTACTACAAGTTCGACATCCCAACAACAGTGAAAGACGATGTGGTAGCTGGTGCGGATATCGAAAATACTGCGGCTCAAGTTGTAAACTACTACAACCCAACGACTAAGAAAGTTGAAAAACCTGAAAAACCAACTGAAAAACGTGTCAACAATGTTCCAATCTCAGTAGAATTTAACTTCACTAAGAAATTGGAAGGTCGCGACCTTAAAGCTGGCGAATTCACATTCGAGTTGAAAGATAGCGACAATGTTGTGATCGCAACGGCAACCAACGACGCAGACGGTAACTTCAAGTTCACTCCAGTTGACTACACAAACAAAGCTGGTAAAACTGTCACTGCCCTTAAATACCAGAAGGGTCAAGAAGGTACGTACACTTACACTGTAACAGAGGTGAAAGGTACAGATTCAACTGTCACTTATGATGAAATGGCTGCAGTGGTAACTGTTAAAGTAAGTCATGATGGTACTGCGAAAGCCTTGATCACAAACGTGACAGATCCTGCCGATAAAGAGTTCAACAACCGTGTCACTCCACCAACAGAACCTAAGTTCCAACCAGAGAAATACGTTGTTTCTAAAGCGAAATTCGATATCACAGGTACGAAGCTCGTTGATGACGATTCTGAATTGACAGATAAATATGGTGAAACAAATACAAACCCATATGTCGATAATACAAACAACAACGAAGATGAAAACTTAAATACTAAGTCAGTTGAACGTGGATCTAAACTTTACTACCAAGTATGGTTGGATACAACTAAATTTGACGCAGCTAACAAAGACAATATCCAAACAGTAGGAATCACAGATAACTACGACAAGGATAAATTGACTGTTAATGCTTCAGATATCAAGGTTTACGATTCAGTTACTGGTGCAGATGTTACGACTAAATTCGATATCTCTGATAACAATGGTGTTCTGACAGCTAACCTTAAGGATGGCTTCACTAAGTCACTTGGCGACGCTGAAAACACTCAAATCATTGACACTACTAAGTTTGAATTTGGACGCTACTATAAATTTGATATCCCAGCAACAGTGAAAGACGATGTTGTAGCTGGTGCCGATATTGAAAACAAAGCAGCTCAAGTTGTTAACTACTACAATCCAGTAAGTAAGACTGTTGAAAAACCAAACAAACCAACTGAAAAACGTGTAAACAGTGTTCCAATCTCAGTTGAATTCAACTTCACTAAGAAATTGGAAGGTCGCGACCTTAAAGCTGGCGAATTTACATTCGAGTTGAAAGACAGCGACAATGTTGTGATCGCAACTGCAACCAACGACAAAGCTGGTAAGATCAAGTTTGCTCCAGTAGAGTACACCAATAAAGCTGGTAAAACTGTCACTGCCCTTAAATACCAGAAGGGTCAAGAAGGTACCTACAAGTACACAGTAGAAGAAGTTAAAGGCTCAGACGCAACCGTTACATACGATACAATGAAAGCTGTCGTTACAGTTGAAGTTCGTCATGATGGTACAGCGAAAGCCTTGATCACAAACGTGACAGATCCTGCTGATAAAGAGTTCAACAATACTGTTCGTCCTCCAGAAGAACCTAAGTTCCAACCAGAGAAATACGTTGTTTCTGAAGAGAAATTCGATATCACAGGTGACAAGCTCGTTGATGATGATAAAGAGTTGGCAGACAAGTACGCAGATACAAATGCGAACCCATATGCGGACGATGCATCAAACAACGAAAAACAAAACTTGAACACTAAGACTGTGAAACGTGGCGACAAGTTGGTTTACCAAGTATGGTTGGATACAACTAAATTCGACGCAGCTAACAAGGACAACATCCAATCAGTAGGAATCTCAGATGACTACGATGAAACTAAGTTGGATCTTGATTCTACTAAGATCAAAGCTTACGATTCAGTAACAGGCGCAGAAGTAACAGATAAATTCGATATCGCTGTGAACAACGGTGTGATTACTGCAACCCTTAAAGATGGCTTCACTAAGTCACTTGGCGACGCAGAAAACACACAAGTGATCGACACAACTAAATTCGAATTCGGCCGTTACTACAAGTTTGACATCCCAACAACAGTGAAAGCTGATGTACCTGGTGGTGTGGATATTGAAAATACTGCGGCTCAAGTTGTAAACTACTACAACCCAACAACTAAGAAGGTTGAAAAACCAAGCAAACCAACTGAAAAACGTGTAAACAACGTTCCAGTTGAAGTAGAATTCAACTTCACTAAACGCTTGGAAGGCCGTGAGCTTAAAGCTAACGAATTCAGCTTCGTTCTTAAAGATTCAACTGGTAAAGAAGTTGAAACTGTAAGCAATGATGCATCTGGTAACGTTAAGTTCTCAGCTATGTCATTCAAGAAGGGTGACGAAGGTGTTCACAACTACACTGTAGAAGAAGTTAAAGGAAGCGACGCAACCGTTACATACGACACAATGAAAGCGAATGTAACAGTTACAGTGAAACACGATGGTACTGCTAAAGTTCTTATCGCGACTGTAGGCGACATTGCGGATAAAGAATTTAACAACCGTGTGACTCCTCCAGAAGAACCTAAGTTCAATCCTGAAAAATATGTTGTTTCTGAAGCGAAATTTGATGTAACAGGTACGAAACTCGTTGATGATGACAAAGAATTGGCTAACAAGGTTGCGGATACAAACGCTAACCCATATGCGGACGATGCATCAAACAACGAAGCAGAAAACTTGAACACCAAGACTGTGAAACGTGGCCAAAAACTTTATTACCAAGTATGGCTTGACACGACTCAATTTGATGCAGCTAACAAGGATAACATCCAAACAGTTGGTATCACAGATGACTTCGATGAAACTAAGTTGACTGTGAATGCTTCAGACATCAAGGCATACGATTCAGTATCAGGTGCGGATGTTACATCTAAGTTTGACATCTCAATCGCTAACGGTGTAATCACAGCTAACCTCAAAGATGGCTTCACTAAGTCACTTGGCGATGCGGAAAACACTCAAATCATTGATACAACTAAATTCGAATTCGGACGTTACTACAAGTTTGATATTCCAGCAACTGTTAAGAACGATGTTCCTGGTGGTGCAGACATCGAAAATACTGCGGCTCAAGTAGTTAACTACTACAACCCAGTAAGCAAGACAGTTGAAAAACCAAACAAACCAACTGAAAAACGTGTTAACAACGTTCCAGTTGAAGTAGAATTCAACTTCACTAAACGTTTGGAAGGTCGTGAGCTTAAAGCTAACGAATTCAGCTTCGTTCTTAAAGATTCAGAAGGTAAGACTCTTGAAACTGTAAGCAATGATGCGGCTGGTAACGTCAAGTTCTCAGCTCTTGAATTCAAGAAAGGTCAAGAAGGCGTACACAACTACACAGTAGAAGAAGTTAAAGGAAGCGACGCAACCGTTACATACGACACAATGAAAGCGAATGTAACAGTTACAGTGAAACACGATGGTACTGCTAAAGTTCTTATCGCGACTGTAGGCGACATTGCGGATAAAGAATTTAACAACCGTGTAACACCTCCAGAAGAACCTAAGTTCCAACCAGAGAAATACGTTGTTTCTGAAGAGAAATTCGATATCACTGGTGACAAGCTCGTTGATGATGATAAAGAATTGGCAGACAAGTACGCAGATACCAATGCGAACCCATATGCGGACGATGCATCAAACAACGAAGCTCAAAACTTGAACACCAAGACTGTAAAACGTGGCGACAAGTTGGTTTACCAAGTATGGCTTGATACAACTAAATTTGACGCAAACAACAAGGACAACATCCAATCAGTAGGAATCTCAGATGACTACGATGAAGCTAAATTGGAACTTGATTCTACTAAGATCAAAGCTTACGATTCAGTAACAGGCGCAGAAGTAACAGATAAATTCGATATCGCTGTGAACAACGGTGTGATTACTGCAACCCTTAAAGATGGCTTCACTAAGTCACTTGGCGACGCAGAAAACACACAAGTGATCGACACAACTAAATTCGAATTCGGACGTTACTACAAGTTCGACATCCCAACAACAGTGAAAGCTGATGTACCTGGTGGTGTAGACATCGAAAATACTGCGGCTCAAGTAGTCAACTACTATAACCCAACTACTAAGAAAGTTGAAAAACCAAGCAAACCAACTGAAAAACGTGTCAACAGCGTGCCAGTTGAAGTGGAATTCAACTTCACTAAACGTTTGGAAGGCCGTGAACTGAAAGCTAACGAATTCAGCTTCGTGCTTAAAGATTCAGAAGGTAATACTCTTGAAACTGTAAGCAATGATGCGGCTGGTAACGTTAAGTTCAAAGCTCTTGAATTCAAGAAAGGCCAAGAAGGCGTACACAACTACACAGTAGAAGAAGTTAAAGGCTCAGACGCAACCGTTACATACGACACCATGAAAGCGAATGTAACAGTTACAGTGAAACACGACGGAACAGCTAAGATTCTCGTAGCGACTGTAGGCAAAATTGCGGATAAAGAATTTAACAACCGTGTAACACCTCCTGAAACTCCAGAATTCAATCCAGAAAAATATGTTCTAAACGAAAAAGAATTTGATTTGACTGGAACTTCATTATTAGATGATGATAAAGAGTTGGCAGACAAGTACGCAGATACCAATGCGAACCCATATGCGGACGATGCATCTAATAACGAAAAAGCGAATATCAATACTAAATCAGTTAAACCAGGTCAAAAACTTGTTTACCAAGTATGGTTGGATACAACTAAATTTGACGCAAACAACAAAGACCATATCCAATCAGTAGGAATCTCAGATGACTACGATGAGGCTAAAGTTGATGTTGATGGTTCAGCAATCAAAGCTTATGACGGTAAGACTGGTGCGGATGTAACAGCTAAATTCGATATTACTGTGAACAACGGTGTGATTACTGCAACCCTTAAAGATGGCTTTACTAAGTCACTTGGCGATGCGGAAAACACACAAGTCATCGACACAACTAAATTCGAATTCGGACGTTACTACAAGTTTGATATCCCAGCTACAGTGAAAGCTGACGTTAAAGGCGGAGTAGACATCGAAAACACTGCGGCTCAAGTTGTAAACTACTACAACCCAACTACTAAGAAAGTTGAAAAACCAAACAAACCAACTGAAAAACGTGTAAACAGCGTACCAGTTGAAGTGGAATTCAACTTTACTAAACGTATGGAAGGCCGTGAGCTTAAAGCCAATGAATTCAGCTTCGTGCTTAAAGATTCAGAAGGTAAGACTCTTGAAACTGTTAAGAACGATGCCTCAGGTAACGTTAAGTTCTCTAAACTTGAATTCAAGAAAGGTCAAGAAGGCGTTCACAACTACACAGTAGAAGAAGTTAAAGGAACAGACGCAACCGTTACATACGACACTATGAAAGCGAATGTAACAGTCACAGTTTCACACGACGGAAAAGCTAAAGTTCTGATCGCGAAAGTTGGCGACATTGCGGATAAAGAATTTAACAACAAGGTGACTCCTCCAGAAACTCCAGAGTTCAACCCAGAGAAATACATCTTGAACGCTGAGAAATTCGACCTTACTGGTAAATCACTTCTTGATGATGATAAAGAATTGGCAGACAAGGTTGCGGAAACAAACGCAAATCCTTACGCTGATAAGGCTGACAATAATGAAGCAGCAAACATCAATACTAAGACTGTGAAACGTGGCGATAAGGTTGTTTACCAAGTATGGTTGGATACAACTAAGTTCACTGAAGCGCACAACATCCAATCTGTTGGTGTTACTGATGACTACGAAGAAGACAAGCTTGACATCAATGTTGCAAACATCAAAGCTTACGACTCTGTAACAGGCGAAGATGTGACTGCTAAATTTGATATCAAGGTTGAAAACGGTGTGATCTCTGCAACTTCTAAAGCGGACTTGACTAAGTCACTTGGAGACGCAGAAAATACTCCAGTGATCGACACAACTAAGTTTGCGTTTGGACGTTACTACAAGTTCGACATCCCAGCAACAGTGAAAGATACTGTTAAGGGTGGTGCGGATATTGAAAACACTGCAGCTCAAATCGTTCACCAATACGATCCAACAAGCAAGACAGTGAAGAAACCAAACAAACCAACTGAAAAACGTGTTGTGAACATCCCTGTTTCAGTAGAATTCAACTTCACGAAACGCTTGGAAGGCCGTGAGCTTAAAGCTAACGAATTCAGCTTCGTTCTTAAGGATAAAGATGGTAAGACTCTTGAAACTGTGAAGAACGATGCATCTGGTAACGTTAAGTTCTCAGCTCTTGAATTCAAGAAAGGTCAAGAAGGAACTTACAACTACACTGTAGAAGAAGTCAAAGGAACTGATACAACCGTTACTTATGACACGATGAAAGCAGTTGTGACAGTTAAAGTTTCTCATGATGGAACAGCGAAAGCTCTCCTTACTAAGGTAACGGATCCATCAGACAAAGAATTCAATAACACTGTTCGCCCACCTGAAACTCCAGAATTCAACCCAGAGAAATACATCTTGAACGAATCTAAATTCGATCTTACAGGTGTGAAACTTCTCGACGATGATAAAGAGTTGAAGGATAAGGTTGCGGACACAAATGCAAATCCTTACGTTGATAAGACTGATAACAACGAAGCTCAAAATATCAATACGAAGACACTCAAGAAAGGTGATAAAGTATACTACCAAGTATGGTTGGATACAACTAAATTCACTGAAGCACACAATATTCAATCTGTTGGTGTGACAGATAAATATGACAGTGCAAACTTGACTGTCAACGGAGCTGATATTAAGGCATACGACTCTGTAACAGGAGAAGATGTAACAGCTAAGTTTGATATCAAGGTTGAAAACGGTGTGATTACTGCAACATCTAAAGCAGACTTGACTAAGTCACTTGGAGACGCAGAAAATACACAAGTTATCGACACAACTAAGTTGGCCTTTGGACGTTACTACAAGTTTGAAATTCCTGCAGAAATTAAACAATCTGCTCAAGATGGTGTGGACATTGAAAATACAGCTTCACAAATCGTACACCAATACGATCCAACTAAGAAGACTGTAGAAAAACCAGAAAAACCAACTGAAAAACGTGTAGTCAACATTCCAGTTAAGGTTCAATTCCAATTCACTAAGAAATTGGAAGGTCGGGCATTGAAGGCTGGTGAATTCAGCTTCGTTCTTAAGGACGAAAAAGGAAATGTGATCGAAACCGTAACCAATGATGCGGCTGGTAAGATCACCTTCTCAAATCTTGAATTCAAACGTGGTGAAGAAGGAACTCATCTCTACCATGTAGAAGAAATCCGTGGCACAGATTCTAGCGTTGAATACGATAAGATGGTTGCCACTGTGGGTATTATGATTAACAAAGAGGGTAAAGTATTGACGGCTATTACTCAGTTGCCAGAAGATACAGAGTTTAACAATACTGTTATTCCGCCAACAACACCGCCAAATACACCACCAACAACACCACCGAATACACCACCGACAACACCGCCGACAACGCCACCAACACCACCAACACCACCAACACCACCAACAACACCGCCAACACCACCAACGCCACCAACACCTACAACTCCTCCAGCTCCAGCACTTCCTGAAACTGGTGAAGAACAATCAGCATCTGCTGCATTGTTAGGTGCTGCACTTGGTATGGTTGGCCTTGCGGGACTTGCAAAACGCAAAAAACGCGAAGACTAAAATTGAGGTGACATCAGCAAACTTGTTGATGAGGTGACAATTTTAGATCCAACAGGAAGAGGCTTTGCTCGAAAGAGCAAGGCCTCTTTGTTTGGTATTGGAAACTTAGAAAAACATGCATAAATGTGATGAAAAAGTTTCAGTAAAATTCTATATATTCATTTCATTCGGTTACTAGTTTCAGTAAAATTCCATTGACTTGAAGTAGAGAAAACAGTATACTAGTAAAGCAATTTGATCTTTCAAACTGCCGGCAACAAGGGGAATGAATCCACTTTGAATTGGAATACAGTAGGGTTTGGAGTGGTAGTACTTCACACCCTTATTGTCGTCAGTCACCCTCATAAAAGGGATCTAGACTCTGAATGAGTTGTATAAATATAAAAAAACTTCCTTGGAACAGAATTCCATAGGAAGTTTCTTTGTGTTTGGGATCTACTCTTGTTTCTTTTTGTAAGGGATAAGACTGGACAAACCTGCTAAGAGGCCAAGTCCAAGTAGGGCTAGCTGAGAGGTTTCTTCACCTGTTGCAGGTAGATGAGTTCCTTCTTGAGGGGTGTTAGGAACAACTTCAGGGAGTTCCTCTTTTTGGCTTGTTGTTTCAAGAGGTTTCTCCTCTTCTTTGTTAGAGAGAAGTGTTGATCCCTTTTCTTCATGAGCATCAGTCGTGTTTGCTTTTGTCACGGAAGGAAGAGGGCTAACTGTTTCTTCTTTTTCTGTTTCTGGGGATGGTTGTGGAGTAGGGATTTCTTTGACCTTGTAGGCAAAAATCAAGATGGTTGTTCCCACTTCTACGTTCCCAGTTTGTTCAGCTGCACCGATCCGTTCGTAAATGTGGCCGTCGTAGGAGATCTCATCTGGTGCGCTAGCGACGTAATGGGTTCCATTGTCCACATTTGTTGCAATAGCAAGCTCTGGTTGCAATTCAGTGTTAGTATCTTGGATGACAAATCGCGCGATGACCGTTCCCGTAGCTAACTTGTAATCATAGATGACAGTTTTCGTTCCCTTAGTGGCTGTGCCACTTGGATCAGCAGAATCAGCACGGTGTCCAACTAGATGGTAGATACGACCATCTTTTGTGATTTCTGTTGGGGCCTCACTGGTGTACTTGGTGCCGAAATCTACCTCTGTAGCGAGGTCTTGCGCCTCTTGCAGATCAGTATCGCCTCCCTCAGTGAGGAATCGTACTCTGACCGATCCTTTGGTGATAGTGTAGGAAATAGCAGTATCAACTGTTGGAGACTCAGGGCTTGGAAGAAGATAGCCTTTTGTTTCGTCAAGAGGATCCACAAGGTTTAAGACTTGTCCACGAGCATCTTTTGGCTCTAATCCCTCTACGTAAGGAAGGATAGCAGTAGGAGATGCGATGGCGGTTGGATTTGTGGGATCGTTTAGATAAGTGATCTCTTTTTGAGCATGAGCTGGTTCTTTACCAGTAGCATAGCTGATCCTATAGGCACCGACTGGGTGATAGATGACCGTATCTGTGATGTCTGCTGCATCAGCATGAATGCCAGTATGTTCTCCTGCTTTTGTCAGATCAGAAGTGACGGCATCAGTCGATTCTTCTGCTACGACAACATAGTCTTTTTTGACGGGATTTTCAAGAGCTGCAAAGCTTGTGCCGTCTTGAGCTGTCCAGTCTTCAAGACTTGTCTCGCCTGTCACCAAATTGATGGTACCTTTGCGAGTGAAATGAAGGCTGTTAGTTTGGTCAGCTATTCCTGCAGGCTGGCGGTTAGATCCATCCTGGTCCTCTGTCACATAGGTCACTGTACGTGTCACTGTTTCAGATAAATGATCCAGATCAGCAGTTGTTTGACCAGCTGGAGCTAGAGGAGTTGGATAGACACGACCTTCGCTATCTCCTGGAACAACTTGACCGGCTTGGATAGGCTGTGTTGCAGAAAATTCTACAATTTTTGGTGCCAAGCGGACAATAAACTCTTGAACTCCATCTTCATTGGTGTTGGTAGCGTCGCGGTCAAAGTTTGGTTGTCCCTCTGCATCGAAGCCATTCTCTACTAGTTCATAGCCTTTCTTCAAATAGTTGGCAATGGTTTCTTTTGTAGAGTAGTTGATCTTTTCACCTGTATGACCAACCAAGTCACTGGAACGCTCGAGCTCAACTCCGTTTTCATCTTGATAAAGAACATGGGCGGCTTCATTGAGTTTGACATAGAGCATATCCCATACATCTAGACTAGGAACATCGATAGCAGCCATCCATTGGCCAGCCCCTCCGTCATAATAAACATTTGCGCTTGTTTCCCGGAGGTTGATGTTGTATTTTCCTTCAACAGCATCAGGTGTTGCCCAGTAAATGCTGGCGTGTTCAGCCTGGTCTTTTGTGATTTTTCCGAGTGGAACAAAAGCTTGAATATTGGTCAATTTTTCGGTTGTATTCACAGCGCTGTTCCATTTGTTTTCAGTGATGCCGACCAAATTGATCAAGTGAGCAATCCGATCACCCGTCTTGGTTTCTTTTGTAATGGTATAAACGGTTCCAGGTTGAACCCCGTCAGCATTATCCAGGTTGGATCTGATGAAGTTGCCGTTTACCAGTACATTTGTATTGTCTACAATTCGACGAGTATCATGCGCCAAGGTGTCGCGCCCACGGAGAAGTTCTTGGTAAGCAACGATGAATTCTTGGTAGTTGAATTCTGCATTGGCAAAGTCGGCATTGACTGGTAGGTTTTGATTGAGATACCATTCTGCTTGGATCACCCCAAAACCTTTAGCATCCTGAGAAGTATTGAGGGCTGCAGTCGTCATATGGTAACCACCGCTCGCTGCGATGATGGCATCTGTCAGCAATTCGTTGTCTTTGCTGAGGGCTGATGCATTTTTACCACGATGGGTATAGGCTGCGATGATAGGAGATTTCCCCTTGTATAAATCACGCATCCGTTCGGTGAGACGCGTCAAGGCTTGGTAGGTAGAGTCATAGGCAATGCTATCTCCCCAAACTTCCGCATAAGGTGCAGAGACATTGGTCTTTCCTAGTCGATCAGCATCTCCAGTAGAGATATCGTTGATCATGAAGTCATAGCCTTCTTTTTTGAGGGCCTCTGTCGCAGCTGTGGCTAGTTCTGGATAGTGTTCGCTCAAAGAGAAGCCTTTTCCAGGTTCACTGACTTTTTCCACCCAGTTAGATCCCATGGTATCCCCTTGCCATCCATCAAAATTCCCTTCTTTCATGGCTTTGGTCATGACTTCGATGATAAATCTTTGCCAATTTGGATCACCCGGATCGAGAAATTGTTGGATATCAGTCGCTGTGACATCACCCTTTTTACCGAAGTTGAAATGGTCTTGTAGATTGCGAACAATGGCACTTTTCACTTCATTTGGGACCCCTTCTTCGAGGGAAACTGCGTAAATCATGTTATACAGCATGGCTTTGGCACCAGTTGTATGGACATGAGCCACCAGCTCTTTGACTGCTTCTGTATCGATGACAGGTAAGTAGGACTTGCGCTTGTCAGGATCTGTTTCGTTATTTGGAATCAAGAAAGTAGCCCAATCTTGAGTGAAACGTTCAACATTTGCTGGGAATGGGTTGGCAGGTGTATTGTAAACGTCATAGAAGAAGTAGTTGTTGATGTGCATATTGGCCAATTGGTCAATACTATTCTTGTAGCCTTCTACCTGATCATTGGTGATGGAGTTGTGATTGTCTTTTGAGCCGGCAACCACCCCATAACGTGGGTAGATCGTCCAGTCATCTTCAACAGCAAGACCCGCTGCCTTATGAAAGGCTTGGGAGCCATCTGCTTTCTTACCAAGGACATCAACGATAAATCCAGCATTAGGTGAAAAGATCGTACTTGGAATTGTCAGTTCGCCGCCTTCAACGTTTTTCTTTTCATAAATGACCTGATCTAAATGAGAGACAGTGACATCAGATGAAACCACTTCAGGGTTGTTGATGGAGATCTGAACATCTTCCCCACTTTTATAAGTCGCTTTATCAAAGGTGACGTCGTTGGTGATTTTTGGAGTATTATAAGTAGTTGCTGGAGTTGCACTGACCAGTTGAGTGGCAGTCACAGTTGGTGTTGATTCCGATGGAGAAGACGTTGCTTCCGTCGTAGCACCTTCCTCACTAGTAGTGGTAGGAGTACTGCTATTGGTTGCTACTGGTTGAGCGGTTGCTGGGATCTCAGAA
>ERZ773246.395-NODE-395-length-18128-cov-4.10552_pt1 | contig 18128 bp, 36 predicted proteins | sample MGYA00580519_ERZ773246 | MGnify/ENA primary metagenome ERZ773246 (study PRJEB29015, sample SAMEA2738153) | human oral metagenome | biome: human oral; feature: human-associated habitat; material: saliva | place: China | collected 2246 ...
TACTTGCCCCCCTACCCCCCAAGGGCTTTTACCCTCTCACTATATAGTCATACAAGCGAGGGTGGGTCACCGCGCACGTTTTTCAATAATGAGACACATGTCATACAGGTCCTAGCCTGTGCATGCCTCAGAATCCGCAGAAACAGGCCAATCGCCTCGAACCCTTTCGTCGAGAGTCGGGGGCATGGGCTGCGACTGGGGTTGCGAGCCTGGAGAGGGGCGTGTTAGCATGGGCCGTCAAGCGGTGTGCGGCGTGGCGAATTGGTTGACATGGAAAGCTTGTGACCCGTCGCGGATATTTTTTGCTATGACCGGGCGGTATTCACGCGCGCATTCTTGGGGGTTATGGCCCCCTATTCGGATGCAATTCCAGACGCGATTCTCAGGGTGTCTAGTCGCTGCTCACACCTTGTATTTAATTGTTGGGTTAATTGACTTTGTTAATTGCTTAGATAGCTGCTTTATTTATCGCAAAGAATTGTTTTTGTAATTGCGGTCTAATTGCTATTTAATTGTTATGTTGCTATTCAATTAATGCGCTTGCGCAATAGGCGTGTGTATGGTATGCGCAATTCTGTGTATCTATTGTGCCACTATTTCGCTAATCGAATTGACAATAAGGCGAGCGTGTGTTAGCCGCGCATGCGTGTGCGTTTGGGTAGGGGAAGTCTATAGCCAGTGTGATTAGCGTCTCATTTAACTAATGGCCCCCGCGATAGGCCCTAATTGCCGTTTGACAGTTCGCGGCCGGCGCTTTATGCCGGCGCATGGTTTGGCGCTTGTTTCTGCGGGCGTCTCGGATTGTGGTTGTTTGACGTCTCAGCATGCGGCGTCGGGCTTGCGGCGAACTAGCGGCAGGTCTAGACTGATGTCATCGCCCCCCAAGAGAGCGAGCGAGAGGCCCCGGCCTTAGATTCGTTGGATTGGGTGTGCGCTGGTTGTTTTTTGTGAATTACAGAGTGGTTAATTTTTCGCCTTGGCGCGTTTCTCGCCTATCGCAGCGATTCCAGGTTTTGGCGACGGCCCCGCCTTAGGGGCGCGGGTCGCGGCCTATCGTCTTGTTGCTGCTGTTAGGACCGGCTTTGTCCCGCTCGGTTAATTGGGTTTCGCGCGTTATTGGACTAGGGCATCTTTGGTGAGTACGTGGGTGGGCGCTTAGCATGCGTGGCCCCGTAGGGAGTCCGATTCTCCCAATGCCTACAGGCGCGCCCAAAGATGGGCGGCGCTAATCATGGTCCCCATGGTGGGGGCTATTGGAAATGTGAGAGGTGATTCTGTTGGCTACGTATGTTGAGGGTTTGGCGGCGGCGGCGCGTTGTGCGGACGTGGCGATTAGTAGGTTCCTGACCTATGGGTCGCTTGCGGAGCTTGTGGAATGGTTCTATGACGATGCCACGTTGCCCGGCACTGACGACTGGGACGAATGCGTGTTGCAGATGTACTGGGACACGCACACGTGGCGCGGCGTGTTCAAGGCGTGGGATGAGTGCGGACGCCCAGAGTACGATCCGTCCGTTTGGGGCGGCGATGATTGGCGGCCTGAGGTTCGCCGTTCTGCGCAGGGTAACGCGCGATTGGATGCAGTTGGGGAACTGGTTTATGACGCGTTTCCCGAGGCGATTGAGCGCGCGGCAGTTGCGCGCAGTTGGTCGGTTACGTTCGCGTCTGACCTTGGGGATGAGCTTCCCGAGGGCGCTTTGCTGATGAGCGGCGATAGTTGGGAATGGGAGCAGGATAACCCTTACACGGTAGCGCTTGTGCCCCCGGCTGTTTCGGCTGTCGCTTAGGCGAGTCTTTGGCCCCCTGCGTGGGGGCGGCGCGGGCTTAGTGGCGAGTTTTAGGCGGGTTCGATTCCTGCCCCGCGCGCGGGGGTGTGTGTGGCGTGCATGCGTCCTATCACAGAGCAATTGAGAAAGAGGCAAGACAATGACGTTCGTTACTGAGGTTGAGGGCGACGCGCTGGAAGCTATGCAGGATGTTTGGGACGATGTGTGTTCGTTCACGCGTTCGGAGCTTGGCGGCGTGCCTGATTGGGCTGATTACGTGAATGTAGAGGGTGAGCTTTTTACTGAGAGCGAACTTGAAGATACGTTCGCGGATGGGCTTGATGACTGCTATGGCCCCGTTTCCGTCTGTGGATACGAATACGACGCGGGGCGCGTGCTTAGGGAGATGGACCCGATTGCGTTCCGTGAGTCGTTCCTGGGTTGGATTGATGCGCAGCAGCGCGACGGCGAACTGCGCAGCATTGAGGGCTGATTAGACCCTCACCCTTGGCAAGTCGGTTGCGCGCCCGTGTGGGCGTCCCTGGGTTCGATTCCCAGGTGAGGGGCCGGGCTACCAAGGCGGTGGCCTTATTGAAACGAGAGTGAGGTTTCTACAAATGACTACGATGATTGAGCCGTGGGGCGCGGCTTGCGAGTGTGCGGACAAGGCGGTTGCCTACATGTTGACCCGTATGACGGTCCCGCAGATTGTGGAATGGTTCTACGATGAATCAACACTGCCCAATAGTGACGAGTGGAATGGGCTTGTTCTGGGTCAGCGGTGGGATGTTGAATCATCGGCGGGTATCTTCCGCATGTGGGATGAGCTGGGTAGGCCCGATTACACGCGGTCCGATTACTTCCACGATTACGGCGGCGACGGGGCGGACCCTGACCGGCGCAGGTTTGCGCAGGATGAGGCGCGTCTCGATGAGTGCGGGGTGACGCTCATGGAAGCGTTTCCCGGCGCGATTATCCGGGCGGCGGAGACGTTGGGTTGGTCCGTGCGGTGGGGCGGTGACTTTCCTGATGGGTCGGTTGCGATGAGTAGCGGCGGTATGGCGCACGCGCTGGAGGATTGTTGTATCCCTGTTCTGGTTCCCCCGGTTGCGGCGGCGCTTGCGTCGGATGACTTTCCCGGCTATTTCCTGTATGGGCAGGTTGGCATTAGCGGCGTGCGGTCGAATTTTGTGTGGGTTGATGCGTTGGGCCGCTTGTGGGATCGCTGGGGTTTCGAACTTGAATGGGAGTACACGCTTAATGAGCGCGGTTGGGACCGAGGGGAAGACGGCGACCTGGGTTCGGAGATGCGCCGGAATGATCCTAGTGAGTTTGCGGCGGGCGTGGATGCTCTCATTGAGGAGCGGGTGAGCCGTGGCGACCTGTTCCCGATGTACTACGCGGACTAGCGGCGGTGGATACTTGGTACCCTATGATGCGTGACGCGTGACACGCAGGGTTTTCGCGGGCTTAATGGCGAGTTTTAGGCCGGTTCGATTCCGGCCCCGCGAACGACGCGCCCCAAAGCGGGGGCGTGAAACAGAGAACAAGGGAGAGAACAACAATGAGCGACTACAAGTGGGAGGAACCGCGCGGATACTACGGCGACGTTGTTCCCGTGATTACGGCGCGGGTTGCCGAGGGCGTGACTGCTGAGGTGTACGTGGACTACCAGGATGGCGTGCGAGTGACACTCGCTGTTCGCGGGTCCGGCGTGACGGGCCGATACGCATCCACGGATAGCTCGCAGGATTGGCCGGAGGTGGAGCGATTCATTCCGCGTGAGGAGTGGCCCGAGGAAATCTATGTGGGCGTGCGCGGCCCGGCTAAGCGGACCCCGGATGAGGCGGTCACTAAGGCGGTTGCTAAAGCGGTTGCAGTCTGGGAGGAAGCCCTCAGGGAGGCTGAGGAGCTGGAAGCGGAGATGAATGCCGACTGACTTTGCGCGTGACACGCGCAGGTTTCCCTGTCCCCAATGGTGGGGGTGAAATAGGGCCGGTTCGATCCTGGCACAGGGAGCGACGGCGACCAAGGCGGTCGCTTGGGTACATGGAATAGGAGACTGAGGAAATGAGCGGTGACAAGGTGATTCGCGTGGCGAATCAGGGCGAGCTGGATGAGGCGTTGAAGGCTGACCCATCTGATGACATGGTGATCCGAATTGACTCGAATCCTGGCAAGTACTTTCCGATCTACATTGTCGTGGCGGACTCGCGCGGGCACTGGATTGAAGCATGCGGCGAATCGCGCGTGATCGTAGCGGGCGAGGCGAAGCTGACGGCACGGGATCGCAGCATGGTTGAAGCGCAAGAGGACGCAGTCGTATACGCGACTGACTCTGCGCGGGTCAACTGGCATGACAATTCCAGCGGAGAGTGCGGGCACAATGCGCACGGCGAGGTGTGGGATTGGGCGACGGTGACAACACTCTCGTGGCTTCCCCTGTTCGCGCACGACAACGCGAAGGTGACGGCGCGCTGCAGGTCCCGCGTTGTCGCAAATGAGGCCGCATCCGTGACCGCACACAATGAGGCGGTTGTGGAAATGACGGACGATGTTGACGTGACGGCTTACGGCCAGTCGGTTTTCTACTGTAAGGGTGGCGAGGTGTACGCGCACGATCATGTGACCGTGTACGTGAGCAAGGGCGCGCATATTCCGAGTGTTGAGGGTGTGTCGACCGTTGTTGTGCATGACTTCAAGGGCGACACGCCTGTGGCGGGCGGGGCCGTGGTTATTGCCGGATGACGGGGTGTCCCTGGCGCTTGAATGGTGAGCGTTGTGCCGGTTCGAGTCCGGGCCAGGGAACGGGCCTACAACCAACCGTGGTTGCGGGCCGTATTGAAACGAGTGTGAAAGGCGGTGCCCTGTGAGGGATACCAGCAAGTGCAAGATGATGACGGCGGGCGAGTACATGACGCCCGGCCAGGTGGCGTGTTTCCTAGCGTCGTGGGACGAACAGGAATACGTGCTGCGTGACGCGGTGAACGCGCCCGAGTGGGCGCAGTTCGTTGACCGCGAGGGCACGGCGTATTCGACTGAGGCCCTTGCGGAGGAATGGCTGCAGGGCGGCAAGGGTGACGACAAGCTGGGGGCGGGGGAACTAATGCTTGCGCTCTCCCCGGTACTGACGGCCCGCGCGATTATGGCGTCTATTGTGAAGCGTGTTGAGTCTGGCGAGCTGCGCGTGGTCGTGGACTCTCCTGACGATTGGGAGTGATCTCCCGGTTTCCCAGGCTTGATTGGTGAGCGTGAGGCGGGTTCGAGTCCCGCCCTGGGAGCGAGGGCAATCAAAGTGGTTTGTCCTGGCATGAAACGAGAGTGATGCAAAATGAATACTTTCCCCCTGACAACCGTCGAATCAGGCGGACAGATCAAGGAAGATGCGCGCGCTGAAATGGCGCGCCTGTGGGATGAGCGCACACAGTTCACGCGCTCAGAGCTGGGCGACGCCCCACAGTGGGCGCGATGGGTTGACCGTGACGGATGCCTGTTCGACGCGACTGACGCGTTCGACGCGTTCAACGAAATGCTCGACTCGACACACCTGCCCATTCAGGTTGCGGGGGTGCGAATCTCCCCCCACATGGCGCTTTGGGCGCAGGCCAGCGACTACGAGGACAAGCTGGAAGGTTGGCTGCTCGACCTGACATGGTCCGGCAGCCTGCGCAAGGTGGTTGACGATGCGCGCGCATGACAACTGGGTTCCCCCGGCCCCTTACCAGCCGTGCATCCCCATGCGGGACGGCGTGTGGGCCGACGCCGGGGACTGGATGACTGGTCCTGACCCTGACAAGCCCGGACGATGGGCGCGCCTTGACGGCGTGCCTGTGACGCGTGAGGGCTTCAAGACAGCCGCCCGCCGAGTGCTCGCGTTGGCGGTGTGCGACGGTGGCCTGTGGGGCCTCGCCGCGTGACAGAACGATCAACAACATTCACGACAAACTGGAAGAATCGCAATGAACCTCGACAACATGATTATCGCAGGGCGCATGGCTGCGGAACTGCGCGAGCTTGGCGCAACCATCGACGACACGGAGGAAATGATCGGCGGTCAACTGCACTGGGTCGGCGTGCGTGACCGGCACGACGCGGAAGGCGACCAGCTGGGAGACTCCCCCGAGGCGAGCATGGTGCGCGTGCATGCGCGTGCCGCCCTTGGGGCGCTGGAACACCTGTCTACCTCGCTTGAAAACCTGGCCGAGCTGATCGACCCCGACACTAGCAAGAACTGAGGAGGGGCGCGTGGGGCACACGATGACTCCCCTCGGGGAAATGGCAGTGGCCGCGCCCCGCATGGGCGCATGGCTCACAGAGCTGGTCAGAGAGTCGGGCGTTGGGGCGGTTGACGATCCTGACGCGCGCATCCTGGCCGCACGAATCAACGACATTGCGAGCATGCTGACTGTGGTGTCGGCGTGCGCGTACAGACTCGATGCACAGGCGAGCTAACAAGCAAGACAGACTGAAAGGCAGTGTGAGAACTAATGGCCTGGTACGACGAAAGCGACGTGGCGGCGGTGGCCGTCCGCGTCATGGAGGACTGGGAACGCTACTACAACGACATGCTGAGCGACGCGGCTAAGGCTGCAGGGTGGAGCGTCGTTTACGAGGCCCCCACTAAGCATCACAGGTGGCACACGATGCGCCTGGTGCGCACGGTGGGCAGTGAGCCGCAGGACACGTGGTGGATTGGTGAACATGTGCTGCTGCATGCCGACAAGCCCCTGGCCCTCGCCCGCGAGATGCGCGTGAGCGGCAAGTGGGAGCTTGCGCGCGAGTGGCCCGTGCCCGTGGAGACGCGTCTGGGGGCGCTCATGTGGCTGAACCGGCGCGACCCTGCGACGTCGCACGAACTGCCGGACATGACGCGCCCCAACTGGCGTGACCACCTGCGTAGCGCCCCTGGTGGCGACTGGGGGCTGACGCTAGACATTCTCTGGCAAAACAAGGCATGCACACCAGAGTACGCGCTAGTGCCTGCAGCCTGACCCGTCCCGCGTCTGGTTTGGTGGGGTGAGCATTCTCGCCGGGGTGACGGCTAGGGAGGTTCTCTACCTCTCTCTCCCTCCCTGGTTTCCACCCTGGCGGGTGCGCTCACCTCCCCAAGCCGCGCGGCGCACAGAACATTCAACCTGAGGCCCCTGCCCTGCCTGATGCGGGCGCGAGGGGCCTTGTCGTAACCAAAGGAAGGGCAACCCCAATGAAGGGTTCTAATGGCACGCTGAGCATGCGCACGGTCGCATGGCTCATGACGCTAGTGGCCTTGGCCGCTGGGCTATGGGTGGGCAGGGGCATTATGCCTGATCGGCCCGCATATTTCCTGTCAGAGATGCAACAGGGGCGCGTGGTCCTCGTGGAGGGCACGCGGTGGCGGACGGACGATTGTCACAAAATTACCAAGCGGTTCCCGGTGGGGATTCTGTCTGAACCGACAGACGCGGTTGAGGCTGTGACACCCGAGGGGGTTCACCGTGGTTGGGCGCGTTTGGAGCCGCGAGACTACGCGGTTTAACGCCTGGTCAAGTGGCAGAAAGCACGTTTTGCCACTAAAATTTTTCATGTTGTCGGACAACCCTTACCGGCAACGCCACACGAACGTCAACGAAGGCAGTACCAACATGACACAGGAGTCCTACACAGTCACCGCACACACGACCGACCCCGCCGCCGCGAATCTGATCCTCGCCGCAGTGATCGACGAGGCCCGCCGCACAGGCGCACAAGTCAACATCGGCGGGAGAGTCCCCGCCCCAAACGGGAGCATCGTCAACGTGAAGGCCGCGCAGGGCGACCAACTGGCAGACGCCGCCGATATGTTCCTCACGTGGGCGGAAGCCGCCGAAAAACCCCGACTCATGCACACGCCCGCCGACGTCGCAACCATGCTCGGCGTGTCCGCACGCACACTCGGAGAGTGGAGGTTCACGGGGGATGGGCCAGAGTTTGTGAAAGTCGGGAGCGTGGTCCGTTACCCGCACGATGCGCTCACTGACTGGATGGCCGCAAACCGACGCGCCACTGCATAACCGGGGGGGTACAGGGAAGCCCGCCCCGGACTGACCTAAGCGCTTTGCGGCGAGTGTGAGAGACCGTCTAACGGTTCGCCTGGCGGGGCAAACCTGTCAGATGCGCTTGTAAATTGGCCTGTCCGGTGCGGGCTTCCCCTACACAGAACGTTCAACAGAGAAAACAGACAAACCAAGGGGGCGTGTCAGTGCCTTGTTGTAACAGGAGTGAGTGTAGCACTCTGCGCAGCTCATGCGCAATACCTCAAACGTTGAAACAAGGATTGAGCACCCCGAACAGTCCCAGAAATGAAAGGAAAAACACGAACATGGGAACTGCATCACTCACCCGCGAACAGCTCAACGACATTATCGAACAGTTCGCAAACAAGATCATGGAAACCCTCGGAGCCGACGTCACGGACGAGGAGACGGCTGAGGCGGAACTGACCGGCACTCGCTTCAAGGCAGTTAACCTTGAGGGCGATGTGGTGGAGCTGGACGCCAAGGTCGTGGACGTGGGCACGCTTATTGCGGACGGCTCGTTTGAGTACTTCCGTTGCGTCCCAGATGGCGCGACCGGCCCGTGGGTCAGGTACACCGGCAAGACGTACAGTCACGAGGAGTTTGCGGCGGAGATGCGCAGCGCCTACGCGCAGCCTCGTATCGTCCATGAGGGCTGACCGGGGGGCGTAATGGCGGAACCAATCACCCTTGACGAGGCCGTGGACTTCATCAACCGGCTATGTGCGCAGGCGAACGCGCCCGCAACACCGCCGAACACGGTTCGCATCAACTGCGCGGGCATCGTTGCGCAGGTGGACCTGTCCGCCCTCCCGTCCGGCACACTCATCGACAGTTATGTGACGGGAGAGTTTTTCAAGATCGACCGCGACCATTGGGTAACCACGCGGGGACCTAACGCGCGGTACACGGACGAGGACGTCGCAACCCAGGTGGACCTCGGGTGGGACGCCGACCTTGAGCAGACGGACTTCAACCTCATCCACATGGGCGAATAGCCCCCCAACGTTGCGCGCGGTTTCTGGCGGAACCAAAGCGCACAACACGCACAGATTAGTTCAATTGGAAGGACAACACGCATGGCATGGATGCTACTCGGAATCGGCGTCGCCCTCCTCATTGCGGGAGTGACGACCGCCAAAATCTTCATGGAAATCATCGAATGGGCCGCCGACGCGGACGGGTGGCTCGGCAACCTGTTCAACATCGCATGTTGGGCGCTGATCGGCTACCCCGGCGCATGGCTCACATTCACCCACATCACGGGGGTGGGAGCATGATCGAACGCATCACCGCAAACAACATCATCCTCCTGGCAAACAAGCACCGTGGCGACGTCGTCAACCAGGTCACCCCCGGAGGCGTCGTGCCCCGAATCATTTTCGGACACCGCGACAACACGGTCAACATCGGAGACCTCATCGGAAACACGGACGACGGCGGAGTCATCGTGCATCGCGAGGGCACCCACGAATGGGAGGTGGTCGCATGACCGCGCATGGGCTTCTCGCAGAGGCGGCGTCCGCGCCGCTTACCCGCACAATCCGAAACCGCGCAATGGACACCGTGTTCCAGCGCGAGGGGGACGATCCCGTTTGGACAGTCAAGACTAAGAATCTTGACCTGATTCGCGCGCTCAACGAGGCGTGCGGACAGGGGCAAGGCGTGGAACTGTCCCGCGCGCCCGAGACGGGCATCGTGAAGGCCGCAGAATATGCGGTTGAAGATACCCTCCTGGCGTCCATTATGGGCGGGCTGGACTCTACCCCGTCCGACCCCCCGGCTGCGGCCTGAACGACCGTTAGGGGCGCGCCCAGGATGCCCTCGGTAAGGCCCCTAGGCGCGCCCCCTTGCTCATCATTTAGGAGAAAGCAGAATGACTGACGACAAGTACCTGCAAGCAATCCAGGAGGCGCAAGACCTCCTCACAGAACTACTCAACGACCCTGAGCACGGCAAGCTCACATTCAAGGGCGTGCGTGGCCTCGACGACCTGACTATCACTGACTCGACGGGGTTGGACGACGTCATATCCGGGGCGTTGGTCGCTATTGACGACGCCGAGTGGATGGCCCTCGGCCACAACGTGCACGGGCCTCGGCAGTGGCAGCGCTTTACGGGCGGCATTCGTGCGACAAGCGAGGAACTGTACCTCCTCGCCCTCAAAAACGCGGACAACCTGCGCCACATCCACGATGGCTACCGCCCGGACGCGGACCTCTAAGGAAGGATGGATACTCATGGCAAGCATCGAAACATACCGCACGCGCATTGACGCGCTCAAAACCAGCATCGAAACCCTCAAGCGCGACGGGCCGCTCATCATCCAGAACCTGCCCGGAAGGGCACCTCTCACAGTAGGCTTCTGGGACGACCTCGACTTCCTGGTTGGGACTGTCATCGCTGGAGACAGGGAGCACGTGTACCTGCGAGTCCCGCACGGAGACATCTACTGGGCGTCGTCCAGCTACGACGGTCGCGAGCCGGACGGCTACGACCTCGAACAGTTCTACGACTTCCTGCGCAAGCGCGCAGCGGAGGGCGAACAGTTCCGCATCGTCTACCACCCCGACGCGTAACGGAGGCTCACGCAAATGGAGATCACGAAAGAAACCCTGATCGAACACATCGAAAACCTGTTTGACAACATTGAAGCGGGCGAGCTAATGGAAACCACGGTTGAGTGTACTGCCCTCGGCGCGGAAGTCAAACTTGACCTGTCATCCCTGGCGTACGGCGCGATCATCCTCCTTAACGGCACGCTATGGTTCAAGGAAAATGAGAGCGTGTGGACCGAGAACGGCATGGGCGAGCTTAGCAACCTAGAGCTTGCGCAGAGCGTCCGCGCAGTCGGCCCACGCGATGCGGTATTCCTCTACAACGGCGAGGCGTATAGGTGACCGACGCAATCCAACTCGACACCCACTACGACTGCACAAGGATGCACCGCATCAGCGAACTCGACGGCCCTGCGCACCTCGCATCTCTCATGCCCGGCACGATCATCCTCACGCGCGGCTGGGAGCACATGCGCCTCACTGGCGACCAAGGATGGGCCACCGTAGACGGTCGCAGACACTCTCACAACCAAATGTGGCAGCTGATCGTCGCGGCCAAACACTGCGGCCGGAAAGTCAGCCTCATTCACGTCGGCGCAGCATAAACACAGGAGGAGCACATGATCCGCATAACCCCATACCAGGAACGAGACCCACAACCCCCATGCGAGGCGATCTACGACCCGGTAGAACTCGGAACACTGCCAATCGGCACTGTCATCCTCATGAACGTGTGGGAGTACATGCGCGTTGAGACAGGATGGGCGCACGTGGACGGGCGAGTGCTCACAACCGACCAGTTCTGGCACTACCTCACCTACTGGCAGGAGGAAGGGTTGCCCGTCCACATCCTGCACGTAGGAATCAAGTAAATGGAGGAAAAAGCATGCAAACCCTAATCGAAACCCTCAACCTCTACAACAATGCGTTCGACGCGCTATGCGAGGCGCAAAATCTGGTCGAACAGCTCGAAACGGAAGCCAGCCGCATCCTCGACAACAACACCGAACCAATCACCGTGCCCACAGTTGGGGACGTGGACCGCAACATCACAACTCCCGACGACATTAAACAACTGCACCTCGGGACCGTAATTCGCATAGGAGGCACCGAATACATGCGGGCAGGCTATCCGAGCGTCCTATGGACCGACTGCCTCGGGCGCGAACTGTCATATCGCGAGGTATTCCGCCGCATGCTTGACGATGCGGACGAGTGCCACATCATCCACGAGGGAAACTGAACGGAGGAAGAATATGACAGAAACCGACACGGCCATCACTGAGGCTATCGTCAAGTGCGACGAGATCAAGGCCCGGCTGGAAACCCTACAGGGCATGCTCAACCCCAAGCCCGTCCTGCGCCTTGAGTCCATCACCCGCCCCGGCACCTATCGGGAGCTACAGTCGGCAGGCGAGCTGATCGACTGTGCGCCCAGCACTGTCCTTGTTGTGGGGGAGGGGGTACGGCTCCTCAGAACTTGCGACCCAGAAAAACCCTGGGTTGACGAGGTTGGCTATTACACCTCACCAGCGCGCCTGTGGAACTTTCTGGTCCGCGAGGCTAATAGCGGCACACCGCTCAAGTACCTTGCAGCCAACTAGACCACACTCACAAGCGGCCCCCTCGCAAGGGAGACCAGCACTCAACCCATCCCACACGAGGGGTGGCGAGAGTAGCGGTTCTCTCCTGCGAGGGGGCCGCTTTTTGCTACCCAGAAAACAGGCAACGCATGCTACAATACTGCCACCATTCACCCCCAAGCGCAGGAAGGCTCACAGTCATGGCAAGGCGCGCACTCCAACCAGGAGAACTAGGCAACATCACCACCACCAAAGTCTCCAAGCAAGGCAAGGCGTGGACCGTCAACCCGGACGGCACCCACTGGCGAGCAAGCGTCCTTATCGGGCAACGAGGCGACACTCCCAAACGCATCCGCACCATCGCAACCAGCAAACGTCAAGCCGTAAAGCAATGCGAGGAACAAGCCAAACAGTACATTGACGACGCCAAACGCGCATCTGGCATCATCACCCCGCAAAGCACCCCCACGGAAGTCTGGGACGCGTACGTGCGCACGCAGCGCCACCAGCGCCTCGCGGAAGCATCCCGCCGCAATTACGAGAGCGCCGTAACGCACAGCAAAGCCCTCTCCCCCGACTGGTGGCAGCTCCCTATCAGCGAGGCAATAACCACCAGTGCCCTCACCCAACTGTACGACGTTTACGCGATCAAACACGGGGAGACCAGAGCAAGAACGGCCCTCAAAGCCTGCCTCAGCGTCGCTTTTAAGCTCGCAGCAGACTCAATCAACCTCGCCCCCCTCACCATCACAAAGCCCCCCACCACAGAGCCGATTAGCGCCCCCAAAGCAAGACTTAACCCCGACCGCATCCTATCCCCCACCGAACTAGACGCCCTCGTCCACCAGCTCGAAACACACCCCGCCTCGCGCCCAGTGATCCAGTCGTGCCTAGATGCACTCATACTTGAAACGCATATCGGCGTGCGGGCAGGGGAACTATTCGCCCTCACATGGGACGACGTTGACCTGCAGACAGGAACACTGCTCAGCATCGCCTCTAAGAAAACGCGCCGCACCTACCCTCCCAAGCCGCTCCCCCAATGGCAGGTTGACCGCTTGCAGAGGAGGCGCAACCAAGTGCGCGGGGAGCGAATGTTCCCACACGCAGTCCCCTACCTATACAGCGAATGCAGGCGTATCCTAACGGGCCTTGGATATGAGGACATGTCAATCCATACGCTACGGAAAACGGTAGGGTCCATCATCTTTGACACTTACGGAGCAAGGGCGGCGTCCTTGTGGCTTGCGCATGCAAACGTTCAGACCACCATCTCATACTACGTGAAGCTAGAGGGCGCTCTGCCTGAAACAGTCATTGACATTGTCCCCGGCAGGGCCACGGATAAAACAGGCAATAAGTAGGCACTGGGCGACAGTAGAGACAGTCACATTCCGCACCAGCTCAACGGAAACAGTTGACACCTGCGCACATGTACCCATTCTAGTCGCACTGTTTTCCGTACGCCACCCATCCCCCCTGGCCGCAAGCGGTTTCCCGCATGATGGCAACAAAAAATCCCCCCGCCCCACAACCACCGTAAGGCAGCTGGGAGCGGGGGGAAGCAAGTGAACGCAGAATTAACTGGCACCATTGGAGGCAACCGGAGGGGCCGGAGGTTCGCCCGTCGCAGACGAATCCGCATCCATCGCGTCACGGGCGCGAGCGTGAGCACACCTCGCCAACGCCACACGACACTCAAATTGACGATTCTGGAAACAGGCGCGCACGCCGCGCAACGTTGTCTCCCAACTGTCAAGCGAGTCTGGGGGGGCGAGCCTGCGCGCCACATGGAGCAGCGTGTTAGCCGCCGCAATGGCCTCGCCACACTCGGCCACCTCAGCCCCAAGGCCACGCTCAATCACACCAAGCCGATTCGCCATCTGCTCGTTCTGCTCGCTCACAGGGTCACCTCCAAAGGATCATCGTCGTCCAGCCCGTCATTCAGCGGGCGTCCGTTTAGGAACTCGCACATCTCGCGCACAATGCGGAACTCATGACGTCGCACGGTCGCAACATCCACGCCAAGCGCTCGCGCCACACTCTCCTGGTCAACATCCAAAATCAGACGGTTGCCAATCATGTTCCTGTCATCCTGGGACAAGTGCCAGTAAGCGCGTTGCGCGTCCGCGCACATAGCCATCATGTCACCGCCCTCAGACGGGTCGCGCCTAGCCCTAGGCATGCCAGCCTCGACGTGAGTTTCTGCGAGGCTCACCCCCCACCCGCGCTGCTTATCGAACGCGAGGGGGAGCAGCTTCACCATCATTCCGGGTTCATACTTCACGCATCCCCCGTTCCGAACTCATCGGGGAACGTGTCGAAATCCCAGGGAACCTCGTGTTCGTGGTGCTTGTAGTCCGGGTAGTCCCGGAACAGTGCGAAAGACAGGACATTCACCATCCCCGCCTCGCCCGCGTTATTCCAAGCAGTAGCGACAGTCTGCGCCCGCTCCCATGCGGCCAAGTACAGCCATCCCATAACCTCCTCACGAGGCACGCGAGAACGACGACAGAACCAGTCCATGCCCTTGCGGAAAGCCCTCCACAGCATTGCAGCCTGGCCCGGCAGATCGTCCGAGATGGCGTCCAGTGCGGGGGGTTCCACTGCGAGCAGTTCCCGCACGTGGTCAGCCGTCATAGGCCCTTCGATGTTCAGCGAGGGATCAAACCAGTAACGCATGCTGCACCCCCTTCCACAAGGAGACTGTTCACATCTTCACCACGGGGCACGGTCACCCTGACGGCCTGCTGCAGACTATCCGTCACAGCCTCGGCCAGACGGTCGCCCGCCTCGTCTCCGTCCGCCCACACGTACACCTGCTCACACCCAGCGAACGCGAGACCCATCCAAGGCTTCCAGTAGGACGCGCCAGGCATTCCGCACGCGGCCAGGCCGCACTCGACAAGGCTCAGCGTGTCCAGCTCGCCCTCAGCGATGTGGGCGACCCTCGCACCCTTCACGCCATTCAGGTTGTAGATATTGAACCGTTCGCCGGACCGGCTTGTGTACTTCGGCTCCCCGCCGTCAAGGCGTCGGAACCGTATTCCCGTCGTCACCCCATCCGCGTTAGCGTGGGGGATAACGAGGCACCCCTGGTACTGCTCGTCACCCGGATACGGGTCACCAACGTAACCGAGTCGCGCGGCTTCGCATGTTGCGACGCTGAGACCCCTGCCTTGCAGGTACGCTCGCGCCCCATCGGCCTGCTGCTGGTAGTGCGCGGCCCTCGCCGCCAGTTCCGCCACCATCGAGTCCGGTAGCGGCTGCATAACGTTTGGCATCTTTGAAAGACCCTCCTGTTTCCTCCATGATCCAAGAAAGCCAGTCGCCGCCCCGCCCGCAGCCGAAACAATGCCACAGGCCCTTGCTCCAGTCGATGCTGAGGGAGGCGTTGACGTCCCCATGAAAGGGGCACACCAGCTTCCTTGAACCGTGGGGGGCGTCCACGTTGAAGTGGTCCAGCACTGCTTTGAGGCGACCGCCATCGCCTGCCCTAGTGTTCCATTCACTCATGTGAACACCCCCCCGTTTGTGTGTTGAATTGGTTCCGTGTGTTGCGCCTAGAGGCGCTTAGCGAGTCTCGCGAAATCCTCCAACGTGAGGACCGCGTACGCCTGCCCGGTTGGCTTCTGCCTAGCCTTAACGATGGCTACACCAAACGTGTCGGCCTGGGGGATACCCCGGTTGTGGGCGTACAGTGCGGACTCGTCCGCCGCCTCACGCAAGAACTGTGGGAGGCTCACCTGCCCCCGGTTCTTTGCTTCCAGTACGATGCGGGCGTCCGTGTTTGGCGTGCGCACGACCAGGTCGCCCTCGTCCACTGTGCCTAACTGTCGGAGCGGTTCGACGTCAAGCTGATGTTCCCGCAGGAACTTGCGGACGTCGGTTTCCCACGCCGTACCCTTCGCCTTGTTTCGGTTTGTCATGGCTTCTCCCACTTCCACTCGTCCCACAGGCCACGTCCCATCCAGCCGACGATCAGGCCGATAATCGCGTACTCTGCGAGGAGGATCATTGTTGATACTGGCATCAGTTGCAGTCCCCCCGCATGCACGCGCTGCAGCCAAGGCACCTCGCCTCGTGGTCGTCACCGCTACCTGGATACTTGCCCTCGTTTAGTTCCTGCACGTCCCGGTCGATCATGCCGACCGTGCGGGACAGTTCACGCACTCCCGCGCGCGTCTCTCGCACCTGCTTTTCTACGACGGTTAGGCGCAGTCCCCGGTCAAGGCTGGATACCTCGCTTTTCGCCCACGCCTTACGCAGGTCGCGCAGTTGCGCTTGTGCCCATACGAGAACAAGCGATGTTGCGATGTTGCAGACGATGCACGCGAGGACGCATACTTCAATCACACTCATGCTGCTACTCCATTCCCCCACGAGCACCAAACCACGTCCTCGCAGGATCACACGTCAAGCCGACATAACGCGACGCAGACGGGTCACAAAACCCATCCCTCTGCTTCACGCACGCGACATAAAACTCCTTGTTGATTGGGTCGAGAGCCACCGTCAGAGTCAACTCAGGCTTCTCTGACAGGCCATTCTTGATCTGGTCCCTCGATGGGGGCTTCCACGGGTTACTCTTTGCATCCAGCGTCTTATCCGACGCATGGTGCAATACGATCACCGTCGCCCCCGTAGTACGCGCAAATGCAATGACATCTTGCATGACGCCCATTTGCGCTTCGTAATCCGACTCGCACCCGGCAAAGTCCATCAAGTTATCGAACACCACGACCTTGGGGAACGCGTTGTGGAGCATGACGTAAGCGTTAAGCTCATCCTCCACCTGCTCCCACGTAATCGGGGAACCAAACGACAGCTCAATAGGCAGTGACGATGCTGCTTGTTCGATCTGCGCCCTGCCATTCGTTGTGCCCATCATGGCTTCGACTTCCTTAGACGACATGCCAGTGGCGATACTTGCCAATCTCACGCCCGCCGTAAAGGGGGCCATGTCCGCAGAAAAATACAGGGTGGGTAGCCCCATACTGGCAACCCAATACAGGGCAAACCCCGACTTCTGCGACCCTGACCGGCCAGCAACCATCACCACCTGCCCCTGCCTCGGGGTCACACCCGCGTCATACAGATCCTTGAAAGCGGGAATGCGGGGGAGAGGCTGCTGACCGGAAACGCCCTTACGGAGGGACTGGAAAACATTCAGTCCCACAGGCTAGGTCAGGCCCCAAAATCCGGCATCAACGGCTCATCATTGAAAGCCGAGGCGTCCGGCGTGGCACTCATCTTTGCACACAGAGCGTCCGCGAAATCGTTCACCGGCTTCCACGCAGGCTCACCCTCACCAAGGTCCACCGTCGTCCAGAACGACTTACCGTTCTGCGACTCCTTCACGATACGGAACGGACCAACCAGGTTACCAATCTGGCCGTTCAGAGCGCGGGCAATGCCCTTGTTCGCGCCCCAGATCACGCCCAGCATTTCCTCGGGCGTTCCGTTCTCCACGTCGGCCTGCGTGTGGAAAACCCACGCGTCCATCTCAACCTCGTGGCGAGTGCCCGCCATGCCGTTAAAGTTCGTGGGCACGTCGAACTCAACCTTGTGAGGGACGACGAGAATGGCGCGGGCATTCTCCACATCCTTGGTACGGAAGTAGGACGAGGTGTTCGGCATCTTGACGACACGCTGCATAATGTATTCTCCTAGTGTTCTCACCCCGCATTTCGGGGTGCTCATGTTTTCTTGTTCTTGTTCTGTGCGACCCCACAACGGGGGCCAGAATCAGCGCAACTAACCGTGTTAGAAACGCCTCTAACGGCCTCGCAGACTAGCCGCGAGGATTCATGCGGGCCTTCAGTTGGACGCGCCGCCACGCGTCCGCCTCGACCATCACCTCACTACCATCCGGCAACGCCATAGCAAGGTCATACAAGCTCTCCACCGACATGGGGAACTCAACCGGGAGCGTGGACCAGTGCTCAGTCAGCTCATCGTAAGCCACCGCCCGTCACGCCCCCTTCTTCTTCGCGGAAGCCGCAAGCTCACGACCCCGCGCCTTCCACGCCTCCACCAGGACCGGCTGATTATTCATCGCCGTACCGTAGCGACGCCACAACTCCTGCAACGTCGGCACATCCTGCGCGTCAGCAACCAGGTTGTAAATGTTCTTCTCGTTATCCGAGAGGTTTTCCAACGGGTCCGCCGTGGGAGGCTTCGGACGCT
>ERZ773246.396-NODE-396-length-18126-cov-127.198_pt1 | contig 18126 bp, 14 predicted proteins | sample MGYA00580519_ERZ773246 | MGnify/ENA primary metagenome ERZ773246 (study PRJEB29015, sample SAMEA2738153) | human oral metagenome | biome: human oral; feature: human-associated habitat; material: saliva | place: China | collected 2246 ...
ATTGGTCTTCGAAACCTGGGATGAATTGACCTGAACCAAGTCCAAGTGAGAAGTTGTCACCTTTACCACCGTCGAATTCAACACCGTCGATAGAACCTACGAAGTCGATCACAACTGTGTCACCTTCTGCTGCAGCACCTTCTTTAACAACCAATTCAGCCAAGTTGTTGCGTTCGCGTTCGATACGAGCATCCACATCAGCGTCTGTTACTTCTTTAGAAACTTCTACTGATACTTCAAGGTCTTTGTAAGCACCCAATTTTACTTCAGGTTTTGTTACAACAGCTGCTGTCAATGTCCAGTCTTGACCTTTTTCCATAGATACAACATCGAAAGTTGGTTGTGCAACAACTTCGATTCCAGCTTCTTTAACAGCTGCTTCGTATGCTGCTGGAAGAAGATCGTTCAAAGCATCTTGGTAAAGAGCTTCTTCACCAAAACGTTGGTTGAAGATTGGACGTGGAATATGACCTTTACGGAATCCAGGTACGTTCAAAGTTTTCTTAACTGACTCAAACACACGGTCCAAAGCAGGTTTGATTTGCTCTTGGCTGATTGTGAAAGTCAATACACCGTGGTTAGTTTCTTTGTTTTCAAATGATACAGACATTCTGTCTCTCCTTAAAATAATATAGTCATTCCTTATAATTTTACCACAAAACTTTGAAATTGCAAGTTTTAAAACGTTTTTGCCTCTCTTTTCATCCAAAAAAACTAGCCCTTAAAAGCTAGTTCTGATTATGATTTTCGGATGGGATCATCGAGGTAGAGAGCACGGGCGCCACCGATCAATTTTGGCCGACTGGCGAGGGCTGTGACATGGGCTCCACCTAGTTCACGCAAGATAGGGCGAATTGGAACTTGCACGTGTTTGACGTGCATCCCCACCGAGGTATCTCCGATGTCTAACCCGGCTTGGGCTGTGATAAATTCCACCTCAACAGGATCCTTAAAATACTTGAAAGCTGCTAGTTGTCCGGCTCCTCCTGCATGGAGACTCGGAAGGACATTGACGATTTCTAGCTCCTTCTTGTCTGCCAATTCTCTTTCAACCACCAAGGCGCGATTGAGATGCTCACATCCTTGTACCGCCAGATAAATCCCTCTTTGATTCAACTCATCTAGCAAGGTCTGGACAATAGCTTCAGCAATGTCGATGTTGGAGGCCTTTCCAATTTGCCCTCCAGCAACTTCACTTGAAGACATCCCGAGTACGAGAATCTGTCCTTGGCGGAGACGGCTTTTTTCCAAGACATCTACCAGGATTTCTTTTGTATCCTTCTTCAATTGCTCCAGATCCATGAATTAGCTTCCTTTCTTTTGAAATGCATAATAGACCACATAGCCTAAAGCCATTCCAACAAAATTCTGAGCAAGGTTATTCGGAATGTCCGAGATAGCAGCACCCCAGCCATTGCCTAAAAAGAGAGCAGACGCTAGTGCGTAACCGCCTACCATGACGACTGTCGCAAGGAGCAAGCCTAGGTAACGAGCTTTGCCCTTGAAGCCAGCGAAGTAACCTTGGCCTCCGTGAAAGAGGAGGCTAAAGAACATCCACTGAGGATAGCCTGAAATCAGATCGAGTAGGAAGGCTCCGACACCACCTACAATCGCACCTTCCTTACGCCCAAAATAGAAGGCTGTGAAATAAACTCCAAGATCTAGCAGGGTGACGATCCCTGTGGGAGTTGGAAGTTTTGTATAGTAGCCAAGCACAACTGTCAAGGCTGTCAAAATGGAAAGGCGGGCAATGAGTTGAGTTCGATTAGATGTCATACTGTACTACTCCATACTGGTCTGAATGTTGAATCGCTTGGAAAACAAAGTCTTTAGAGGCTTTAACAGCTTCAAGTGGAGATTTCCCTTGCACCAACTGGCTGGAAATGCTAGACGCAAAGGTGCAACCAGCTCCTGTATTGTTCTTTTCTAAGACTGGCTCTTCAATGACGGTGAAGTCTGTCCCATCATAAAAGACATCGATGGCCTTTTCTTTATTGAGACGATTGCCCCCTTTGACCACGACATTCGCTGCTCCTAATTCGTGGAGCTTGCGTGCTGCCTCCTTCATATCGTCGAGCGATTGAATCTTGCTTTGGGTCAAGATCTCAGCTTCTGGTAAGTTTGGCGTAATGATCGTCACATAAGGGAAGAACTTGATCAATTCGTCTCGAAGAACTGAAACTTCCACATCATGGCTTTCCTTGCAGACCAAAACAGGATCTAGTACCACAGGGATCTCCGCATGGGCTTTGACATAGTCCAAGGCTAAGTCTGCCACTTCAACATTTGGCAAGAGGCCGAGTTTAATAGCAGAGAAAGGAACATCCTTGAGAGAGTTGAGCTGTTGAGCAAAGGTCGTCGGATCCACCGGAATCACTTCGAAACCGTGCTCCGTCATAGCCGTCAAACAAGTCACCGCTACAAAGCCATGCTGTTTATTAGTCGTATAAGTTGCAAGGTCTGCATGAAGACCTCCTCCACTAAAAATATCATTTCCTGAAATAGCTAGAATCAATTCATTACTCATAACGGATCTCCTTTAAATATAAGCCATTTGGCGCTGCTGTAGGACCTGCTAGATTGCGGTCCTTCTTTTCTAAAATTAGATCGATCTGCTCGATCGGCATCCGATCATTTCCGATCTTCAACAAAGTTCCCACCATATTGCGGATTTGCTTGTAGAGAAAGCCATTGCCCGAAAAGGTAAAGACAAGGCGATGATGTTCTGCATCCTCAACCAAGCGAGCCTCTGTAATCGTACGAACCTTGTTTTCCACACTGGTTCCTGAAGCTGTGAAACCGGTGAAATCATGGGTTCCCTCCAACTTTTGGATGGCTGCTTGCATCTTTTCCACATCCAAAGGATAAGGATAGTGGGTGGCATAATGGCGCATCATGGGGTTCTTGGGACGACCATAATCCACGATAAATTCATAGGTTTTGCTGTGCTTCTTGTAGCGTGAATGAAAGTCATCTGCTACTTGCTCCACACGGATGAAATCAATATCCTCTGGGGTTTGGGTATCGAGGGCAAAGCGGAGCTTCTCCTCATCCCGCTCTTGGGGGAGATCAAAATGAATCACCTGCCCAAGAGCATGGACACCGGAATCCGTTCGCCCCGCTCCATGAACGGTAACGGGGGTTCCTTGATTGAGGCGCGTCAAGGTCTTCTCGATTTCCTCTTGCACACTGCGGGCATGCGGTTGGCGTTGAAACCCTGCAAACAAGGTCCCATCATATGAAATGGTTGCTTTGTATCGTGTCATGGTTCTATTTTAGCAAGATATAGAAGGGGTTACAATAGTGAAAAAGTCAAACTGTCCGGGTACAGTTTTGCAAACACAAAAAGAGGCTGGGACAAAAGTCCTAGCCTCTCAATTATTTTTGGATTGTCGAGCAAGACGCAGTGGTCGAGTGGGCTCTACTACGCTGATTTCATCAGCTTTTACAGCCCTACTCAACTGTGCGGAGGTGGGACGACGAAATCGAATTCTAACGAATTACCGATTTCTGTCCCACTCTCCTAACTTCGACCTGTTACAAATCTACTAGGTCTTAGTCTCTTTTTTTATTTTTCAAGTCCATTCCTGCTGCTCCTAAGATCGCTCCTAGTAAAGCGAGTCCCAAAGCAGATTCTGCTCCTGTTTCTGGAAGTTGCTTGTTAGAAGATACTGTTTCTGAACGAACCTCTTTTTCCACAGCTGCTGGAATTGGCGTTGGGGTATTTACTGGTGCTACTGGTTGATCTTTCGAGATCACTTGAGGTGTTGAATGATCTGGAACCACTTTGTTTACGAGCACGTCTGGTTTCACTGGTGCTTCTACGGAAGGGCTTGTTGGGATCACGACTTCTTTGGTACCGGCTTCAACAATTTCTGTCACTGGCTCTGTTGCAACTTCTGTAGCGATCACTTTTCGACTTTGATCAAGCGCCGAAACCTCTACATAGTCAAGACCTTGCCCTTTAACCCCAGCCTGGATCACTCTGCGTTCTCCTTTAGCGAGATCTGGATTGGTCCGTTCCACAAGGTCAAAATCAAGTTCTTTCTCCACGATTTCAAGACTTGGTTTGTCTTCCACTAGGGCTTTGACGTCATTTTCAGCCAAGCTACCTACTTGCGTGATTGGCTTGAGCCCCACAAGGGCTTTGGTCAGAGCAGCCACTTCTTGATCCACCTGATCTTGATGAGCACGGCTCACATTCCAATTCAAGCTATCTAAGACTTTCGCAAGTGCTGCGCGAGATTCTGGTGTGTAAATGTCTAGATCTGTTGGCACCGTAGCAACTGCTTTTCTAAGAGCAGTGAAGTCTGCCTTGAAATAGTCCTTGTTGTGGTTGGCAAAAGCTTCCATGACCTGGAAGACTTCTTCTTCCTTGTATTCATTGGCCGGCTCATCAGCCCAAATTCCCAACATACTTCCGGATGTCGGTAATTTGACATCAGGGTACTTGGTTGAAGCTAACTGTTCAAACGGAACAGTTTCTGTATTCTTAATAGCTTTTTCGAGCGGATAACTTTGATCACCTTTGTGGCCCAAAACATAGTACCAGTCTCCGTTGGTATTAAGTAATTTATAACCCTTATCTGCCAAATACTGTGGAGAAGCGAGGTTATAGCCCCACCATCCTTTAGACCAGTATGAAATCAAGACGTCCTTGTCAAAGGCAACATCATCCTCATCTCCATAATAGAAGCCATCGTTAAAGGCCATTGGCTGCAAGCCTTTTTCACGCGCCATGGCTGCAAGACTATTGGAATACTCCGCAAATTTACCATAGAGGTCATACCACTTGAGGTAGTACCAGCCTTGCGCACTGGTAGCGTCATTTGCATATTCATCTGTTCCGTAGTTAAAGATCTTAGACTTGTCTTTGAAGTAGTCCATGTACTTGCCAATCAAGGCTTTGGTAAAGTTGACTGCTGCTTCATTGGTCAAATCCATGGTTGTTTTTGAAACCGTATCAAAGCTGGCTTGTGGATTTTCAATGCCCAATTTTTCCATGGCCACCAACAAAGCATCCATGTGTCCAGGACTATTGACTGCCGCAATCAAGCCGATTCCTTTCGCAGTCGCATAAGCATGGAGTTCATCCATTTCCGCTTGGGTCAAGGCTTGACCATTTGGATCATCGTAATAGGCCTTGGTGCCTTCTAAAATGGCCTTTTTCACATCATCACTAGCATAGGTTTTTCCATTGGCTTCCACCGTCATATCATCGAGCACGAAGCGCATACCATCGTTTCCGACAAGGAGGTGCAAGTCAGAATAACCCAGCTCACTGGCCTTGTCGACGATCCGTTTCAACTGATCCAGTGAGAAGTATTTGCGGCCTGCATCGATCGAGATGACCTTCTTCATGGCAAGTTTTTCTTCCGCTTCTTTTGCAGCAACTTCTTTCGCGTAGCTTTCCGTATACACCAAAGCATCTTGAGCTGCTTTGAGATGGTCGATCAAGGTTTTGGCCTCTGCTCGAGTGGTGTTTGCTCCTGCCCCTTCTAAAGCTTTTTTAGCTGCCGTAAAGGCTACTAGAGATTCCGGTGTATAGTGGTCCAAATCAGTTGGAGCTTCCGAAAGAGCTTTTTCGACCACTTCAGGATCTGCTACAAAGTAGTCCGCATTCTTGTCCGCGAAGGCATGCATGAGCTTAAAGAGAAGGTCTTTTTTGTAGGTTGCAGATGGCGTATCTGCCCAGGCAGCTACCATGCCACCGATGAAGGGAATCTTAGCCCCATCATTTTTTTGAACCACATCAATCGCTGACTTGGAAATTCCTTCAAGACCTTGATCAAGATTGTACCAACCAGATCCAGCCTTGTCCCTTCCAAGCACATAATACCAAGCATCATTGGTATTAAGAATCTGATGACCTAGTTCAGACAAGAGTTTTGAAGATGCGACATCATAGCCGTTCCAGCCACCTGTCCAGTAGGAGACAATGATATCCTTGTCAAAAGTGCCATAGGAAGTATCGCCATTGTAGTAGATTCCATCATTGAAGGCCATTGGTTTCATCTTGTGTTTTTTCACAATAGCTGCTAGATCATTAGCATATTGGATGAATTTTTCATAGCCTTTTTCTGGATAGCCTTCACCTGGCCAATGCTTGCTAGCTTGGAGAACCTGCCAACCATGGGCATCTGTGGCATCGTTGGCATATTCATCCAAACCAATATTGAAAATATCTGCCTTGCCGCTGAAATAAGCCGCATACTTGTCTACCAAAGCCTTGGTAAAGTCTAAGGCTTTTTGGTTGTCCAAATCAACTGTCCGAGCTGATTTCTTTGTACCAAAATAATTAAAGTGAGGGTTTTCGATGCCCAATTGTTCCATGGCCGTCAGAATCGCATCCATGTGACCTGGACTATTAATGGTTGGGATGACACCTACTTTCTTCGATTTGGCGTAGGCCAAAATATCATCCATTTGAGCCTGGGTCAAAGCTGTCCCGTTCGGATCATCGTAATAAGCTTTTGTCCCTTTTTCAACCGCATCTGTCACGGCTTGGCTAGAATAAGAAGTATCTCCCACTTTCAAAGACATATCATCCAGCACAAAGCGCAAGCCGTCATTTCCAACTAGAAGATGCAAGTCTGTATAGCCCGTCTTACTAGCTTCATCAATGATTTCCTTGATTTGATCCGGTGAGAAGTACTTGCGACCAGCATCGATCGAAACAATCTTTTTCTTGGCTAATTTTTCTTCTTGGTCAGGATCTTTAGCAGGCGTTTCCGTCGCTGCTGTCGCTGGTTGAGCTGCCACATCCGACTCTGCGACAGAGCTCGCTTCTTCGCGAATCAAACGGTCAATATCTGATACCCGCAATTCACGATCAGGCAGTGTCGGTTGACTTTGATCGACGATTGGGGCTGGAGCCGTTGGTTTTTCTACTGTTGGCTGAGAAGCTTCCTCATTAAGAGAAATCGTTGACTCACCTTGGCTTGGCTTAGTTGGAACTGTCGTTGAAGGACTGTCTGTAACGCTCGGCGTATCTGCCGCTACACCCTGAGCACCAGCAAAAAATCCTATGAGCACCGAAGCAGCTCCTACTGCATACTTGCGAATCGCATAACGTGGTTGATGTGATTTCATCAGGACCTCCTAAATTGTCTTTGTAATCGTTTTCTTAAATTTACCACGATATCTTAATAAATTCAATGAAGCTTCTCATTATTCTTTAATTAGGAGAGGAAGTTCTTGGATTCGATCCAAAATAAAACGAGCTCCTTACTCAAAAGGAAACTCGTTCATTCTTATAAATCATCTAAAGCATCTTTGACCTTGTCAAAGAACCCTTTTTTCTTTGGGTTGACCTTCAAATCGCTCGCTTCCGCAAAGGCTTGAAGGGCTTCTTTTTGCTTGTCATTTAAACCAGTTGGGGTGACGACATTGACAGATACATATTGATCTCCCATGGCACCACCACGTAAGCTTGGAGCCCCTTTTCCACGGAGACGGAATTTCTTACCAGTTTGGGTTCCTTCAGGAATGATCAAATCGACATCTCCGTGAACGGTTGGCACATGGACCGTATCTCCAAGAGCTGCTTGGACAAAGTTCAAGTCTAACTTGTAGTAGATGGTTGAGCCATCTCGTTCGAAGCGATCGCTCGGCTCAACATTGACAACGACATACAAGTCGCCATAAGGTCCACCGTTAAAGCCAGCTTCTCCTTGACCAGCTAAGCGGATTTGTTGACCCGTTTCAACTCCTGCAGGAATCTTGACGTTTACGCTATGAGCTTGTTTTTCATGACCTGTTCCACGACAAGTCGTACATGGATCTTTGATTTCTTGACCACGACCATGACAGACATCACAGGTCACTTGACGGCGCATCATCCCAAGAGGGGTTTGCGTATCCACATTGATGACTCCAGAACCATGACAGCGTCCACAGGTCACCGGACTAGTCCCTGGCTTAGCCCCAGAACCATGACAGGTATGACAGCTAGCTTCCCGATGGTACTTGACTTCTTTTTCCGCACCAAAAATCGCTTCTTCAAACTTGAGATTGACGCGGTATTGGAGGTCATCTCCTTGACGAGGTGCATTTGGATTACGACTCGCACCACCACCAAAGAAACTAGAGAAGATGTCTTCAAAGCCACCAAAACCAGCACCATCAAAGCCACCAAAACCACCTGCTCCGCCACCGAAGCCACCATTGGCACCTGCAGCACCATATTGGTCATAAGCAGCCCGTTTTTGCTCGTCACTCAAAGTCTCATAAGCTTCTTGAACTTCCTTGTACTTTTCCTCAGCACCAGGCTCCTTGTTGATATCTGGGTGATATTTTTTAGATAATTTCCGATAGGCTTTCTTGATCTCATCTTGAGATGCATTCTTTGAAACGCCCAAACGGTCATAAAATTCAGTATTGTTCATAATTCAAGATACAAAGGGCGTCAAACGGACACAGCCAAAATAGGAGTTTTGACGACGGACGCTTGCGTCCTAGAAAAAACTATCTTTTTGGCACCGTCCGTAGCCCGTGTTCAGTTACGAACACTCTTTGTTCCTTTCTATAATTTTCATGTAAATCTTTAGAGGCTGTTTTCTATACTTCGCTTCACTTGATCAAACTCTTGGTCCGATAGAGTAAATATCAAATCCTCTTCTGAATAGTCGTTTCGTTCTTTAAAATAGTTGTCCGTATTCTCTGCCAAGCCTAAACTTAGAATCACTTTTCTTGCAAACTCTTGATGGGCAAAACCGATAGCCGTAATGATCTGTTTATCTTGCACAAGAACTTTCGGTTGGAAATTTTCACGTGGAAGAAATTCAAAATAGTCAAAGAAGTTTTGCCAAATTCCACCTGTAAATTTCGTGTCCTTCAACAGACCTGCTTTCGCTAATAAAAGAGGCGCTGAAGAAATGGCTGCAATGAGGATATCTTGCTCACCAAGAGCCCTCAAGAACGAAATCAATTTCTCATTCTGTAGAGCAGGACCTATATTGACCATTCCTGGCAAAATCACACAAGAATACTCTTCTATACGGATTTGATCTAGTGTTTTCGTTGGTTGACAAGGCAATCCATCCTCAGAGACCACCATCGAATGATCTGAAGCGACATAATCAATCGTGACGCCAAAAGACAGAACTAAAGTACTCGTTAAAGCAGTTATCTCATAAAGAGAAAAATTTGGATAAATGATACAAAGTACTTTTTTCATAGACAACATCCTCTATTTTACCGAAAAACAGAGGCTGGGTTGCAACCTCTGGATTTCTTCTTATCATTACGACGTTCTAAACGAGTTAGGCCGAATTGAGCACGCCCTAACCTCTTGGTGAAAAAGATAAATCTTTCTAGAAACTAAAGTTTCTGCGTCAGATTTCCTATTTTCACTGTGAGGTTTTAACGGGCTTTGCATCTTATTTTTCCGTAAACTCTCCGTCTACGACATCATCGCCTGCGTTGCCTGTCGCTTGTGCGCCTTCTGCTCCTGCTTGGGCTTGTTGCGCTGCTGCAGCTTGTTCGTAGAGTTTAACGGCAAGAGCTTGAGCTTTTTCGTTCAATGCTTCAAGTTTTGCTTTCATTTCGTCCAAGTTGTTGTCTTCTTGAGCTTTCTTAAGATCATCAAGGGCAACTTGGGCAGCATCACGTTCTGCGTCAAAGCCTTTTCCTTCAGTTTCCTTGATTGTCTTTTCAGTCGCAAAGATAGCTTGGTCTACTTCGTTACGAAGGTCAACTTCTTCTTTACGTTTCTTATCTGCTTCAGCGTTTGCTTCTGCATCTTTCATCATGCGGTCGATTTCTTCGTCTGTCAAACCTGAGTTAGATTGGATAACGATTGTTTGTTCTTTTTGAGTTCCAAGATCTTTGGCCTTAACAGATACGATACCGTTCTTGTCGATGTCGAATGTTACTTCGATTTGTGGGATACCACGAGGTGCAGCTGGGATATCTGTCAATTGGAAGCGTCCAAGCGTCTTGTTATCTGCTGCCATTGGGCGTTCACCTTGAAGAACGTGGATATCAACAGCTGGTTGGTTGTCTGCTGCAGTTGAGAAGACTTGTGATTTAGAAGTTGGAATTGTAGTGTTGCGGTCGATGAGTTTTGTGAAGACTCCACCCATTGTTTCAATACCAAGTGACAATGGTGTTACGTCAAGAAGGACAACGTCTTTCACATCACCAGTGATCACACCACCTTGGATAGCAGCACCCATAGCCACAACTTCATCAGGGTTCACTGATTTATTTGGTTCTTTACCAGTTTCAGCTTTAACAGCTTCTACAACGGCAGGGATACGAGTTGAACCACCGACAAGGATAACTTCGTCGATTTCTGACAAGCTCAAACCTGCATCTGAAAGGGCTTGACGAACTGGAGTTTTCGTACGTTCTACAAGGTCACGAGTCAAATCATCGAATTTCGCACGAGTCAAGGTCATTTCCAAGTGAAGAGGTCCAGCTTCACCAGCAGTGATGAATGGCAAGCTGATTTGTGTTGAAGTAACACCAGAAAGGTCTTTCTTAGCTTTTTCAGCTGCGTCTTTCAAACGTTGAAGAGCCATCTTGTCTGTTGACAAGTCGATACCATTTTCTTTCTTGAATTCTGCTACTAAGTAGTCGATGATTTTTTGGTCAAAGTCGTCACCACCGAGTTTGTTATCCCCTGCAGTTGCCAATACATCAAAGACACCATCACCAAGTTCAAGGATAGATACGTCGAATGTACCACCACCAAGGTCGAATACCAAGATTTTTTCTTCTTTATCAGTCTTATCCAAACCGTAAGCAAGGGCTGCTGCTGTTGGTTCGTTGACGATACGTTCTACTTCAAGACCAGCGATTTTACCAGCGTCTTTAGTTGCTTGACGTTGAGCATCGTTGAAGTAAGCTGGAACTGTGATAACTGCTTTGGTTACTTTTTCACCAAGATAATCTTCAGCGTAACCTTTCAAGTATTGAAGGATCATAGCTGAGATTTCTTGTGGTGTGTATTCTTTGCCGTTAGCAGAAACTTTCTCAGAAGTACCCATCTTAGATTTGATAGAGATGACTGTATCTGGATTTGTGACTGCTTGACGTTTTGCAGCATCACCAACGATGATTTCACCATTTTTGAATGACACAACAGATGGAGTCGTGCGGTTTCCTTCTGGGTTTGCGATGATTTTTGATTCAGTTCCTTCAAGAACTGCTACTGCTGAGTTTGTTGTACCTAAGTCAATACCGATAATTTTAGACATATGTTTTTCTCCTTAAATTTATCTTCTTTTTTTCTTTTTGATATTTTCCCTTAAGTGGCGGGAAATATCTTCCTTGCAAGCCTCCGGCTTGCTTCTTATCTTTCTTTCATAGTTTAGTGTCGTTTCGGACAAGGTTTTTAAGTTTTCTCGCCTAGTTGAACACTACTACCATAGCTGGGCGTAGGATGCGGTCATGGAGTTTGTAGCCTTTTTGGAAGACTTGTGCGATGGTGTCTGCTGGATGCTCGTCATCTGCAGGTAAGGTTTGGATGGCCATGTGGTAGTTATGGTCAAAGGCTCCGTCCGCTGGAATTTCTTCAATTCCTTCTTCTTTCAGAGCATGTACCAAACTTTCTTGGACCATTTCCAAGCCCTTCTTCACATCATCTGTCAAGCCTTCAACGGCAAGGGCACGTTCGAGGTTGTCAAGTGATGGTAAGATTGCTTTTGCCAAATCTTGGCTACGGTATTTTTGTAATTGTTGACGTTCTTCATTGGCACGGCGCTGAATGTTTTGCATTTCTGCATGAGCACGAAGGTATTTGTTTTCAAATTCCTCGGCACGCGCTTGTGCTTCTTCTAATTCAGAAGGTTGCTTGGTTTCCTCTACAACTTCTTCAGTTGCTTGGGCAACTTCCTCTTCTTTCACGTCTTCTTTTTTGATATCTTCTGTCAAGGCATACACCCCTTTCATTTGGTCTTAATTTACTTCATAATGGTTGCTGTTGAGGTAACGGTAGTAGTCCGTTAACTTCATGACCAGTACCCGTCCGATAACATTGACGAGGCTAATCACACGCCTGTAATCCATCTCTACGGGACCAATCACATGCATGAGGGCCATCCCACGATAAGGAACCAGGAATTTATGACTAATCACGGTCACATTTTTCAAAGCCTTCTCTTGGGATTCAGCAACCAGAATCTGGGTCATTTGGTCCTCTGGCATTCCCCCTCGCAACTCGAGAGCTACGTGTTGGGGGTTATCTAAGAACTGATAGGTCTGAAGATCGGCGTAAGTTAAGGATGAAACCTTTCCTTCTACAAAGACCAGTTCTTGAAACAGTTGCGAGAAGACGTAATCAAAGAGATCCAAGACATTGTCTGTCGTCTTAAAATAGCGCTGTACTATCTGTGGAATCTCTGTCCGCAAGCGGTAGTGGATATCTAAGACAGTATTTCCAATGAAGCGCTCTTGAACCAGCTGATGGAAGATTTCCAAGTCACTGGTTAAGAAATTCTTTGGAATAGCAAACTGGACGGTGACAGGCTTTGATTCATCCAAGGTCAGAACCGCCAAGGCATCGTGATTGGATAATGGAACAATCTCAAAACCAGTCAAGCGCTGACGTGTCGGTTCAACATCCTGAATCACTGCAGTGTAACCCGTCATCTGGGCTAGTAATTTGGCCGTAGCATCCAAGATATCGTCTAACTTAAAGGCTTCGAAATCAAAGGCTTTCACCACCTGGTAGACATCTTGCTCATCAATCAGCTCTAGATCAAGCGAGTTCTGAACAAAATATTGGAAACCAGCTCGGCTAGGCATCCGTCCACTCGAAGTGTGGGCTTTTTCTAGTAAGCCTTGCTTTTCGAGGGCAGCCATGTCGTTTCGAATGGTCGCACTACTGGATTGAATGACATCTTGTAGCGCTTTTGAACCGACTGGTTCGTGGGTCTTGGTAAAGATATCGACAACAAGATTGAGAATCTCATTTTGACGTTCTGTAACCATGACCTCACCTCTCTTTCATTTTTAGCACTCTAAATGCTCAAGTGCTAAACCATGATTCTATTATACACCCATCCAAAAGAAAGTCAAGAGAAAAAACCAAAAAATTAGCACTCTTTTTTCAAGAGTGCTAAAAATCATTCTTAAGACCTAGAGAAGTGAATCTCCTCTTATTTGCCAGCTTTTTTCAATAGCTGAATATATTCTTCCAATACTAGCTGATGCTTGGCCATATACTGAGCATTTTCTACGCCAACATAACGGAAATGCCAATTCTCAAAATTCACACCCGTGATGTTGCTCTTCCCATCTGGGTAGCGAAGGACAAAGCCATATTGCGGTGCGATGGCAGCCAGCTGCATGCCCAACTCATCACTTTGGCCAGCTTCGACACTCATATCAATCGCAAGCCCTGTCTGGTGTTCACTCGCACCAGGGACCTGTACCTGGGTCTGCACCTGCTTTTCAGCTTCTTCGTGCGAAAGACCACTAGCCTCTAGTTGCGCAACACGCTCATTATAGAGCTCTGTTTGCTCGGCCACACTTCGATAGCCTGATATCAAGGTTTCTTCTGGGGCAATTTTTCGAGCCGCTTCTAAAAATTGACGAGTCGGTTCTACAATCCGACTATCCACTTTGATAGCATCCACATCTGTCAATTGTGGGTTCAGCTCAGGCTTCACATTGTCACGATTGACCAAAATCAACTGCCAGTCTTTTGTCGAAACGGCTGGTAAATCTGATTTTTCTTTCTTTTTCTTAGAAGAAGAGGGAGTCGTTACAGCTGTTTTTTTAGCCTTCCAAAACTGAAGCCCTGAAAACAAGCTCGGCTTCGCTAAGTAAGCACCAATTCCCGATCCAAGGACCACAAGAAGAAAGAAACTCAATAGGTAAGGCCACCACTTCTTACGTTTTTTTCGTGCGCGTCTATACTTATTCGTCATGGCCACCCTCTAGAAGTTTTGCTCCAACCTTACGATAGGACATATCCCCAATCTTTTCAATATGAAAGGCACCATCTTCATAGGCCAAAACCGTCACGCTTCCGTTGTCCAAGACTAATTCTTCGACAACCTTAGGATCGATGAGATAAATCAAGGTCGTAATCGTCATACCATGGCTAACCACAATAGCATTGCCACCGCCAGCTGCTTCTACTTCTTTTGCGATAGCTTCAAATCCTTCTAGAATCCGGCCACTCAAGGCACTCCAGGATTCAGCCCATCCAGTGGTATCCACTTCGACGATTCCTTCTGCTAACTCCATTAGGCTCAACTGATGGAAATCATCGACCTTAAAGACACGGGGTAAAACCCCCATGAAGAGATCGCCATCATAAGCACCGTCAAAACTACCAAAACACCATTCACGGATCCGTTTGTCATAACGATAAGGGATTTTTCCTGTCAGACCAAGTTCTTGAAGAATAATTCCCATAGTTTGAATGGTGCGTCCAGAATCACTCGAAACAGCCTCTTCAAAAGAAAGCCCAGCTTCCTTGAGACCAAGTCCTAATTCTCGAATTCCACGTTCTCCTGCTTCTGTCAGCGGAGTGTCTGACCAGCCCTGTGCTCGCCCAATGGTATTAAACATGGTTTTTCCATGACGAGCAATATATAATCTGGTTTTTGTCATTGTATTACCTCCGTATGTATCTCTTTCATTATATCATTTTTTGCAAAAAGAAAGTAGGAAAGCTCTTACAAGTTTTGTGAAAAAGAAAAGGCATGACCAAAAGATCAGCCTTTCAGGACGAACTAGGATTCTTGCAAGCTTTCACCGACCTCACGGTAACTGCTATCTCCAAACCCCTTAACCGTCAATTTCCCATCTTCATATTCTACAAGGGTAACACTACCGTTTGAAAGAGGCAGATTGAGATTTGGTTTTCCTTCGATCAAGCAGACCAAGGTCTGAATGGTCCAACTATGGCTGACCACCAAGGCATTGCCTCCACCATTTTCTTCTACTTCTTTGGCGATGGCTTCAAAACCTTCTAGGATTCGGCTTTTCAAAACTTCCCAAGGTTCAGCCCAATTTGCTGTGTCCACTTGGCAGATGCCATTGGCCAAGTTTTCCAAGGTCAAGGTCTTATAGTCTTCTACATCCAGCACGCGCGGCACGACACCGTGAAAGAGCTCCCCACCGTATGCCCCATCAAAGCTACCAAAACACCACTCGCGGATCCGTTTGTCAAAGCGATAAGGAATCTGGTCTTTCAAGCCCAATTCATCAAGAATGATCCCCATTGTCTGAATGGCACGGCCTGAATCACTGGAATAAGCTCGAGTAAACTCCAAACCGGACTCACGCAAGCCGATTCCTAGAGCTTGAATCCCTCGTTCTCCTTCTGCTGTCAAGGGTGTATCGGACCAGCCTTGAGCACGGCCAATGGTATTAAACATGGTTCTCCCATGACGAATCACAAATAATCTTGTTTTAGCCATCTTGTCTCCTTTTGCAAGAAAAAAGTCTGGAGTTTCATCATCACAGACTTTTCTATTTTCTACTATTATACTAGATTTCTCTTAGTTTTTAAAGCTATGAACCGGAGCTGGAATTTGACCACCACGGGCAATGAAATCAGCTGACGAAGCTTTGTTGACCTTCATCACTGGAGCAGATCCAAGAAGTCCACCAAGCTCTAACATATCGCCTTCTTTTCCATAAGGAATGATCCGAACCGCTGTTGTCTTTTGGTTGATAACGCCGATAGCTGCTTCATCGGCGATCATGGCCGCAATGGTTGTATCTGGAGTATCAGCCGGGATGGCAATCATATCTAGACCGACTGAACAGATAGCTGTCATAGCTTCCAATTTTTCCAGGTTGATATGGCCTGATTGGACCGCCGCAATCATCCCTTCATCTTCTGAGACAGGAATGAAGGCACCTGACAAACCACCGACTTGGTTACAAGCCATGATACCACCTTTTTTCACTTGGTCATTGAGCAGAGCTAGCGCTGCTGTAGTTCCATGGGTTCCTACTACTTCAAGCCCCATGGCTTCAAGGACACGGGCAACCGAATCCCCAACAGCTGGTGTTGGCGCGAGAGACAAGTCGACAATTCCAAACTCCACACCGAGACGTTCACTAGCCATTTGACCCACTAATTGCCCAACACGGGTAATTTTGAAGGCTGTCTTCTTGACTGTTTCAGCCAATACATCAAAGCTAGCTCCTGGAACTTTTTCGATCGCCCGTTGGACGACACCAGGTCCTGAAACCCCAACGTTGATGACAACATCCGCTTCACCGACACCGTGGAAGGCACCCGCCATAAAGGGATTATCTTCTACTGCATTGGCAAAAACTACGAGCTTACCAGGCCCCATTGGATCTGCTTGGGAAGCTTCTTTAATGATACGACCCATATCTCGGACAGCTGTCATATTGATCCCTGTCTTGGTCGATCCGATATTGACTGAAGAGCAGACAAAATCTGTCTCCGCAAGGGCACGAGGAATGGAATTGATGAGGATTTCATCCCCCTTTTGGTAGCCTTTTTGAACCAGGGCTGAGAAGCCACCGATAAAGTTGACCCCAACTTCTTTCGCCGCACGATCCAACGCCTTGGCAAAGGGCACATAATCTGTCGCATTGGTTGCTGCTCCGATAATGGAAATCGGAGTGACCGAAACCCGCTTGTTGACAATAGGAATACCAAGTTCTGCCGCAATCTCATCCCCAACAGCCACCAAATCTTTGGCCTTTGTCACAATCTTATTGTAGACTTTTTCTGCTGCCTTATCGATATCTGGATCAATACAATCTAGAAGCGAAATCCCCATGGTGATGGTCCGAACATCAAAGTTCTGCTCTTCAATCATGGCAATGGTTTCTGTTACCTGTTTAATGTCCATAAATTCTCAACCCCTATCTTACAAATTGTGCATGGCATCAAAAATCGCTGCGCTCTGGATATTGATTTTGACATGAAGAGACTGACCGAATTCTTCCAACTCTGAACGAAGCTGCGTGAAATCTTTTTTCTCATCCGATGATACGACCGCCATCATGGTAAAGTATTCATCCAATACAGTTTGAGAGATATCGTCGATATTGAGTCCCAATTCTGCCACTTTCGTTGCGACACCGGCTACGATTCCTTTTTGGTCTTTTCCAACGACTGTAATAATTGCTTTCATTTCACTGCTCCATTCTATCTATTTGCTTCCATTGTAGCACATTCCCCTTAAAATCGCCCTTCCCAACTGGGAACGTTCGGATATTTTAAATGTGTATAAAAAATAGAGGCTGGGAAAAAAGTCCTAGCCTCTTAATTGTTTTTGGATCGTCGAGCAAGATGCAGTGGTTGAGTGGTCTCTACTACGCTGATTTCATCAGCTTTTACAGCCCTACTCAACTGTGCGGAGATGAGACGACGAAATCGAATTCTAACGAATGACCGATTTCTGTCCCACTCTCTCTATTTTGACGATTCAGTTTCATCCTTTAAGATCTCTTTCTTCACGCGCACCGTACTCTCATACTCAGCTCCAGCTAAACGGTCAAACGGAAAGCGACGATTAAGTAAGACGATGGCAAGAGTCAGAATCAAATACAATAAAAGTGCAAAGAAGAGCAATAACATCATGGATAGGGTTAAGAGGGAATTATCCGTCAAATCGCTGTTCAAAAACGAAATCAAATAGAACAATCCCTGAGGAATCAGATAGAAATAGCCGACTACTAGGATCCCCCGCCAAATGGTGCGAAGCCATTTTTGCTTTTCAAAATGCAGGCGGAATTTCAGCAAAGCCATTCCCAAGGTTTTGCCCCGCCACAAAGGAAGCAAGCTAAAGTAAACCACTAGAACCGCCACATAAGGAATCGTCCCTAAACGCCCAATCAATGCGTAGAGAATAGATAGAATCACAAAGTCGATTATGAAAGCAAGACCCATCCGAAGACCCGATACTCTCGTCCCCACTCGGAAAGAATGCTCGTCAATTTCATCTCGTGTCGGCAACAACCAAACCAGAAACCAACCTAGAAGATAGCCCACTCCACCACCAGTGGTATTTTGAATAATATCATCAACATCTGCTAGGCGGTAAGGACCCGGATACATAAAATAGAGACCTGATAACTGGGTCAGCTCCAAAAAGAGACTAAAGAGGGCTGTCAGGAGAATCGTTTTCTTAAAACCACACTTGAAATAATAGCGTAGATACATCCCAAAAG
>ERZ773246.398-NODE-398-length-17983-cov-2.98037_pt1 | contig 17983 bp, 17 predicted proteins | sample MGYA00580519_ERZ773246 | MGnify/ENA primary metagenome ERZ773246 (study PRJEB29015, sample SAMEA2738153) | human oral metagenome | biome: human oral; feature: human-associated habitat; material: saliva | place: China | collected 2246 ...
CCCACCTCTTCCATCTGAAAACGCAGAGACCGTTGTTGCGGTAAACGGCGTTTCAGAGATCTTTAACATTGCCTCTGAGCAGTTCAACTCGCTGAAAGAGTACTTTATTGCCTTTGCTCGCGGCGAGGTTGCTTTTAAGGAGTTCAAGGCTCTTGATGACATCTCGTTTGAGGTAAAGCGTGGCGAGGCTTTTGGCCTGGTGGGCACCAACGGCTCTGGCAAGTCTACCATGCTCAAAATCATTGCGGGCGTACTTGAGCCTTCTAAGGGAACTTGTGAGGTTAAAGGTACTATTGCGCCTCTTATTGAGCTTGGTGCTGGCTTTGACATGGAGCTTACCGCTAAAGAGAATATCTACCTCAATGGCGCTCTTCTTGGTTACAAGAAGGAGTTTATTGACTCGCACTTTGACCAGATTGTAGAGTTTGCTGAGCTTGAGGGCTTTATGGACATGCCACTCAAGAACTACTCCTCTGGTATGGTGGCACGTATTGCCTTTGCAATTGCAACCGTTACAGAACCTGACCTGCTCATTGTTGATGAGACGCTCTCGGTGGGAGACTTCCTTTTCCAGCAAAAGTGCGAGAACCGCATCAAAGAGTTGGTCGCTTCTAATAACGTTACCGTTCTTCTGGTTTCTCACTCCATTGACCTGGTTCAGCGCATTTGTGACCGTGCCATTTGGATTGAGAAGGGCAAGCAGCGCATGCTTGGTCCTGTGGATGAAGTTTGTGAAGCTTACGAGCACCTCAAGAGATAATTAAAATTCCTAACCAAAAGTTAGGGTCTGTACGAGTACAATATGTGTGTCTTTAAATGTGGTACGAGATACCCGTAAGGCTCATAGTCATAGTTTTGCCTTTTGGATACCTTGTGCCTGGTCAGGTGAGGTATCTTTTTTATTGGAGGCGCTATGGCTCAAGAAGGTTCGCACTCTCTCATTGTGGATGAGCAGTCCCTTGACCGCATGCTTACACGAATTGCTCACGAAATTGTCGAGAATAACGATTCAATTGAAAACGTTGCTTTGGTGGGTATTATTCGCCGTGGAGAGGTTTTGGCTTCTCGTCTTGCGGAAAAGATTTTGAGTTTTACCGGATTTAAGCCAAAAGTTGGCTCACTTGATATCAGTTTTTATCGCGATGATTTTAGAAGAAACACCGCACCGGTTCTCCACGCAACTAATATCGATTTTGATATTACGGGCACAAGCGTTGTGCTGGTAGACGATGTTCTTCAGACAGGAAGAACTATCAGAGCAGCACTTGATGCGCTCATCGACTATGGCCGTCCTGAGCGCGTTCAGCTAGCTGTTGTTGTTGACCGTGGTCATCGTGAGCTTCCTATTAGACCTGACTATGTGGGAAAGAATGTTCCTTCATCAAAGAGCCAGGTAGTCAGCTTAAATGTTAAAGAAATTGATGGTCAGGACTGCGTCTTGCTGTACGAAGCTGACTACTCTGACCCCTTTATTGAGGGAGGAAACTAATGCTTTCGGTTAAACATTTGATTGATACAAACAGCCTGACGCGTGACGATATCCAGCAGATTCTTGATACAGCTCAGTCGTTTGAAGCTGTAAACAACAGAGACATTAAAAAGGTGCCGGCACTTCGTGGTCGCACTATCGTCAACCTGTTCTTAGAGCCTTCTACCAGGACTCGCTCTTCATTTGAGCTTGCCGAGAAACGCCTCTCGGCTGACGCTTTAAACATGGGAGGTTCTACCTCATCTGTGGTTAAGGGAGAGTCTCTGGCAGATACCATTCAGACTATCGACGCTATGAACGTTGATATGTTTATCTGCCGTGCAAGACTTGCAGGTACACCGCAGAAGATTACTGAGCACACTGATGCCGTTGTCATCAACGCTGGTGACGGCAAGCATCAGCACCCCACTCAGGCCATGCTTGATCTTTATACCATCCGTAAGAACTTTGGGCATCTTGATGGCCTTAAAGTTGCCATTGTTGGTGACCTTTCTCACAGCCGCGTTGTTGGCTCTTTGGTACCAGCACTCAAGACTATGGGTGCAGAGGTTGTTCTGGTAGGACCTCCAACATTCCACGTGGACGATCCAAGCTGGTTTGGCTGCTATCAGACCTCACACTTTGATGAAGTCATTGGTGATGTTGACGTCGTATACATGCTTCGTGTGCAGCTGGAGCGTATGGAAGGAGCTCCTATTCCTTCTCGCCGTGAGTACAACAGGCTTTGGGGCCTTGATGAGCGCCGCAGTAAGCTGATGAAGCCTGAGGCAATCATCTGCCACCCAGGTCCTATGAACCGTGGCATGGAAATTAACAGCGAGGTGGCTGATTGCGCTCGCTCTCGTATTCTTGACCAGGTCAATGCAGGCGTTTTGACGCGCATGGCCGCAATGTATTTGCTTCTGGGAGGAGACTCTGATGGCATTTCTGCTTAAGGGCGCGCGTGTTGTAGACCCGCAGCTTAATCTTGACGCGGTACTGGACGTTCGTATTGACGAAGAAACCATTGCTGAAGTAGCAGCAACCGTTGCACCTCAAGAGGGCGATACTGTTATTGATGCAAAGGGCAAGGTGCTTACCCCTGGCCTTGTTGATATGCACGTTCACTTTAGAGATCCTGGCTTTGAGTACAAAGAGACCATCGAGACGGGCTCTAGGGCTGCGGTTCATGGTGGCTTTACTGATGTTGCTACTATGCCAAACACCAATCCTGTCACCGATAACGGACCTGCTGTTCGCTTCCAGATTGATCGCGGCAATGAGGTTGGTCTCATTCACGTCCGTCCTATGGGTGCTTTAACCAAGGGCTCTAAGGGACAAGAGCTTGCTGAGATTGGTAACATGGTTGATGAGGGAGCATCCGCGTTCTCTGACGATGGCCACGGTGTTCAAAGCGCTGGTATGATGCGCACCGTTATGGAGTATGTTTCCCAGTTTGACCGCGTTGTTGCTGCTCACTGTGAGATTGAGTCCATCAGTGCTGGTGGTGTTGTTAACGAGGGTCGCGCAAGCACGCGCCTTGGTATGTTTGGCTGGCCAGCACTTGGCGAGGAACTGGAGATTTCCAGAGACATTGATCTGTGCCGCCTTACCGGTTGCCCTCTACACATCTGCCACATTTCAACGGGCAGGGGAGCAGAGCTGGTACGTGCAGCTAAGAAGGAAGGCTTGCCTGTTACCGCAGAGGTTTGTCCTCACCATCTCTTCTTGTCTGAGGATGACATCACTGATACGTATAACACCAACCTGAAGATGAATCCACCGCTCAGAACTGCTGAGGATGCGCTTGCTCTTCAGGCTGCAGTCGCAGACGGGACAGTTGACTGTATTGTTACTGACCATGCTCCTCATGCAGCTCATGAGAAGGACTGTGAGTGGGAAATCTCTTACTTTGGCTGCATTGGCCTTGAAACCTCGCTGCCTTTGATGGTCACCAATATGGTGCGTACCAATAAGCTGTCCTTTACGGGCCTTGTCCGCGCTATGTCCGTGAATCCTCGTCGTATTCTGCGCCTTGAGCCTGTTAAGATTGCTGCAGGCTATAAGGCTGATCTGACCCTTTTTGACCCAGAAAAAAAGGTCCAGATTACGCCAGAGTATTTTGAGAGCAAGTCTAAGAACTCGGCCTTTATTGGCACTGAGCTTTATGGCGTTGCAACTGATGTGTTTGTTGACGGCAAGCGTGTTCTTGCCAATGAAGTAATTGTTCCTGGAGGGGAAAAGTAATGCCACTACGTGGAAATGTACAGGTATTTGACTTTACAGTTCTGAGTAATACCCAGGTTGCCCAGAATCTGTATAGAGCTCAGCTTGAGGTGCCAGGTCTTTGTAAGTCCTTGGAACCTGGTCAGTTTGTAAACGTTAATGTACCAGGCGATAAGCGCCATATTCTTCGCATCCCACTGTCCTTCTCGCTTGCTGATAAAGCAACCGATACGCTGGAGCTTATTTACGCAACAGTGGGCGAGGGCACCCGTAGGCTCTCTCAGATGAAGCCAGGGGACACTAGCGATATGACAGCTCCATGCGGTCGTCCCTGGCGACTCAATGCCTCTAGCAAGAGAAGTGTCCTGGTAGCAGGTGGTGTGGGCATCACGCCAATCATCGCTGCAGCGCGCAAGCTTACTGAGCTGGGTGTTGAGTTTGACGCGGTCATTGGCGCACAAACTGCCGAGAAACTCTTTGGAGAAGAAGATCTTCTCGCGCTAGGCGCACAGAACGTGTACGTCACAACGGATGACGGTTCTAAGGGTACTAAGGGCTTTGTAACAGCAGCTTTGGAGGAACCTTTGAGCCAGGGTGTTTGGGACGCCATCTATACCTGCGGTCCTGAGCCTATGATGAGAAGCGTGGCCAAGCTTGCAATTGCCAACAACGTTGCCTGCCAGGTTTCTATGGAGCGTATGATGAGCTGCGCCTTTGGCGCATGCAACACCTGCAATGTCCCACTTGCTAAGGGCGGCTATGCGTCTGCTTGCATGGTTGGACCTGTCTTTGAGGCAAAGGAGATCGCATGGTAGATCAGGTAAAAATGGCCGTCAATCTTGGCGGTATCCAGATGAAAAATCCTATCAATACCGCTGCGGGTACCTTTGGTTACGGTTGGCAGTTTGAGGGTTTCTACGACGTTTCTCTGCTTGGCGCCATCACTATGAAGGGTGTTGCTCGCGTTCCTTGGGAAGGAAACCCAGCTCCTCGTATGTGCGAGCTCAACGGCGGCATGATGAACAGCGTTGGCCTTGCCAATCCTGGAGTGGACGATTTTATCGCCCATACTGATGACTACATGAAAGATCTTGAAGGCCGTGGTACGCGCGTCATCATGCAGATGGCGGCACACTCCGTTCAGGAGATGATTGACGTTGTCGAGCGCCTTGAAGAGCTTAATCCACACATCTCAGCTATTGAGCTTAACGTGAGTTGTCCAAATCTCGAGAAGGGCGGTAAGCCCCTCGGTGGTACTCCAGAGCAGGCCACAGAGATTATGAAGGCAGTTCGTCCTCTGACAAAGCTGCCCATTCTGGTTAAGATGGCTCCCGTCAATGTTGCCGAGATTGGTAAAGCTTTTGAGGCCGCAGGCGCTGATGGTCTTACGCTCATCATCTCTATGCCGGGCCTGTCAATTAATGTTCTCACAAGAAAGAGCAGGCTTTCTAAGCCAACAGGAGGTCTCAGTGGTCCTCTCTGCCACAATGCTGCTGTCCGTATGGTCTGGGAGTGCGCGCAAGCGGTCTCTATTCCTATCTGCGGTGTTGGTGGCGTAGAAACAGGCGAGGACGCTGCGGAGTTTATCCTAGCTGGTGCTACGGCTGTCTCAGTTGGTTCAGCAAATCTTTACGACCCTATGTGCGCTCCACGTATCCTAAACGAGCTTACTGACTGGGCAAAGTCCCAGGGAGTATCTGACATCCACGAGCTGATTGGAGCTGTTGAATGCTAACGGACGAGCAGGCACGCGATGCCGTTATTGTTGCGCTTGATTGCACAAGAGAAAGAGCTTTGGAACTCACCGATCTTCTCGCCGGCCACGCACGTTGGGTCAAAGTTGGCATGACGCTCTTTTATCGCTACGGACCCTCGATGGTAGACGAGATGCATGCTCGCGGCTTCAAGGTGTTCTTGGACCTCAAGGTGCATGACATTCCATTCCAGGTTAAGGGCGCTGTCCACTCTGCATCGCTTTCTGGCGCAGACATTCTTTCTATTCACGGCCTGGGAACCGCTCAGATGATTTCTGCTGGTCGTGAGGGTTCAGAAGAGGCTGCCGTAGAGCGTGGCGTTGATGAGTCCGGCCGTACCAAGCTAGTGGCTATTTCTGTCCTCACCAGTATGGACGAGGATGCGCTCCATTCTATTGGTGTTGATGGTTCCATTAAGGACGAGGTTGCTCGTTTGGCTTCTCTTTCTTACAGCGCTGGTGCTGACGGAATTGTCTGCTCGCCTCAGGAAGCACAGGAAATGAGAGAGCTTTTAGGACCAAATGCACTCATTGTGACCCCAGGAGTACGTCCAGAGGGTGCCGAGAAGGGCGATCAAGTCAGAATCTCCACACCTTCTGCAGCAATTAAGGCCGGAGCAAGCAAATTGGTAGTTGGTAGGCCAATTACCTGCGCAAACGATCCAGTTGAAGCATTTGAAGCCATCATTTCTGAGCTTAAAAATTAGCAAAAGTTTTTGGAATTATGGTGAACAGGTGGTTTTTGATGCGTAAATATTAAAAAACCCCTTGTAAATAACGTGTTATGTGGCAAACTATTTTGCTGAAGTGCAAAAGGCACATTAAATTGAGTTTCGTATATGACGTACGAAAACGATGTTTGGAGGAACAATGGCTCTACCTACACTTACCGATGAGCAGCGCAAGGCAGCACTTGAGAAGGCAGCTCAGGCTCGTCACGCTCGCGCAGAGCTTCGCGAGAAGGTTAAGACTGGTAAGGTCTCCCTTAAAGAGGTCCTTGATTCTACCGATCCTATTGCTGAGCGTATGAAGGTTTCCGCTCTTATCGAGTCCCTTCCTGGCTATGGCAAGGCAAAGGCAGCAAAGATTATGGACGAGCTCGGAATTTCCGCAACTCGCCGCGTTAAGGGCCTTGGCGCTCGTCAGCGTGAGCAGCTCCTCGAGGCACTGACCAAGTAGTGGCTCGTTCAGCCAAACTTTTTGTAGTATCTGGACCGTCAGGTGTAGGAAAAGGAACGCTTGTCTCTCTGTTGAGGGACAAGCGCCCAAACCTAGGCCTGACGGTTTCGGCTACTACACGCTCTCCACGACCAGGAGAAGTCGATGGAGTTGCGTATCATTTTCTCTCCGATGAAGAATTTAAAAAGCGCGTTGATGCTGGTGAATTCCTTGAGTGGGCTCATGTTCATGGCCATTGCTATGGCACGCTCAAATCCGAGGTTGATCGCCTGATTTCTGCAGGTCAGTCTGTTGTTCTAGAGATTGACGTTCAGGGTGGACTTATGGTCCACAAACAATATCCCAACGCCATTCTCGTCTTTATTAAGCCACCTTCATTTGAAGAGCTTGAACAGCGTCTTAGAGGTCGCGGTACAGAAGACGAGAAGACCATTTCTACGAGACTTTCTAATGCGTCACGTGAAATGGAGCATGCAAACGACTATACTGTTTGCATTGTGAACGACAACCTTGAGACTGCTTTAAGCAAGCTTGAGGAAGTTTTTGATGACTATGAATCAGACGGAGGTCAGCTTTAATGTCTGTTATTAAGCCTGAGATTGACAGCCTGCTTCAGAAGACTGAGCAGAATCCATTCTTGCTTTGCTCTCTTGCTTCTAAGCGTGCTTGCGATATTAACAATATGCTTCACGGCCAGCACCTGCGTGTAACCGCTGTTCAGGATTTTGATGACATTACTACTGTTGCAAGTGGTAAAGATTCTGTCTCTATTGCTATGAAAGAGATTAATGACGGTACCCTTGGCTTTGTTAAAGAGTCTTTTGACGAGGCAATTAAGGGCGAGAACACCATCGTTTACTAAGAGTTATGACTGAAAGAGTATGTCTGGTTCACTACCACGAAATTGGTTTAAAGGGTAAGAACCGATCCACTTTTGAAAATCAGTTGGTAACAAATTTGCGACGAGCCCTCCGACACTTTCCAGTGGCGGGGGTTTCTCGCATTTCTGGCTACCTTCTTGTAGAGACCACTGATAAACAAGCAACTGAAGAGCTGCAACATGCCGTGGCCCAGGTTCCTGGTGTTGCTCGCGCTTCTTTGGCGTATCGCTGTGGCTTAGATGAGCAGGAGTTTTGTAACGCTGCCGTGAAGGCACTAGGGGAGTCCGGTGACTTTACTACGTTTAAAGTACATGCTCGTCGTTCCTCAACGGTTTATCCAAAGCATTCCATTGAGATTAACCAGCTTGTAGGCGCCGTGCTTTGCGAGAATTTCCCTGATAAAAAGGTTCAGATGCACAATCCAGATATGACGGTCTATGTGCATGTTGTTCAGGGCAATGCATATGTATACGCTGCATCTATTCACGGCGTTGGCGGTCTTCCTGTCGGCACTGCGGGCAAAGTAGTATCACTTCTTTCAAGCGGTATTGATTCTCCTGTTGCAACATGGATGGTTGGTCGCAGGGGCGCTACGGTTATTCCCGTTCACTTCTCTGGCCGCCCTATGACTTCCGATACCAGCGAATATCTGTGTCAGGATATTATTGAGGCGCTTGAGCCTGCAGGCCTTATTGGCAGAATGTACGTTGTGCCTTTTGGCGAGCATCAGCGTGAGATTTCTCTTGCCGTTCCACAGGCTCTTCGTGTCATTATGTATCGTCGCGTGATGTACATCATTGCGCAGAAGATTGCAGAGCTGGAGGGTGCTAAAGCGCTGGTGACTGGCGAGTCACTTGGCCAGGTTGCTTCTCAGACACTTGATAACATTGCTGCTGTCAACGAGGCAGTTACCATACCTGTTTTGAGGCCTCTGATTGGCTCTGACAAGCAAGAAATCATCCGTCGTGCCCAAGATATCAATACGTTTGATATCTCAACGCAGACGGCTCCTGATTGCTGCACACTGTTTATGCCTCGCAGGCCTGAGACTCATGCAAGAATGCGAGAAGTTCTTGAGGCATGGAATTCCTTTGATCATGAAGCCATGATTGATGATCTTATGCAGCATATTGAGTACATTGACTTTAGTCAGTGTCCTTCATATAAGCCACCAAAAACACTTGCTGCTCGTCATAAAGAGCTTGCTCCTGCAGAGTTTATTACTGACTAGGATATTCCTGCAGATCAAAGGCTTTGATGGCTTTGCTTAGATGCATTTTAAGAATCCGTCCCGTGAAGGGGCGGATTTTTTATTTGAGTGGATTGATAATCTTATTTAGGACAATTTTGTTGATTTCAGTTTGCTTCACTTATCTGCAAATTGTTTATAACTGTGTCAGATTACCAGCAGTTTTATGACAAGATCACCAGATAAATAGTTAAAAGTCGTGTTTCTTATTAACCTAATAGTTGAATATAAATCTGAGGTGATTGTATGGCTCAGATTTCAAATAACCGCACTCAAATAATTAATAAATTGATGAGAAGGTTTAACCTCTCTCAGCAGCAACTTTTAGTGGTTATTGCTGTGGTTGTCCTAGGTATTGTTTCAGTAGTTGTATTTATTGGGATGATTAGCACTGGAACATCAGAGTCTTTTGACAGATCGCATAATCAAGCAAACTCGACACAGGGAGCGATTGTTGCGGAAAATCCACAGCACTCGCAAGAGGATAAGTCTACAGAGCAGCCAGGAGATGACCATAAGATTAAAGAAGCATCTCCTCAAATGATGGTTCATGTTGATGGAGCCGTTAAATCACCCGGTCTGTATGCACTTCAGATGGTAAATCCACGTGTAAACGACGCAATTCAAATAGCAGGTGGCTTGACTGAAGATGCTAACAGCCAAGGCATTAATCTAGCGTCTCCTGTAGAAGATGGTCAAAAAATTTATATTCCTCGAAAGGGAGAAGAGGCTCCGCCAGAGATTTCGCAGCCAGATCAAAATAAAGCCACAAGCAACAAGCAGACAGATAAGAAGAGTGACAAAAAGACAGTTGTAGATATTAATCGAGCAACTGTAGAAGAATTTACCAAGCTTCATGGTGTTGGAGAAGAATTGGCTAAGCGAATTGTTGCAGATAGACAAAAGAACGGACCTTTTAAGACTACTGAAGATTTGATGCGCGTTTCTGGTATTGGTCAGAAAAAGTTTGATCAGCTTAAGGATAATATTCGTGTCTAAGTCGATGGAGCAGCCCTCTCGTCCTTTTATTCCGTATAGCCTATGCGTCCTGCTCTTTGTTTGTTTATGGCTTCATGTATTTATTGCAAGAAGCGCAACGCTCGATACAGTTCTGATTCATATTCTAGGAATCTGTGCGGTGGCTGTTTTGGGATTTTGGTATGTGCAGCATGCGCATACCAGCATTATGACTGTTGGGGTAGTTTTACTCTTACTTGTAGTTATCCTTATCAGGTCTTTCTTTATATACGACAGTCAAATGGCGTCAGTGAATCTTTTAGAGTCAACTTCCGTACATGATTTTGAATTAGTTGTATCAAGAGATTTAGTCTACAAAAATCATGCATGGACTGGTCAGGCGTCTGTCTTTTACCAAGGTAGTTGTATTGGATCTGTGGGCATACATGCCAAGGAACCATTCTTACGAGAAACACATCTGTGCTGTGAAGGTAGGTTTACTCGGTATAAAGATAAGGATTTTTCAGACGAACAATTTAAGAGAGGAGTACTTGGTTCAATTCAGGTAACCAAGGTAAATTCCTCAACTTATGAAGAGGGAATTATTGGAGAAGTTGCTCAATTTAGAGAAAGCTGCATTTCTCAACTTCAGCCAGAGGTGAGCTTTGGTCGAGCATTGGCTGCATGTGGTCTTTGCGCATATAGATCAAGCTTGTATAGCTTTAACATTCCTCGGATATTTATGCGTTGTGGTCTTATGCACCTTATAGCCATATCTAGTTGCCACATGGTAATTCTCTCTACCTTTATTGATGCCTTTCTTAAAAAGGTAACGCTAAAACCACTTTTGAGAGGAGTGTTAAATGTAATTCTACTCAGTAGTTACGCGCTTTTTTGTGGATTACCTGCATCTGCAATAAGGGCAATACTTCTTGTTGAACAAAAATACGTTATGCAATGTGTTGGCAGGAAACAACACACGCTATCAGCTGTTTCTACTCTGGCTCTACTTATGCTTTGTGTTGATCCACAGCTGAGCGTAAACATTGCTTTTACCTTGTCTTTAGCTTGTATTTTTGGAATGAATATATACGGTGGTCTTGCTCAGTACTATGCAAAAATTGCCTTTCACGTATCTGGCTATGGAAAAGTACAGAAGGTTCTAAGAAAACCGTTTTCTCATGTACGAAACACCATGTGTGCAACAACAGTCGCTCAGCTCTCATGCCTTCCAATTTCATGTGTGTATTTTGGCCACTTTTCGTTACTTGCGCCTCTCTCAAGCGCCTTAATTACAAGCTTGTTTTCTCTTCTGAGCCTATTTGGAATTGGAGTAATAGTTTTTAGTGGCTTTAAGCCAGTTCAAGGCATTGCTCTTTTTCTAGTGGATTCTCTTGGTCAGTTTATAGAGACCCTCGCTTCTTTTTTATCTGAAAGATCTTTTGCAAGCGTGTCGTTAACTGACATGAGTTGGATAGTTTCATTGCTTGTGTTTGTGGCAATGGTAGCGCTTTATTTGTTTTGGCCTAAGGGGAAAAGGTCAGTTTTAGTTGGCATATGTTCAATGGTAGTTATGCTTATTTTGGGTTTAAGCATCTACTGGAGGTTTTTCTCGCCAACAAGGATTTGTGTGATGGATATTGGTCAAGGAGATGCCATATTGCTGAGTGATGGCGCGCACTCCCTGCTTGTAGATACAAGCGTGGGAGATGTAGTTAACGATGCCTTGGAGCGACAACATATTTCATATCTTGATGCAATTTTGCTTACACACCTTGATGAGGACCACGCTGGTGGCGTGAGGTATATGGTTGGCTCGGTAAAGACAGGCCGGGTATTAGTTGGAGAAGGAATAACTAAACAAGAAAAGCCTGAGTTACAAAAAGCCATTCAGAGGATTTCTGGTAGTGGTTCCTATGAAGTTTTATATGGCGATGAGTTTGATGTTGGTCGCTTTCATATCAAGGTTGTGTGGCCACATAGAGGATATAAAGCTAAAGAAGCTAATAATGCGTCGGTTGAGCTCTATGTGACGTATAACGACGGGCAAAATACTTTAACTACGCTTTTAACAGGAGACGCTGAAAGAAATCAAACAAAAGAGACGGTAACCTCGGGTGATGTCGGCGATATTGATTTTTTGAAAGTTGGACATCATGGAGCGGCAAAGTCACTCTATCCAGAAACTGCTCGTGTGTTAAAACCCGAGGTAGCGGTTGCAAGTGCTGGAAAGAATAATCGATATGGACATCCTAAACAAGAAGCGGTGGATATCTTAGAGGGTGTTGGTGCAAGGTTTTATTGCACAAAGGATTATGGAGACATCACGGTATTTCCTGGGGAACATGGACCTAGGGTGAGCGTGCAACATGCTAAAGTAGATACAGAATTAGAGGAGGAAAAAGATGGCGGAGCAGGCTAAGTTACTAGCTGCATATTTGGCTGTTGGCCCTGATGAGATGAAGCGTGCAAGGGCTATTGATAAGCTTAAAAGCCGTCTTAACCAGAGCTTTATTACCTTTAACCTTGATGAGATTTCTGTAAGTGCTGAGCTGACTCCAGAATCTGTTTTGTCTTCTGCTCAAACACTTCCTATGGGTGATTTTAGGCGAATTGTTGTTATTGACGATGCTGGTAAATTGCCTAAGTCTGTATCAGAAGCTCTTGTCGAGTATCTTAAAAATCCTAATCCAACTACTACACTGATGCTTTCTGCACAGACGCTAGCAAAAACTACAAGACTTTACAAAGCAGTTGATGCATTAGGCAAGCTTGCAGTTATTAATTGTGGTGCAATTTCTCGAAAAGAATTGCCTAAATATATAGGGGATCTTGGAAGAAAGTACGGACTACAAATTCCTCTAAATGTGGCCAATGAGCTTATAAGTCGTGTTGGCGATAATACCACCATGCTTGATTCTCAAGTCAAATCCCTAGCAGCTCTTCTAGGTCGTCCTGGTGCAATTGACATTCAGTTTGTAGAAACTCATGTTGCACGAGTGGTTGAGGTCAAGCCGTGGGATTTTCTCGATAGTTTGTCCACGAGAAATGCTCAAAAGGCTTTGGAGCTTTATAGTCAGATGGATGAGTCGGGAGCTATTGGCAATCTATCACTTATGACTGGACGTGTAAGAGAACTCATTTGTGCTAGGTCTATGGTTAAGCGTGGTACAGAACGGGAAATTGCCCCAGTTTTAGGTAAGCAGGACTGGCAGGTAAGAAATTATGCACGATGGGCGCGTCAATTTGCTGATGGCGAGCTTGAGCATATTTTGAGTCTCTGCGCAGATGCAGAACGTGGTCTTAAGAGTGGAGAAGATAAAACAACCACTATGACCAAGCTTATCTTTGCTCTATGCGGCGTCTCAAATGTGTAGATTCAAAGAATTAAGGTAAGAAAAAACGGACTCCAAGGAGTCCGTTTTAAAAAGTTAAAAGTAGATAAGAACTACTTAAGGGTGTTAACAAGCTTCTGAACGCCGCTCTTACGCTGAGCAGCCTGATTCTTGTGTACGATGCCCTTAGAAGCAGCCTTGTCAAGAAGACGGGATGCCTTGTTAGCTGCAACCTGTGCGTCCTCAAGCTGGCCTGCCTCAACAGCAGTGCGAACTGCCTTAATAGCAGTCTTAAGCTCGGAACGGACAGCCTTGTTGCGCTGGCGAGCCTTCTCAGCGGTGAGAATACGCTTCTTCTGAGACTTGATGTTAGCCACGTGCGGTTCCTTTCGGTGTTTACTATGTGAGGCCTCTTCGCTGAGACACGTTTGAGGCAGCTTTAGAAGTATAGCACGAAGGGGGTACTTTACGCTATTATTTTCCTTATGAATACACAGGATACTTCACATATTCGCAACTTCTCTATTGTTGCGCACATCGATCACGGTAAATCTACCATCAGTGACCGTATTTTGGAGCTTACTCATACCGTTGAAGAACGCGATATGGAGTCACAGCTCTTGGACACTATGGACATTGAACGTGAGCGTGGAATTACCATCAAATCAAACGCCGTCCGCGTCATGTATGACGCAGATGATGGAGAGCGCTATCAGTTCAACCTGATTGACACTCCAGGCCACGTTGACTTTACCTACGAGGTCTCAAGGTCTTTGGCTGCCTGCGAAGGAGCGGTTCTGGTTGTTGATGCAACGCAAGGCGTGGAGGCTCAAACAGTCTCAAACGCTATGCTTGCCATGAACGCCAACCTGGATATTGTTCCTGCAATCAACAAGATTGATCTTCCGTCTGCTCGTCCTGAAGAGGTTCGTGCAGAAATTGAGGATGTTCTTGCAATCCCAGCTGATGATGCCGTATGCGTCTCTGGCAAGACTGGTGAGGGTATCCATGAGCTTCTTGAGGCTTTAGTGTATTTGGTTTCTCCTCCAAAGGGTGACCCCGCGGCACCTCTTAAGGCGCTTATTCTTGACTCGTACTTTGACCAGTTCAGAGGTGTTGTAGCTACAGTACGTGTTTTTGACGGCTCAATCAAAGCGGGCGATCAGCTGCTTATGATGCAGAGCTCTACGCCTTTTCTTGTTGAGGAAGTTGGCGCTAAGAGGCCTCTTGAGATGGCTGTTGACCAGCTTTCTGTTGGTGAGGTTGGCTATGTAGTAACTGGCCTCAAAGACCCTGAAGCTGTTCGTGTTGGAGATACGCTTACCTATAAGCAAAATCCATGCGCAGAGCCACTGCCGGGTTACCGTGAAGCAAAACCGATGGTATTTACCGGTCTTTTCCCCGTAGATAACAAGCAGTACGAGAACCTCCGTGATGCACTTGATAAGCTGCACGTTAACGATCCGTCACTTACGTGGTCACCTGAAACTTCTGTGGCTTTAGGTTTTGGCTTCAGAGTTGGATTTTTGGGTCTTCTCCACATGGAAGTTGTTAAAGAGCGTCTTGAGCGTGAGTTTGACCTGGATTTGATTGCTACCAGTCCCTCTGTTGACTATCACGTCTATAAGACCGATGGATCTATGATTGAGATTACCAGTCCTCAAGATCTTCCAGAGGTTACCAAGATTGACCGCATTGATGAGCCGTACCTCAAGGCAAAAATTATTGTGCCTCCCGAGTTTGTTGGTACGGTTATGCAGCTTGTTGTTGATCATCGTGGCGTATCTGAGGACATGGTGTATCTGTCTGATAAGTCCGTTGAGATGATCTTTAGTATTCCTCTGGCTGAGCTTATCCTGGACTTCTTTGATCAGCTTAAGAGTAGAACCAAAGGCTATGCCTCACTTGACTATGAGTTTGATTCATATCGCACTTCTGACCTGGTTAAGCTGGATATCTTGCTTGCTGGAGACGTTGTTGATGCGCTCTCGTTTATTGTTCACAAGGACAAAGCATACGATCTTGCTCGTGGCCTTTGTGACAGACTCAAAGGCATTATTCCTCAGCAGCTTTTTGAGGTTCCTATTCAGGGTGCAATTGGCAATAAAATCATTTCTCGTTCTACCGTTCGCGCACGTAGAAAGGACGTCTTAGCTAAGTGCTACGGCGGCGACATTTCCAGAAAACGCAAGCTGCTTGAAAAGCAAAAAGAGGGTAAGAAGCGCATGAAGCAGATTGGCTCAGTCGAAGTACCTCAAGAGGCATTCTTGGCTGTTCTCAAGGTTGACGACGAGTAGAAGGTATCTGTGGAATCGCTTCAAACTATTATTGCAACCTGCGCCCCTGAAGCTGGTCTTTCTTCTCGCATTGTTCCTTTTGCGTCAGGTACCACGCTTAAGGAGCGCCTGTCTGCAAATCCCGTGCTTATGGCTCCTATGGCCGGTGTCAGCGATGGTGTGTATCGCACTATGGCTCGAGCTGGCGGGGCAGGTCTTGCGTATTCAGAAATGGTTTCTGTTGCAGGAATTCATTATGGCGGCGAGAAAACCTGGGAGCTTGTAGAGCCTCTTGCAACAGAGCCTGATATTGCTGTTCAACTCTTTGGTTCAAAGCCAGATCAGTTTAAAGAAGCAGCAGCTCAGATTAGTGAGCGTTTAGGGGATAAGCTGGCTCTTATCGATATCAACATGGCCTGTCCTGTTCCTAAGGTGGTTAAAAAGGGGGAGGGTTCAGCCCTTCTGGACACCCCAGAGCTTGCTGCAGATTTGGTTAAAGCCTGTCTGTCTGAGGTTAACGTACCTGTTACTGTCAAGATTAGGCGTGGTAGACGTCAGGATGAGGAAGTGGCACCTGAGTTTGCTCGCGCTATGGAGGCTGCTGGAGCATCTGCCGTTGCAATCCACGGTCGCTTTGCTACTCAGATGTATCGAGGTCAGGCAGAGTGGGAGACGGTTAATAGGGTTTGCGACGCCGTTTCTATTCCGGTCATAGGCTCTGGCGACATGCTCTCTGCTGAAGCAGCAGCTCATGCTCTTACAGAGACAGGTGTGACGGCTGTAATGATTGCTCGCGGAACGTATGGAAATCCGTGGATATTTAAAAACACTCAAGCTTTAGTTGAGGGTCAACCTGTACTTGTTCCAACGCTTGACCAAATGCTTGCATCTTTTATGATGCATGTAAGGTTACTTGATGCTGCTCACATTCATATTGCTCGCGCTAGAAGCCTCTCTACCTGGTATTTCAGAGGTATTCCAAACGCGGCCTATTGGCGTGGCAAGTCAGTAAGGTGCGTTACAGCTCAGGATTTCATTGATCTTGCATTAGAGATTAAAGAAACCGTCAAGCAGCTTGAGGGTGAGCAAGAATCTCCTGAGTACAATCTACCTATGAGCTAGTGATCTGTTGTGGATTCCTGGCAGTCTAAATACAACCAAACGGCCACTCCTGCACTTTACCTGCATATTCCGTTTTGCGCACAAAAATGCTTCTATTGCGATTTTTCTTCTTGGTCCACAAGACAAGACGATAACCGCATGAAAGATTACGTAAAAGCTCTAAAACAGCAGCTAGATGAAGCCGCTCAACTTGGGCTGTTAGCAGCTACTAAAACGGTTTATATGGGAGGTGGAACTCCCAGCTTGCTTGGGCAAGATGCGGCAGATTTGGCGCAGAACGTCTCAGCTCTTACGCAGCTTAGTGAGTTCAGTATTGAAGCAAATCCAGACTCACTATCTGATGATTTTCTCGCCAGTCTTACTACGGGCGGGGTAACACGAGTTTCTTTGGGAGTTCAAAGTTTTAACGATAATGAGCTTAAGAAGCTGGGCAGAATTCACTCGGCCGACCTGGCTTACGACAGAGTACTTGCTGCAAAAGAGCATGGTTTTGATGTGTCGGTTGATCTTATGTGCGCTATTCCTGAGCAAACAGAGAGTTCGTGGGAGTTTTCGCTCTCAAGATTTATTTCACTTGGCGTAAATCATGTGAGCGTCTATCCGCTAACCATTGAAGATGGCACGGCGCTGGCTAAGCAAACCCAGGATAAAGACACTCCGTGGAACGCCTACGACGTGCAGGCAGATCGAATGCAGGCGGCTTCAAAGGTGCTTCAAGCGGCGGGGTTTGAACGCTACGAGGTGGCAAGTTATGCTCGCAATCAGAAAAGCTGTAAGCACAATAAAATGTACTGGACAGGCGAGTCGTACCTTGGTTTTGGTACTAGTGCTGCAAGTATGTTGACTGCATCTGAGTATGATGTGTTTGCAGAGAAGAACATCTCTTTGCCAAAGCGTCCGCAAAATGCCGAACGTGTGCGACTGGTGGTTCTTGATGCTCCAAGAAAAATTGCTGAAGGTGCGTCGCTTTTCTCGACAGAGTTTGATGTTGAATTTCTGTCTCAAAGAGAAGCTGTGGCAGAAGATTTGATGCTGCATGTTCGCCTTATGGAACCAATTTCGCCTGCGCTTTTGGTTGAGTCTGAGCTGGTATTTGGCGCGTCGCGTCTACAAGACGTGCTTGATTTGTGTGTTCATGACGGTTTGTTGGACTGCGTTTATGCAGATGCTTTAGATGGCGCAAAAACCTATAGACCTACCGAGAAGGGCTGGCTGCTTGGAAACGAGCTCTATGGACGTCTTTGGGATTTACGTCTGTAGTGTGTTTGTGCTGCATTAACTTCAAAACAAGTGGGTACACTTTCAAACGTTCTCATGATGCAGATTTAGTTATGGGTTGAATCGGAGAGATTTCATGGCTGCTATGAACGAAAAGGACTACTACACCATTCTTGGTGTTTCTGAGTCCGCGACAGCTGAAGAAATTAGAAAAGCTTTTCAAACTAAAGCTCGTAAGCTTCATCCAGACATCAATAAAGAGCCCGATGCTGAAGAGCGTTTTAAAGAGGTCTCTGAGGCATATGCTGTTTTGTCAGAT
>ERZ773246.401-NODE-401-length-17891-cov-104.654_pt1 | contig 17891 bp, 14 predicted proteins | sample MGYA00580519_ERZ773246 | MGnify/ENA primary metagenome ERZ773246 (study PRJEB29015, sample SAMEA2738153) | human oral metagenome | biome: human oral; feature: human-associated habitat; material: saliva | place: China | collected 2246 ...
AGATGAACGGCAACTTCTCCTTCGGCGATTACTTCAAGGAAGGTGCGATCAACTACGCGTGGGAGCTACTGACTGGCTCGCGCGACGAGGGCATGTACGGTCTGGATGGCGATCGCTTCTGGGTGACCCTGTGGGATCAGGACGACGAGGCTTTCGACGTGCTGACGAAGCAGATCGGCATGGACCCCAAGCACATCGTGCGTCTGCCGCGCGAGGAGAACTTCTGGGACACGGGCCAGCCCGGCCCGGCGGGTCCGTGCGCCGAGTGGCACTACGACCGCGGCCCCGAGTATGGCCCTGAGGCCGTGGGCGGTACCGTCGACCCGGGTGGCGACCGCTACCTCGAGGTGTGGAACCTGGTGTTCGACCAGTACATGCGTGGTGAGGGTTCCGGCAAGGACTACCCGTTGCTGGGTGAGCTGGACAAGAAGGCGATCGATACGGGCGCCGGCCTGGAGCGTCTGGCTTTCGTTATGCAGGACAAGCCCAACATGTACGAGATCGACGAGGTCTTCCCCGTCATCGAGGCCGCCATGCAGATGAGCGGTAAGCGCTACGGTCTGGGCGCCGCTGGCCCCGAGGCCGGCGCCGCCTATGACGACGACGTGCGCATGCGTGTCGTCGCGGACCACGTGCGTTCCTCGCTCATGCTCATTGGCGATGGAGTGCGTCCCGGTAACGATGGCCGCGGCTACGTGCTGCGCCGCCTGATCCGCCGCGCCGTTCGCTCGATGCGTCTGCTGGGCGTCGACGAGGCAACCATGCCGACGCTGCTCACCGCCTCGAAGGACGCGATGAAGGCGTCGTACCCCGAGCTGGAGACCAACTGGAAGACGATCTCCGAAGTTGCTTACGCGGAGGAAGACGCGTTCCGTCGCACCCTCAGCGCCGGCACGACGATCCTGGATGCGGCGGTTGCAACGGCGAAGGAATCGAAGGGCGCCCCCGTGATTTCTGGTGCGTCGGCGTTCTCGCTGCACGACACCTACGGCTTCCCGATCGATCTGACCCTCGAGATGGCCGCCGAGCAGGGCGTGTCGGTCGACGAGGAAGGCTTCCGCACTCTGATGGCCGAGCAGAAGGAGCGCGCACGCGCCGACGCTCGCTCGAAGAAGACCGGGCACACCGACGTCCGCGTCTTCCATGACATTGAGAAGGCGATGGGCGGCGGCTCGACGTTCCTGGGCTACACGGAGCAGGCTGCTGAGGCCACCGTTGAGGCTCTGCTCGTCGATGGTGTGGCGGCTCCTGCTGCCAGTGCTCCTGCCGAAGTTGAGGTCATCCTCGATCGCACTCCGTTCTACGCCGAGATGGGTGGCCAGCTGGCAGACCACGGTACGATCCGTCTCGCTGGCGGCGGTGTTGTTGAGGTCCACGACGTCCAGGCTCCCATCCGTGGTCTGAGCGTCCACCGCGGCACCCTCACCGAGGGTGGCATGACGGTGGGCGAGAAGGCGTACGCCGAGATCGACGGCCAGCGTCGCCTCGCCATTGCGCGTGCTCACACTGCGACCCACATGGTGTACGCGGGCCTGCGTAACGTCGTGTCGGAGGACGCAACCCAGGCGGGTTCGGAGAACTCGCCGTCGCGCCTGCGCTTCGACTTCCGCCACGGCTCCGCTCTTGAGGGCTCGCAGCTGAGCGATATTGAGGCCCTCGTCAACGAGAAGCTTGCCGAGGATCTGGCCGTGACCACCGAGGTCATGAGCATCGATGCCGCGCGTGAAGCCGGCGCGATCGCGCTGTTTGGCGAAAAGTACGGTTCCGAGGTTCGCGTCGTGACCATCGGTGATGGGTTCGACCGTGAGCTGTGCGGCGGCACCCACGTTCCCACGACCGGTCACATCGGCCGCATCACGGTGCTCTCCGAAGGATCCGTCGGCTCGGGCGTGCGTCGTATCGACGCGCTGGTGGGCGACGGCGCATACGAGTTCCAGGCCAAGGAACACGCGCTCGTCAACCAGCTCTCCCAGCTCGTGGGCGGCCGCGCCGATGAACTGCCCGAGCGCATTGAGTCGCTGCTGACCAAGCTGCGCGAGTCGGAGAAGGAGCTCGAGAAGATCCGCACGGCACAGGCTCTGAGCCAGGGCGCCGATCTGGCAGCTTCCGCGAAGGCTATCGGTCCCGTGACCGTCGTCGCCTCCGCAGTCGGTGAGATGCCGTCCGCGGACGCTCTGCGTACCCTCGCGCTCGACGTGCGCGACCGCCTCGGCAATGAGCGCGGGACCGTCGTTGCCCTTGCTGGCGTCGTCGGTGGCAAGCCTTCGCTCGTCGTCGCGACGAACGAGGCAGCGCGCGAGGCGTCGGTGAAGGCCGGTGCTCTTGTCCGCGCCATCGGCAAGTACATGGGCGGTGGCGGCGGTGGCCGTGACGACATCGCTCAGGGTGGTGGCACCAAGCCCGAGGGCATCGCGGACGCGATCGACGCGATCCGCAAGGAAATCGAGGCTCTGTGAGTATTCGTCGGGGGATTCGTATCGGCGTGGACGTCGGCACCGTGCGTGTCGGCGTCAGCCGGTGCGATCCCGACGGTATTCTCACGATGCCCGTCGAAACCCTTCACAGGGCTCCCGATCTGTCCGATCTTGATCGCTTAGCCGACATTGTACGTAGTCACGATGCAATCGAAGTGATCGTTGGCCTTCCTCGGCACTTGCGTGGGGGAGAGGGGATCTCAGCGAAGGGGGCGCGTAAGTATGCGCGCCGCATTAAGAAGCTTGTTCCCGATGTTCGCGTGGCTATGGTCGACGAACGTATGACGTCCAACCAGGCGCACGCGCGTCTTCGCGCATCCGGGATTCCTGAGATCGAGCATCGCAGCATCATCGACCAGGTCGCGGCGCAGATCATTTTGGAACAGGCACTCGAGCTCGAACGGATGGGCGGTCGAGCTCCCGGTGAGGACATCATCCTCGAACCAAGCGAAGGAGCGCACGCATGAGTACGCCTCCCCCTTACCCCTTCCGTTCTCGTCGAGAGATTCATTCCGGCGAGCGAAAGGTCTATTCGGATGCCGAGCTACACGAGCAGCACGCATCGCAGGACGCGACAGCGACGCCCGCTCAGGGAACCGACTTGCGTGGCGCTTCCTCTCGTGACGAGGCCGTGGCGCCCGTCCGAGCGACGGCTCAGGGTGAGCGCACGCTTCCCTCTTTCGACGAGGTGACGGATACGGGCGCGACTCCTCGCGTGTCCGGTGCAGCGCTGCGTCAGCGCAGTGCAGCGCAGGGAGCGGAATCGCCTTCAGAGACCACGGGCATGCGTTCTCGCCGCCTCGCCAGTGAACGACGAGCGGCACGCAAGCGCAAGCGCCGCCGTCGGGTGCGGTCCTTCTTCATTATCGTTCTGGTGCTCGGCCTGCTGGCCGGTGCCAGCTACGTCGCCTACGATCAGCTCTTTAACTCGTCGACGACTGCATCGGATGACTTCCCCGGGCCGGGCACCGGCTCGGTCGAGGTGACGATCCTAGAGAATTCGTCCGGTCGCGATATCGGCCAGACGCTCGTGGATGCGGGCGTCGTGAAGTCCGTCGGTGCCTTCGTCCGTCAGTTCGAGAAGACGCCGGCATCGATGTCCATTCGCCCCGGTACGTATCGTCTGAAGCAACAGATGAGTGCAGCCGGTGCGCTTGCAGGCCTGTTGGATGAGACGAACCGCGTCGATTCGACGATTACGATCACGTCGGGTCAGAAGATGTCCGAGGTCAAGAAGCGGATCGTTGACATCATGGGCGTCACCGAGGAACAGGTGGACGCTGCTTTCGTCGACACGGAAGCGATCGGCCTGCCGTCTGAGGCCGGTGGAAACGCCGAGGGATGGCTGCTGCCCGGTTCCTACGAGGTCTCCGAGGATGACACGCCGACAACCGTCATCGCGCGGATGGTGAAGGGAACCGTTGATGAGCTTGATCGTCTCGGCGTTGCCCCTGCGGATCGGCAGACCGTGTTGATTAAGGCGTCGATTGTGGACGGTGAAATGAACATCGACAAGTACATGCCGATGGTCGCTCGCGTCATCGAGAATCGCCTCGCCGACACGAATGGTGAGACGAAGGGGTACCTCGGCATGGACTCGACCGTCCTGTACGGCGTCGGAAAGACCAGCGGCGTTCCGGACCAGGCAGACCTGGACAACGACAATCCCTACAACACGCGCCTGCACGCAGGTCTGCCTCCGACCCCGATCGGACAGCCGAGCGAGAAGGCCGTCAAGGCAGTCCTGAACCCGGCTGAAGGCAACTGGCTGTACTTCGTTACGGTCAACCTGGACACGGGTGAGACTCTGTTTGCCTCGACTCTCGAGGAACAGGAGAAGAACCGCGAACAGTTCAAGGCGTACTGCAACGCAAACCCGAAGGTCTGCACCGCGTCATGATGTGGGCCGGTGTCATCGGTTCCCCGATTGAGCACTCCCTGTCCCCGGTGATCCACCGGGCGGCATGGGAAGACCTCGGAATTGAGGGATGGGAGTACCGCCGCATCGAGCACGATGAGGCGAGCCTGCCCGAGTTCATCTCAGGGTTGGACGATTCCTTCCGTGGTCTGTCGGTCACGATGCCCTGCAAGCAGGCGATCATTCCGCTCCTGGACGCGATCGATCCGCTTGCCACTGGAGTTGGCGCCGTCAACACGGTGGTTCCTTCCTCCGGCGTGCTCGCTGGCTTCAACACGGATGTCACGGGGATCGCGTCGGCGATTCGGCGCGCGTGCTCGCAGGCGGACCGAGCGCTCCCCACAAGTGCCGTCGTGCTCGGGGCGCGAGCCACGGCCTCGTCTTCGCTCGCCGCCCTCGGTGAGCTTGGCATCGTGACCTCCACCGTTGCCGCGCGCCGTTTCGGGGGACCCGGTTCCGTCGTCGCTGCATCCACTCGACTGGGCGTCAGCATCGAACAGGTGCTCTGGTCGGATCGCGACGCGGTTCTTCGTGCGGTCAGCGGTGCTGACCTTGTGATTTCGACGCTGCCTGCTGGCGTTGCTGACCCGCTTGCCGAGGAGATGACAGTTCGAGAGGACCAGGTTCTCCTCGACGTTGTCTACTCTCCTCGCGAGACGGGGCTGCGCAGCGTTTTTGAAAGGAACGGTGGCATCGTTGCCGAAGGTACCGACATGCTTATCTTCCAGGCGGCAGCGCAGGTACAGCTCATGACGGGGCGCAGCCCGAAGACCGAAGTCATGCGTGACGCTCTGGAGGCAGAACTTGCTCGACGCGCGCGGGTGGGTGGGGAAGGGGCTGCCTCGTGATCGTGACGTGGCTGCCGTCGTGGCTGAACACCGATCTGTCGTTGATCTCAGGTTTTCTCACCTGGATTGTGGTTCTTTCGTGGCTGTGGCGGTCGGGATGGAAGATTCAGCGCCGCTACTTCATCGAAGCGACGCAAAAGCCCCTCACACGCAATGCGATCGTGTGGAGCGCGGGCATCGTCGGAGCAATCTTCTTTGTCGCGGCGCAGATGCGTCCCGGTATGCCCGGCGTGATGACGGTTGCGATGATCGGTGCGCTGAGTGCTTACGTCGACGCTCGTACCCATCGGTTGCCCAACGCATACACGGTCGCAATGGGCATCGGTGTCGTCCTCGGCGTGATCGTCGGCGGCGTGATGTCGCCGCTGTGGCAGGAACGGCTCTTCGGCGCACTCATCGGTGCGCTCATTTGGTTCGTCCCGGTTGCGTTGTTGAATCGCTTGCCCGGCGGGATGGGCGGCGGTGACGTCAAGCTGGCTCCGGTCTTGGGAGCATTGGTTGGTTCCGTGGGACTGCACGCTGCGATTTTTGCCCTCGCGCTCTCCTTCGTGTCCGCGGGCGTCGCGGCACTGTGGAAGATCGTCGTCGGATCCGCTGGCACGAAGACACGCGTTCCGATGGGCCCCTGGATGATCGGGTCAGCGCTCGTTGGCACCATCGCATGGGGCGTTGTCCCCGACTGGCTGTAGGGATAAGCGCAGGTCTTATCGTGGACCACGCCGGGACGAGTGCGCGTCCGGATGGGACAATAGTGCGGTGAGTATTTCGACGCCTTCGTATCAGTCTGAGTCTGTGAGCCTCGAATGGGGCCAGACGTGGCCTCCGCGCGACGTCTTTGTTGATCTCGCTGCGAAGCGCCGCGTGATCCCCGTGGTGCGCCGTGTGCTCGCCGACGAGCTGAGCGCGGTGGGTGTCTACCGACAGCTTGCGCACGGTAACTACGGCAGCTTCATCCTGGAATCCGCTGAGCACGGTGGTTCGTGGGGACGCTGGTCGTTCGTTGGCGCATCGAGCGCCGGTGCGATCGTCGCGCGTGACGGACGTGCGCAGTGGATCGGTTCGCATCCTGAGGGTGCCCTGGAGGAGGGAACCTTCCTTGAGGTCGTGCACTCTGCCCTTGAAGAGCTCGCCGCGCCTGCGATTGAAGGAATGCCCCCGCTGACGGGTGCTCTCGTTGGTTCTCTGGGCTGGGGCATCATCCCCGAGTGGGAGCCGACGCTCGCAGCGACCGCGCCGAAGGAATCCGACATCCCGGATGCGACGCTCGTGCTCGCCACCGAGGTCGCCGCGCTCGACCATGCGACTGGTTCGGTTTACCTCATGGCTATCGCCTGGAACCTGAACGGCTCGGCTGACGGTGTTGACGGGGCGTACGACCGCGCGATTGAGCGCCTCGACGCGATGACCGCGCAGCTTGCGACCCCGATCGCCCCCGCGGTTCTGGGCGCCAGCGGTGCCACGCCGCCCGAGGTGCGCGAGCGCACGGCGCGTGCAGATTTTGAGTCTTCCGTCAACGCGGCCAAGCGGGCGATTGAAGACGGCGACGCCTTCCAGATCGTCGTTTCCCAGCGCCTCGACGTGTCGACACCGGCCAGCGGCATCGACGTCTACCGAGTGCTGCGCACGGTCAACCCCTCGCCCTACATGTACTTCCTGGACTTGCCCGACGAGCGGGGCGGTCATTTCGAGGTCGTCGGCTCGTCCCCCGAGACCCTCGTGAAGACCGAGCGGCGCCGCGTCTGGACGTACCCGATCGCCGGCTCGCGCCCACGCGGAGCAGATTCGGCCGAGGACCATCGCCTGGCGGCCGAGCTTCTCGAGGACCCGAAGGAGCTGTCGGAGCACGTGATGCTTGTGGACCTGGCTCGTAACGATCTGTCGAAGGTCTGTGATCCTGCGTCGGTCGAGGTCTCCACGCTCATGGAGCTCAAGCGTTTCTCGCACATTCAGCATATTTCCTCCACGGTGACGGGTGTGCTGCGCGAGGATGCCGACGCGCTCGATGCGCTGGTCGCGACGTTCCCCGCAGGAACCCTGTCGGGGGCGCCCAAGCCTCGTGCGATCCAGCTGATCGATGATTTCGAACCCGCGGCCCGCGGCGTCTACGGCGGCGTCGTCGGCTACTTCGACCTGTCGGGGGACGCGGATCTAGCGATCGCTATTCGCACTGCTTCCTTGAAGGACGGTGTGGCCTCGGTGCAGGCGGGTGCGGGTCTCGTTGCTGACTCGGTTCCTGCCCTGGAGTACGAGGAGTCGCGTAATAAGGCCGCCGCGGCGGTTGAGTCTGTCGTGCGGGCGTCGACTCTCGTTCCTCTGTCCTGACCCGTAGTGCGGGATGGCTGACTCGTTGGCGGCCATTTTTCGCTAGCCTAGGTGAGGATTGATCATTTCTGCCTGAAAGGTGAGCGTCGTGAGCGTTCTCGATGACATTATCGCTGGGGTCCGCGAGGACCTGAAAGAGCGTGAAGACCGCGTCCCTCTGGCTCGAATCAAGGAGATGGAGACCCAGGTCCCGGAGGCGAAGGATGCTCTCGGAGCTCTGCGTAACCGCGACGGTGCCGTCAAGATCATCTCCGAGGTCAAGCGATCTTCGCCGTCCAAGGGGGCGCTCGCAGCGATCCCGGATCCTGCCGCTCTCGCGTCGACGTACGAGGCCGGGGGAGCGTCGGTCATCTCGGTGCTCACCGAGCAACGTCGCTTCAACGGCTCGCTCGCGGATCTTGACGCCGTGCGCGCGGCCGTCGACATTCCGATTCTGCGCAAGGACTTTATCGTTACGCCGTATCAGATCCACGAGGCGCGTGCTCACGGCGCTGACCTCGTGCTGTTGATCGTCGCCGCGCTCGAGCAGAATGTGCTGGTGTCCCTGCTGGAACGCACTCGTTCGCTCGGCATGGAGGCACTGGTGGAGACTCACTCGCGACTCGAAGCCCTGCGCGCAATGGAGGCCGGCGCTTCGATCATTGGCGTCAACGCTCGCAATCTGAAGACGTTGGAAGTGGACCGCTCGACCGTCGAGCAGGTCATCGACGTGATTCCCCAGGATGTTGTCGCCGTCGCCGAGTCCGGCGTCGCAAATGCGCATGATGTTTTTGAATACGCCAAGTGGGGCGCGGACGCTGTGCTCGTCGGCGAAGCGCTCGTGACCTCGGGCGACCCCCGCGCGAGCATCCAGGACATGGTGAGTGCCGGGCAGCATCCCGCTCTGCGAACGGATCGTAAGGCTCGCGTCGCCGCGGCGCGTCAGGAAGGACAGTGATGGTTGCTGAGAACTTTGCGCAAGGACCGTACTTCGGTGATTTCGGTGGACGCTTCGTCGCCGAGTCCCTCATGGGCCCCCTCGAAGAGGTTGAAGCCGCGTGGAAGCGCCTGTGGCGCGACAAGTCGTTCCAGCGCCGTCTGCGCGACCTGTTCCTGAACTACGCGGGCCGTCCCTCGCTGCTGACCGAGGCACCGCGTTTCGCAGCCGACCTGGGCGGTGTGCGTGTGTTCCTGAAGCGCGAGGACCTGAACCATACGGGTTCGCACAAGATCAACAACGTGCTTGGCCAGGCCCTGCTCACCAAGGAGCTGGGCAAGACGCGTGTCATCGCCGAGACCGGCGCCGGTCAGCACGGCGTGGCCACCGCGACCGCAGCTGCTCTCCTCGGCCTCGACTGCACGATCTACATGGGACGTGAGGACACCGAGCGCCAGGCGCTGAACGTCGCGCGCATGCAGATGCTCGGCGCCGAGGTTATCGCCGTGACGGCCGGATCGGCGACCCTCAAGGACGCGATCAACGAGGCCTTCCGCGACTGGGTGACCAACGTCGAGACGACCAACTACATCTTCGGTACGGCCGCCGGCCCGCACCCCTTCCCGGAGCTGGTGCGCGACCTTCAGCGTGTCATCGGCGACGAGGCGCGCGCCCAGCTGCTCGCCGCTGAGGGACGCCTGCCCGACGTCGTCGTGGCCTGCGTGGGCGGCGGCTCCAACGCCATCGGCTCGTTCACTGCTTTCATCGATGATCCCAGCGTCGAGCTGCTCGGTTGCGAGGCGGCCGGCGATGGCTTTGACACCGGGCGACACGCCGCGTCGATCACTGCTGACGAGGTGGGCGTGCTGCACGGTGCACGCACGTTCGTTCTGCAGGAACGCGACGGTCAGACGAAGGCCTCCCACTCGATTTCCGCCGGTCTGGACTACCCGGGTGTGGGCCCGCAGCACGCGTGGTTGGCGCGTTCCGGCCGTGCCTCGTACATGCCTATTTCCGACGCTGAGGCGATGGATGCTTTCCTGCACCTGTCGCGCACGGAAGGCATCATTCCCGCGATCGAGTCCTCCCACGCCCTCGCCGGAGTGCGCGCCTGGGCCCGCGCGAAGGCCGAGGCCGAGGGTCCGTTCGCGCCGGGTGAGGAGCCCATCGTGATCGTGACTGTGTCGGGTCGCGGCGACAAGGACGTGGATACAGCGTCGCGGTGGTTCGGCTACGGACACGCGAAGCTGCAGGTCATCGACCCCAGCGCCGGCCCGTCGGGCGTTGCCGTCCTGGACGAGAACGAGGAGAAGTGACATGACGCGTGCACCCCATTCAGCTGTCGCGATTGACGCCGCCCTCCAGCGCGGCGACGCAGCGCTCATCGCCTACCTGCCCGTGGGATTCCCGTCGGTCGAGGATTCGATCCGCGCGGGTAAGGTCCTGGCGGACTGCGGCGTCGACGTCATCGAGCTCGGCTTCCCGTACTCGGATCCGGGCATGGACGGCCCGACCATCCAGCGTGCGACCGTCGCCGCTCTCGAACGAGGCACGCACCTTGAGGATCTCTTCCACGCGGTGGACGAGCTGACCTCGTACGGTATTTCGACCTGCTCGATGACCTACTGGAACCCCGTTGAGTGGTGGGGCGTTGAGCGCTTCGCTAAGGACTTCGCCGCCGTCGGCGGCTCCGGCCTCATCACGCCGGACCTGCCGCCTGAGGAGGGCGCGCAGTGGGAGGCGGCGTCGGACAAGTACGGCCTCGAACGTATTTATCTGAGCGCTCCTTCATCCCCCGAGCATCGCCTCAAGCTCATCGCCGAGCACTCGCGCGGCTGGGTCTACGCGGCCTCGTCGATGGGCGTGACGGGTGCGCGTGCAGCGGTCGGCGCTCACGTCGCCGACGTCGTGGAGCGCACCCGCGCCGCCGGAGCCGAGCGTGTGTGCGTGGGCCTCGGCGTCTCCAACGGCGCTCAAGCCCGCGAGATCGGCGCCTACGCGGACGGTGTCATCGTCGGATCCGCGCTCGTCAAGACTCTGTTCGACGAGAACATCGACCGTGGCCTGAAGGCCCTGGGTGAGCTCGCCACCGAGCTGAAGTCCGGCGTGAGTGGGGCACGCGCGTGAGGGCCCTCGTCGCGGCCGGTATCCCGTCGCCCTCGCAGGGTGTCTGGTACCTTGGGCCGATTCCGCTGAGGGCCTACGGCATTATCATCGCCGCAGGCATGATCATCGGCGTCTGGTGGACGGCACGCCGTTACCGCGACCGCGGCGGAAACCCGGACACGCTGTATGACGCCGCGCTCTGGGCGATCCCGCTCGGCGTTGTCGGCGCGCGCATCTACCACGTCATCACGTCCCCGGATGCTTACTTCGGTCCGGGCGGTGACCCGATGCTCGCTTTCCAGATTTGGCGTGGAGGCCTCGGCATTTGGGGCGGCGTCGCCTTCGGCGCGCTCGGCGTGTATATCGCCGTTAAACGTGCGGGTGTTCGACTCGGCCCCATCGCCGACTCCCTGGCTCCGGCCCTGCTGATTGCCCAAGCGATCGGCCGTTGGGGAAACTGGTTCAACCAGGAGCTTTTCGGCGCTCCGACGACCATGCCGTGGGGTCTCCAGATCGATGCCGCCCACATGCCCGCCGGCTACCCTGCGGGGACGCTGTTCCATCCGACGTTCCTCTACGAGTGCCTGTGGAACCTCGCCGCCGCCGCGCTCATCGTGTGGCTCGACCGGCGTCACCGCTTCGCCGGGGGACAGGTGTTCGGCTTGTATCTGATGGCTTACACGTCCGGCCGATGCTGGATCGAGATGCTGCGCATCGACGATGCGCACAGAGTCTTGGGCCTGCGCCTCAATGTATGGACGTCCCTCCTCGTGTTCGCACTCGGAGTACTGGTGTTCGTCGTCGCCGGCCGGCTTGGGCGTCCGACGCGCGTTGTCGCTGAGACGACTGCGGAAAACGCGGACGAAGACGCCCAAGACCTGCAGACTGACGCCGGTGAATCTGATGCTGACGATGTCGTGGGGACCAGCGTGAGTGAGGATGAATCTGCTGAAGAGAGCACTCTCGAGCAGTTTTAGACTCGCTCCGTGCGCGCAATCCGTGTGCCAGAGGTCCCACCACAGGTGGATTCATGGGAATGATCACGTCGCCCCGCTGCTGATCTTCCTCGTCTGAACAGGGGTTGGAAGGTAAACTTTTACTTATGCGTCGAGCTAAGATTGTCTGCACTATTGGACCTGCCACTGAATCTCCTGAGCAGCTCCAAGCGCTGGTGGACGCCGGCATGGATGTCGCGCGTATCAACCGGTCGCATGGAAAGGCTGAGGAACACGAGGCCGTCATTTCGCGCGTGAGGAAGGCGTCTGCGACGTCCGGCCGCGCGATCGCGGTTCTCGTCGACCTCCAGGGCCCCAAGATCCGCCTGGAGACGTTCCAGGACGGCCCCCAGGAGCTGAAGATCGGTGACACCTTCACCATCACGACCCGCGACGTTCCCGGCACCAAGGAACTCGTCGGTACGACTTTTAAGGGCCTGCCCGGTGACTGTGCTCCTGGCGACCGCCTGCTGATCGACGACGGTAACGTCGCGGTCCGCGTCGTTGAGGTCACCGATACCGACGTCGTTACCCGCGTCGAGGTTCCCGGCATGGTGTCGGACCACAAGGGCCTTAACCTGCCTGGCGTCGCCGTCTCCGTCCCCGCCCTGTCCGAGAAGGACAAGGAGGACCTGCGCTGGGGTATCGAGCAGGATGCCGACTTCATCGCCCTGTCCTTCGTGCGTTCAGCCGAGGACATCAAGGACGTCCACGAGATCATGGACGAGATGGGCAAGCGCATCCCGGTCATCGCCAAGATCGAGAAGCCGCAGGCTGTCGAGGCACTGGAAGACATCATCGAGGCCTTCGACGGCATCATGGTCGCCCGCGGTGACCTCGGTGTCGAGATGCCCCTCGAGGCCGTCCCGCTGGTGCAGAAGCGCGCGATCGAACTCGCTCGTATTGCCGCCAAGCCCGTCATCGTCGCGACCCAGGTCATGGATTCCATGATCAAGAACCCGCGCCCGACGCGCGCCGAGGCCTCCGACTGCGCCAACGCGATCCTCGACGGCGCCGATGCGGTCATGCTCTCCGGCGAGACCTCGGTCGGCGCGTTCCCCATCGAGACGGTGCGAACGATGGCCGCGATCATCGAGTCGACGGAAGAGAACGGCGGCGAGCGCATCGCCTCGATCCCCGGCTTCTACGCCGACCGCGCGGGCGTCATCTGCGAGGCCGCGGCGCGTATCGCCGAGCACATGGATGCTCGCTACCTGGTGACCTTCAGTCAGTCCGGCACCTCCGCGCGTCTGCTGTCGCGCATGCGTCGTCCGATTCCGATGCTTGCCTTTACGCCGCTCGAGTCCACGCGTCGCCGCCTTGCCTTGTCGTGGGGTATCCAGGCCTACCGCGTGCCCGAGGTGCAGCACACCGATGACATGGTGTGGCAGCTCGATCAGGTGGTTCAGTCTGCGCACCTGGCGGACATCGGTGATCAGCTGGTCATCGTTGCTGGTATGCCCCCGGGCATCGCCGGCTCCTCGAACATGCTGCGTATCCATGAGGTCGGAGATGAGGCCGACTACGCGATTGGCGGAACCCGCCACGCGTGAGATGCGTGAGTAGCGGGGGTGCCGGCGGCAAGCCGGTGCCCCCGCTCTTTTTGTGTTTGTTCACGTGGACAAAATGAAATCCGTGGAATAAAGTACTCGGATACACGTTGAGACACGTGGACGCCGCACCAACGACGGCGCGGCAGTGCAGCAGATCGCTGCCCGGCGTGATCAGGAATGCCTGTGCGAACAAAGCATGTTTTCTGGCGCGCCCGAATTGAAGAGGAGAAAGAGAAATGAATACGAAGATCCGGACCGTGTCGGTCCACGACACTCTGTTTGGCCGCGTGGCCAACAACCTGGAGGTCGGCCAGCTCTCGCGCGCCGTTGAGCCGTGGTTCGCTGACTTCCACGACTCGAGGGTCAAGCAGGCAATCGCCGACCTTGACGAGCCGGCCCGCCGGGGCGCGGCTGCCGAGTACCTCGGTCTCGAACTGAGCGTCGTGGCCTGAGCCGTGACAAAGGGGCCGACAAGCTTTGCTTGTCGGCCCCTTGTTCGTCTGCGATTTTGCTATATCAATTTGTGCTACGCACGTCGCACACGTGCTGAATTGCCGGTACCATTAGGAGCACGTACTCCACTGGCGGTACCCCGAGTGGGATTCGAACCCACAACAAGCCGGGTTTGAGCCGACCGCCTCTGCCAGTTGGGCTATCGGGGCTTCGCGTGTGCGTGTCCCACAATAGAGCAGCTGAGCAAACCGATCAAACTGAGGAATATGACAATGAGTGAAGAGCAGGCTGAACCGCGTCGCGTCCTCGTCGCAGAAGACGAGGGGTTGATTCGTCTCGATATCGTTGAGACGCTCACCCAGGCGGGGTTCGAGGTCGTTGGCGAGGCTGCCGACGGTGAGGAAGCTGTCGAGCTGGCACTCGAGCTCGAACCCGATCTGTGCGTGATGGATGTCAAGATGCCGAAGATGGACGGCATCACCGCTGCGGAGAAGATCCTGCAGGAGCTGTCCTGCGCTGTCGTCATGCTGACGGCTTTCTCGCAGACGGAGCTCGTTGAGCGTGCACGCGACGCCGGTGCGATGGCATACGTCGTGAAGCCCTTTAGTCCCGCTGACCTGATCCCTGCCGTCGAGATCGCTCTGTCGCGTCACGCAGAGATCGAGTCTCTCGAGGATCAGATCGCCGATCTGTCGGATCGCTTCGAGACCCGCAAGCGCGTGGACCGCGCGAAGGGTCTGCTCATGAAGAACATGGGTATGAGCGAGCCCGAGGCCTTCCGCTGGATTCAGAAGACATCGATGGATCGTCGTCTGTCCATGCGTGAGGTTGCCGACGCGGTGATCAACCAGGTCGACGACTGAGTCATAGACGAGCGAATGGGGAGGGTCAAGTGACCCTCCCCATTGCTGTGCCCTGGCAACTCAGTCGTGGCTCGAACGCACCAGGATGCGGTTCGCCACGCGCGCGATGGAGATTAGTCGATCGGCCTCGTCGCGAATCTCCACGGTGTGGACGGTCGAGCTGCGGCCGAGGTGAACGGCGGTCGCGGTTGCAGTGATAATGCCCTCGCGTCCTGCACTGATATGGGAGGCGTTGAGTTCAGTCCCGACGGCGTAGGCCTGCTTGCCCGGGTTAGCTTCACGCGCATGAATCTGTGCGGCAAACGACGCCGCGGTCTCCGCGAGGGCAGCGGATGCGCCACCGTGGAGGATTCCGGCGCTCTGGCGGTTTCCATCGATGGGCATGGAGATCACGGTGCGTGACGCGCTGTGCTCCAGCACTTCCATGCCGGTGGCTTCCATCAGGGTGCCGGGCCAGTGGGCGCCGACCCAGCCGCCGCGTGCGAGCGGATCGGGTGAGGAAGAATGCGTGTGTTTCGTCTGGTGATCGTGTGTCATGGCATCTAGGGTGGCATGTGTGAGTGACACTGTGCTGATTATTGACGGCCATTCGATGGCTTTTCGTGCGTTTTATGCCCTTCCGCCGGATAACTTCGTGACGGCCACGGGCCAGCACACGAACGCCGTTTACGGCTTTGTCTCAATGCTGACGAGGCTGCTTGAGACCGAACGGCCGACGCATGTCGCTGTTGCTTTCGATGTGTCAAGGCACTCATTCCGTACCGAGGAGTATCCGGAGTACAAGGGGACACGTGATGCCACGCCCGAGGAGTTCAAGGGCCAGGTAGAGCTGATTCGCGAGGTGCTCGATGCGATGGGGATCGTGTCGCTCTCACGCGAGGGCTTCGAAGCGGACGACATTCTCGCGACGCTCGCCTACCGCGCCGGCAACGACGGTGCGAACGTGCTCGTCGTATCAGGCGACCGCGACTCCTTCCAGACGGTGACTGACAACGTCACGGTGCTGTATCCGGGGACGGGTCCCGGCGATCTGCGCCGCATGACTCCGCAGGCGGTGGAGGAGAAGTACGGCGTGCCGCCGCACCGCTATCCCGAGATTGCCGCAATCGTGGGTGAGACCTCGGATAACCTGCCCGGCGTTCCGGGAGTCGGTCCCAAGACCGCCGCACAGTGGATCAATAAGTACGACGGCCTGGACAACCTTTTGGCGCGTGCTGACGAAATCGGCGGTAAGCGCGGAGCGGCCCTGCGCGAACACATGGATGACGTCGTGCGCAACCGTCGCCTCAATCGCTTGCTCACTGACATGGACCTTGAGGTGTCGCCCAGTGATCTGGCCCGCCGCCCCACGGATGTCGCCGCCATCGATCGTCTCTTTGATTCTCTCGAGTTCGGCCGCCTGCGCCAGAAGGTGCGCGAGGTCGCAGGTATCGGCATGGGGGAGGGGCACGTCGACGAGACGCCCGAGGGTGTGGCCGAGGTGGAGATCTCGGTGTCGCTCGCGGATGCTTCCTGCGGCATTGCTCAGTGGGCTCGCGCTCATTCGACGCTCGCCGTGCTCGTTGAGGGAGATATGCGACCGACTCGCGGCGACGTCACCCGCCTTGTCCTCGCCTCCGAGAACGAGGCGCTCGTGATTGATCCCGTCGAACTGAGCCCCAAGCAGGAGGAAGCACTAGCCGAGGTACTCGCCACGGCCTCGTCCCTCATCGTGCACGACGCGAAGGGGACGCGCCATGCCCTTGCGTCGCGCGGCTGGACTCTCGGCGCCGTCGAGTGCGACACGATGCTGGCGGCGTACCTCGCGCATCCCGATCAGCGCTCCCACAAGCTGGAGGATGTGCTCTCGCGTGTGCTTGGCGTCGTGATCGAGGAAGAGGAGGGTGACTCTGAGGCTCTCTTCGATCTCGGCGACATGGGAGCTGGCCCGAGCGCCGCCCAGGTACGCGCCGGGAAGTTGGCCGCCCACCTTCACCCGCTCGCCTCGACTCTGCGCTCGCGCCTGGAGGAAAGCTCCGAGGGTGCGCTGCTCACCGACATGGAGATGCCGCTGTCGGTCCTGCTCGGTCAGATGGAAGACATCGGCATCGCTGCGGACACGTCCGTGCTGGACGGTCTATCCGACGAGCTCGGCAAGGCCGTCGACGCCGCGCGCGAGGGCGCGTGGGCTGCCGCCGGCCGCGAGGTCAACCTCTCCAGCCCCAAGCAGCTCCAGGAGCTCCTCTTCGACCATTTCGGCCTGCCCAAGACGAAGAAGACGAAGACCGGGTACACCACAAACGCCGAGGCCCTGGCAGACCTGCACGCGAAGACCGCGGACGAGGGGGGAGCGGGGCACGACTTCCTCGGATTCCTGCTCACCCACCGCGACCGCATCAAGCTCAAGCAGATGGTCGACTCCCTGTCCGCGACCGTCGCCTCCGATGGACGCATCCACACGACCTTCTCCCAGGTCGCCGCGGCCACGGGGCGCCTCGCGTCTTCCGATCCGAACCTGCAGAACATTCCCGCGCGCAGCGCCGACGGTATGCGTATCCGCGGCGCCTTCGTCGCTGGTGAGGGATTCGAGTCGCTCATGAGCGCCGACTACTCGCAGATCGAAATGCGCCTCATGGCGCACCTGTCGGGGGACGAGGCGCTCATTGAAGCCTTCAATTCCGGCGAGGACCTGCACCGCACGATGGCGTCCATGGTCTTCGGAACCCCGGTTGCCGAGGTGAGCGCCGAGGAACGGTCACGCATCAAGGCGACCTCCTACGGCCTCGCGTACGGCCTGTCCTCCTACGGCCTCGCCGCTCAACTTGGTATTCCCGTGCCCGAGGCCGCCGCCCTGCGCGATCGCTACTTCGAACGCTTCGGGAAGGTGCGCGACTACCTCGAGGGGCTTGTCGCCCAGGCGCGCGCCGACGGCTACACCCAGACCATGTTCGGGCGCCGCCGCTACCTGCCCGACCTGCGTTCCTCGAACCGTCAGCGGCGCGAGATGGCCGAGCGCGCCGCTCTCAACGCGCCCATCCAGGGCAGCGCTGCGGACATCGTCAAGATCGCCATGATGAACGTCGTCGACGCCCTGTCCGAAGCCGGCCTGAAGTCGCGCCTCCTCGTGCAGATCCACGACGAACTGCTCCTCGAGGTCGCGCCGGGCGAGGCGGCCGCCGTTGAAGCGATCGTCCGCGACAAGATGGCGACGCCCGTGGAACTCTCCGTTCCACTCGATGTTGCTGTCGGCATTGGCGCGTCCTGGCAGCTCGCCGCTCACTGACCGGCGGGACGACGCGACGCACGCCACGGAAAGTGTCGCCAAATTCGTCACATTTGCCCGTTAAAGGCTGCTAAACTGGTTCACGGTGTCTGGGGATGAGTGCATCCGCATTCGTCTCGGGGCGCCGGAACTGTCCATCTACTATCCAGTCCGTTTCGGAGAAACTACTACATGACCACCA
>ERZ773246.405-NODE-405-length-17760-cov-10.5122_pt1 | contig 17760 bp, 10 predicted proteins | sample MGYA00580519_ERZ773246 | MGnify/ENA primary metagenome ERZ773246 (study PRJEB29015, sample SAMEA2738153) | human oral metagenome | biome: human oral; feature: human-associated habitat; material: saliva | place: China | collected 2246 ...
TTCGGGACTTCCCACCTGGAATTCCTCTGGCGGCTTTGGACGAAACTGATAGCGAAATCGACTATCGAGACGCTTCTCAGTAATACCTAGGATTGAAGAAAGACCTCTTATGGCAGCCTCACTCTCAACAGAGAATTATGATCGACTCACCAAAGTTGCTCGCCTTGACTATTCAGACCAGGATGCATCGCTTCTGAATGAACTGAAAGCTCAGCTGGCTTCTCTAAAGACCGCATGCGCAAGCTTCTCTGGAAACACCGGCGTTGAAGGTGCAACACATGCGGCAATGACATCAAAAGTCAGTGATTTCGAGGCCTCGATCGCTGACTTGGAAGGTCGAGTCGGGACCATGGAAACCGCCCATACTCAGGCTCGTCAAGCTATGCAAGAAGCGAAGTCAGTTCACGGAACACTGAGCCCACAGCTTCTTCATACCGCTGATTATTCTTCTGCGCAAGTGATATTCCAAGGGCAGCCAAATGAAGCCGCGTTTCAAAATGAGTACATCCAGAATATGCTGGCTCAGCGCAATGCCCAAAGGGAGGCACAGGCAAAAGCAGCCCTTGACGCCATGAATGGCCAAGTGACCAGTGCTGCTGCTGGATTCTCCGGGGACTCTGGCAATGGGGAGGGCGATTCGAACGGCGGTGGAGGCTCCTCTTCGGGAGATGCCGGAGTTGCCGGTGCCGGCAGTCACGGTGGCGCTCAATATGCTGCCGGCGGTAGCGCTGGTGTCGGCTCTGCGGCTTCGGGAGGTCCAATTGCCGGGCTTGAGGTCCTTCCTTCTGTTTCCCCTTCATCTTCGGTTTTAGCTGGTGTTGATGTCACGACTATGCCAGTTGGTGGCTACATGACCCCTGATGGCCCCGCTGGTGGCCATATTCCCGCTCCTGTTACCGATGCGGATGATCCCCGTTGGAAGCCTGATTACAACCCCTTCTCGACGTCATCACACTCCAAGGATTTGGCCATTGCCGGTGGCGCACTCACAACCGGTGGTACTTTGGCTGGTCTTGGCCGCATGGCAACTTCCGCGAGCTCTATCGCAAGTTCGATGGGTGGCTTCGCATCACGTGCTGCTACTTCTCAATTTGGAACCGTGCCGGCCGGTGGCGCACTCGCACCCTCGACCAGCGCGCGTTTGTCGTCCTCGAATGCAATTTCTAGCGCGATGAATGACCTTGAGCGTGGTGCTTTGACACCTCGTGGAACGGCACAAGCTGGCAACTGGGGCAATGCGGCTCGCATGGCAAACCCGGGCACCCCGGCCTCGACAGCTGCTCGCGCAGGTGGATTCCCGCGCGGTATGGGAGCCCCCGGAGCTTACGGAAGCGGCGCAACCGCTGGAACTGGCGCAGGCACCTCATCGACGGCAAGTAATGCGTCGACCATGTCGGCACGTGCACGTGCGGCTGCTAGCATTCGCCCCACGGGTGCCACCGGCACTACGGCCACCGGAGCACCTGCGAACGGCGCAGCTGCCGGGGCACGCGGCGCCGCCTCGAGCACAGCAAAGGGCTCCGCTTCTGTTAAGGCAGGAACAAGCTCGCAGTCTGCTGCCAATTCGGCTCGTTCGGCTTCAGCTTCTGCCGCTCGTGCGGGTGTGGGCGCACGGCCTGGAGTTATGGGAACGACTACTGGTGCAGCATCGGGTTCCACCTCGACTGCTAAGGGCGGCGCTTCCAAGGGAGCTTCAGCTAAGGCTGCATCGTCTGCCAAGACTTCTTCAGCAGGAACTGGGGCGGCCCGTAGCGCTTCCTCGAATGGCAACGTGTCAGGAGGCTCTTCCTCCGCTGCCCGTGGCGCTTCGGCTGCGGCCGCCCGCGGTCCCATCGGTACGGGAGCGGTTGCTGGTGCGGCGTCAAAGGAAGAAAAGGACAAGGCGAAGCGTCGCGCACTGAGCGGCCTTAAGGCTGTTCGCGTTGAGGGCGTTGAGGAGAAGGCTCCGGCTGCCGCGGGTCTTTCCGCTGGTAACGCAGAGTCCTTGAAGCCGGTTGCAGTTGCTGATCAGGATGATCGCTGGTGAGCTTCTAAAAGTGTGAAGAGGCGCGGAGCCCAGCTCCGCACCTCTTTTTATTTTCCCGTTCGCCTTCTCTTCTACTGCCCTTCGGATGTGCCAGAGGATGGGCCGCCGGTATATCGTGAAGATGTTGTCCTATTCAAGGAGGAAATAATGAAGGTTTTCACCGTCGAATACCACTACGTCACCGATCGCGACGAGGAAATGGCCGAGGTGCGCCCCACGCACCGTGCGTTTAATGGCGAGCTTGCAGCCAAGGGCCGTCTGATTGCCGCGGGCCCTTACACCGGCACGCATGATGCGCTGATTATTGTGCGAGCTGAAGACCCAGCGGGAGCTTTGGAGCTCCTTGAAGCCGACCCGTTTTATCAGGCAGGTTTCATTGCCGAGCGCATCCCCCGCGAATGGAACCCCGTGATTGGGGTTATTCCGGCGGAGGGGTAGCGGGTTAACAGAATTTCAACCGTCGATGCAACAACTGATTGTTTTAAGACGGAGAGTTCTGCACGTCGTTGACTAGATATTGGTGGGGGCCATTAGTAAACACTAGTAGCCCCCACCCGTACTTTTACCTCAAAGGCCCCAATCTTGAGAAGCACTCACTTTCCCGGACCCGAAAGTTTGGTATTAATACGTTGCTGCGCAGAATCAAGAGCATTTTGCAAGGTTGCGAGGTTTGTCCTCGGAACCCCTGGATCATCTTTAGAACCATTCGCATTAATCACATTCCCGTTTCCATCTACAGAAACTTGCTCTTTCAGGTAGTCAGCGAACTCTTGACGCTGCTTTTCCGTCATATCGTCATATGCGGGTAATGTCGAGTACTGCGATGCGGGAAGGTCAACTTGCGCTCCTCTATTACGAAGAAAGTCATCACGTAAGTATTCTTTCGATAGCCCAAGGTCGCTTGGCCACTCATCTCGCTTGATATACGCTGCAGCAAGCGCATCTTCGAATTTCTGACCAGTCTGCATATGTTGCTCAAGTAACGCCGTCGCCTGCTTGCTATCCATATCTGTCGGTAAGAAGTGATCGAGCAGACCGTCTTTCGTGTAATCAGTGATAGCACTTGGAAGTTTCGTTGCAGGCGCAAAACTCAAAGCATAGTCAACAGCCCCGCGAATCATCTGGTTCCGTCGGACAACATAGTCATCTTCTCTGAAACCTGCGTTCGTCGGAGCCTGATCCAGAACGCTAATCAGAGTTTGCCATCCTTGCGTACTTGAAAAGATCTTGGCCTTCCAATCATCTCCCACAGGCTGATTGACCCAGTAATCAAGCTGAGGTTTGTAATAAGCCCATGCGGCGGCATTCAACGTCATCATCGCTGGCGGGCGTCCATTGTAGACATCATCTTTGAGTGTTGGGGTATCTTTCCCACTAACAGGCTCAGGTTTATCAAACATAAGATCAGTAAACAGCCCTGATTTACCGAACATTTTTTGTAGATCCTCGCGCCCAAGATCGATTCTCGCATGCCCAGTTAGCCCGGCAGTGTTATTTGTTCCAACCGTGCCTTCGCCCGCATATTCGTCAGCAAGCTCTGCGAAATCAAGGATACGCTGCGCTGCAATATTCCCTACCCACGAGCGCATATTCGGGTTATTTCTTCCGAACCTATCCTCGCCATTACTCTCGATGAAGGCGCTTTGGTCGAGACCATCCTGGTAACCCAACATGAAATTCTGAGCGATCTTTGCACGTCTTACATCGTCAGCCTGCCACGCTTCAAAAAGTTTCTGTTGCTTGATCCATGCAGGATTACTCGTCCCCCCCTCATAGTTATCTGGAGAGGGAGAAACCATTGCAGCTTCGTTGATCTTCGAAGCGTCATTGATCATATTCCCCAACGCTTCACCGCCGTCATAATAGACGGCGCTGTCATTGGCACCATCGCCACCACGCCAACCAGTTAAGTAGCGAGTGGTATTCATCTTAGTGTCGAACTCGGTATTTGAATCCAAAGCGCGTCGAAGAGCTTGCAAGCGAGTCTCTTCAGCCTGATGAAGAACCGTGTCATCATTTGATTCCAAATAATCAGGAGTATCCGATAGCTCAATCACCCCTTGAAGGGCATCGAAACTCCGTTGGTCTTCAGAGTAAGTTCCTCGCGGGACAAGTGAGTGGAAGTAAGAAGTTTGCGCATACGAGTCCGCACGTGCATGTCCCGCAGTGTTGTAATCCCAATCGACCATATCCTCAAATACTGATCTAACATGCGGATCGTTAGGGTCAAGCGGTGCAAGCCCTAGCTGCCTGCGAGTTTCTGGATCAATCGGATAATCGCGGCCTTCAGGATCGCTCGGATCATGATAGAAACCTGGGCCAAGAGTCAGTGAGGGGTTCTCGCGCCCCGCGTACCCCATGAGCTGCCCCAGAATGTCATATCCTTGAAGCTTATACCAGCTTGTAGCAGAGTTAACGTCATTAATTTGATATTCGTTCCGGCCAGTAGCTTTCATATCAGCGAGCTTTGCCTGAACAATCCCGTCAATTCGGGCGCCGTCTTTCCCAACTAGCCCCTCTTTGATTACATCAAACGCATGCTGATTTCCTACCATGTCAGCAGAAAGATTACTTCCGCCTGTAGACATAGCCATAAAAGTACCCAAATTTTGATTGAAGCGGTAAAGAGCATCCTCAGAACCAGGATTCTGGTAGCTAACATCTCCCGCTCTCACCACCGTTGCGTAGAGGTCATCCATATTCACATGCTGCGCGATCGCTGCCACATAGAAAGGATTTTGAAGATAAGCGCCGTATTTATCGTTAAAATTGGCAATATCTTCGACCGTAAGAGGCTCTTTCGTGAGAGCATCCGCAATCTCTGGAGCAATCTCTTGGGCGTGAGCCCACTGCGCAGCGCCACTCAGAATAGGTGTGTCTGCACCGAAAAGCTCAACCCCGATCGCATTGCGCCCCTTTGAACCGGCTTCATCAGAGACAATAGTCTGGCGCGTACCATCAATCGCCTTTGCAGCAGTATCAGCGGCCTTGTCTAATTCATCCACTCTCTTCTGATACCGCTGCCGGATTCCATGCTGTTTCGCCCACAAAATCTCCTCGGCTTTTTCGACCCCAGCGGGCCGCATCAGTCGCGGTCCATTTCCATAGCTTGTGCCCGGAGTGCAAACTGCCGTTGTAGATTGGCTCGCGTTATAGTCAGCGACTGCAGTATTCCATTCTTCTTGGAGCTTGGTTATGTCAGAACACGCAGAGCGCACATCCTCAGCCCACGTGTTAAGAGCCGTCGCAGCAGGGAAGAAAGCTTGAGATAACGTGACGGTCTTGTCACCCAAGCTCTGAATCTCCGCTGAAGCTGCATCTGCTGCCGCACCAGTCCATTCTTCAGGAGGCAACGATCTGTTCTGAGCCACTTGTGTGTTAGCAATTGCGGTTCCTTGCCGACTGATATCAGTGGCGACTGCCTCTGCGGACATCTCAACAAGAGGGACCTGTGGGAGGGCTTCCGCCCCACGTCTTACATCAGCCATATCAGAGATACTCCCCAACACCTAGACGAGTGGCTGCAGCACAAGCCTTATCTCGATTGTACGTTTCTGTGCTATCCATATTTTGTGAGACTTCTGCGACGCCAGATCCTAATTCTGAACAAGCGTCGGAATACTCCAACACTGCCGCACTCATATAGTCGCGAAAGTGATTCAGCGCCTCACGCAACGCTGCTACCCCGACATTATCACCGGCAGGAAGATCGTAGGCTATACCCACCATATTTAGCTTACCTACAGCAGCACCGACCTGTGCGAGGTCGTCGCCATCGGTCCACTGATCTTTCGACACAATGCCTAACGCATAGCGATCATAGCTAATATCCGTCATCTGAACCCCTCAATGCTCGAACACGCGAAACACGGATCACCGTCGGCCATAAGTTACCGTTAAAGAATAACATTTCAACCTTACTAGATACTAAAAGGGTGTTGGATGCGGGAAATCCCGCATCCAACACCCCCTGATCAAATAACCGAACTACTAGGGCTTGCCGCCTTGCCGACCCTGCTCTTGCTTTGTAAAGGCAGACCACGTTGAATTGCCAGCCTCATCAAGTGAATCCTTCAAATAGGTACGTTCCCTTAAGAAGTCCCTCAAACGGCCTCGTTGGGCATCATCCATCGTGTTGTACGAGGGAAGGTCACCATCTTTATCTGCTTTAACGGGATCTGAGTGCGATGCCTCTTCCTTCAAGAATTCAGCGACCAGTTCCTTCTTCGACTTATCATCCGAATTTGGCCATTCATCACGGTCTGTGAAGGTAGTGACCAGCGTATCTGAGACCTTCTGGGTCGCAGCATACTTGTGATTAATCCTGTTTGAAAAGTCTTCGTCAGAAAAATCAGTGGGCAGAATAGAGTCAAGCACCTTATTCTTCCCGTGTTCAAAAGCAGAGGAGGCTAAGGAATCCACAATCTTACCGCCTGGAAGCCCATCAAAAGAGACCGTGGAAGCGACGGCATCAATCCCTTGACGAATCAGATTATTTCTGTCGGCAATAGCCTTGTGCTCAGCAACCGACTGATCCGAAATCGCAGACTCAATATGCTGGAAGAGCCCACCCCACTTCTTCACTTGGCCACTAACACCGTCACTCCAAGATGGGCCTGGCGTCGTATCGTTGGGGTTAACGTGATAATCAGAAGCCATGGCTTGGCCGAGATCATGCTTATAACCCGCATATGCGCCAGCTTCAATAGCACTCAGCGCAGGGGGACGCCCACCTTCAAAAGTATCGTCAAACGGGTTATCAGGGGTATCCTTTCCCCCCAATTGTTTCGGATTATCAAAAGCAAGATCCTCAAACAGCCCATCCTTGCCATAAAGCGCATCACGCAGCTTCGGCGAGAGGGTAAAACGCGCCTGAGTGGCCCCTGAACTCATGCGAGCTTCACCGACGGAATCATGTGCATTTCCTCCGACAGCTCCAGCGTCATCACCGTCCATCGCGGCCAGGCTCTCTGCCCAGTTTCCAAGGATCATGCCGGCGTGTGAACGAAGCATCGAATTCGCTGAGCCAAAGTGACTCTGGGCTCCATCTTTCTTACCCTCGTCACCATCAAGACCATCTTGATATCCCGCAGTGAAGTTGCCGACGACACGTGCCTGCTGATTCGAGGCCTTCTCCCAGTCGTTGCCCAGAAGCCCCTTCTCAGCATCGCTCAATGGGTGAGTAGCGTCTTCGATCATCGTGCCAAATGCATCGCCATGATCAATGAAGCCCTCATACCCGCTATCGCCATAATTGCGGCTTCCTGTCAGATAGCGGACCATAGGAATTTTCTCTGGCTTATCCTTGCCATCACGATCCCAGTCACCATCCAACTCGAACGGTGTATCTTGAGTCAAGAAACCACGTAATGCGCTTAAGCGCCCCTGCTCGGCTTTAGCAAGCGCATGATGCTCTGAAGCGAAATTCGAATACTGCAAGCTATCCGGAGTATCCGACAACACATACAGCGATTGAAGCGGGTCCCCTAACTGTTTGAACGCAGCTTCATCAGCATCCCTGTAGTGGAGCAAATTCATGTACCCCTGGGAATTGGTTTCCCAATTGAGTCCCGCTTTATACTCGTGATCGTATTGAACAAGTTTTGAAGCGAAGGATTTATCTCCGCCTTCGTAGATTGCTTGGCCAAATGCCAGATCAGGGTTTTTAGCTCCGGCATAAGTCGTTGCTTGAGTAAAAATCTGATATCCCTGCATCGTGGGACCACTACTAGATGGGTTTCGAGGAAATTCCTGCTCCCCCGTCGCTTCGAAGCTCTTGATGTTTACCTTCTCCATATTGGAGATAGTTGTTTTACCATCTTGTCCAAACAGATGATCCTTCATCAACGCGTAGGTCTCACTACGTCCAATGCTCTCAGAGTCAGAAGCGTTCACGCCGCCAGTCGAAAGAACCATTGCGGTTCCAATATCTTTTATCAGCGAATTTCGCGTCGCTATCTCCGAGTCAGCAGGGTAGTTGTAGGGATCACCCGAAGTATTAACGACAAGCTTATTAAGCACTTCAGAGAACTCGCCCTTACCACCGTGCTTTTCACGATATGCGTCTGACATCGCCTGAACACAGAATGGGTTTTGAAGATCCTTACCCCATTTTTTCTGAAGTTCCTTTACTTGCTCTTCAGTCAGGTACTCTTTTGAGTTTGCCGCTTTCTCAATATCCTTCAGCATTTCAGGAGCAACATCTCGGGCATAGTCCCACTCGGCAGCACCGTCAGCAATGGGCATATCCGAACCGAAAAGTTCAACTCCGACTGCGGTACGACCACCCTTCACGGCCTCTGGCGAAATAATGCCATTTAACGTCCCTCGTATCTGACTTGCAGCGGTACTCGCAGCTGCACTGAGATCATGGATCTCTTTGTCGTAAGACTCCTTCAGAGGCGCCTGAGCCGAGGCCAAGGTGCTCTCGGCAGCTTGGAGATCCGAAGCCGGGTTATATTCCTTATCCGTCGCGGCTCGGGCATCGATTTCAGCCTTTGTCTTCTTGTAGGCAGCAACCGCTTCATCCCACTGCGTTTGAAGACCCTCGACGGTTTTGATCCCCTGGCTATTACGTTCTTCCCAAGTGGTGAGTGCGCTTGCAGGAGTAGCAAATTGTCCTGAAAGATCCGAAAGTTTCCCGCCCAATGCTTGAATTTCAGAAGAAGCAGCATCTGCCGCTTTACCCGTCCAAGATTCAGGGGGAAGCGAGGCGTTCTGAGCGGCCTGTGTTTGGCCGATCGCCGAACCGATAGCTTTCCAATGCGAAGCAACTTCGGATGCCCCAGTAACGGGCTTGGGCGACTCAAGGGCCTCCGCACCAGATCGAAGATCAGCACTCATTTTTCCCACTCCACTCCCAGCTGGGCCGCACGTTCACGGTTGTAACTCTCAGTGTCATCAAAGTTCGCCGACGCACTAGCTGTTGCCGATCCTAAGTTCGATGCAGCATCTGAATACTCATAGATGACCATGGACATCGCCTCGTTGAAGTCCTTCACTGCAGAGATCAAATCCTGCGGGCCTTCGCCTCCAGGCCCTGGAAGAGGCTTTGCAACTTCGTCGGCTGAGATACGTTTGGTTGACGCCCCAATTCGTCCAAGAGACTCAGCGTCCTGCCACTGTTTCTTCTCGACGATCCCCATCGCGTTGTGATCGAAAGTGATCTTATCTGCCACAGTTCAATTCTTTCCGTTGTGACCGGCCACACCTGTACGCCACACGCGCGAACCTAGCCTGGTCAGGGAACTTACCAGTCGACAAGTTACCATCTCAAACATCGAACTCCCTGAGAGTTTCACGCTTCAAGACTCAATGCGGCCCAAATGAATACGTCCACGCCTACTTCACCCGCGATTCTGACCACGCCATCTGCGCCAAGAAGGTTCCTTGATCACGCGAGACAACCAAGCCACGACCCTTGGGAAGAATACGCGGACGCTCGCGGCCAATGACCATGCCCTCGGAAGGATTACCCGACATCATGATGCCGGTTGCCGACAACTCGGACAGGGACTGCAAAATCTGCTCGTAGGACGCACGCGAGGCACCACCCATACGGCGAGTAATCACCAAGTGGAAACCAATATCTTGAGCCTGCGACAACAGAGGCTGAAGCGGAGCCAAAGGTGAACCACTCAAGCCACCGGTGGAAATCAGGTCGTAGTCATCAACCAGAACCCAGGCCTCGGCCCCCTTCCACCAATTGCGCTTACGCAACTGCTCGGGAGTCACGTCCGGTCCCGGAAGACGCATACGCAGCTGTTCGGCAACTGCCTCCATGCTTCCCTGGATTTCATCACGGTTGGTGATGTACATCGGCATATCCGATTCATCCCACTCGCCCAGCAGGGAGCGTCGCACATCAACGACAACCAGCATGGCACGACGCGAACCTGGCTTTGCCAGCACCTGGTTTCCCAAGTTGCGCAAGAACGCGGTCTTTCCACACTTCGCGTCACCGTAGACATACATGTGCGATTCGTTCTCCGGATCGAAAGTCCACGGGCTCAAGCGGCGTTCTTCCAAACCAAGAACAATCTTCTGCTGCTTGCCGTGAGTTGCCTCGATCTGAGAAACGGTGATCTTCTCGGGGAGCAAACGCAGACGCGGGCCAGGTTCGGTCGCAGAAGCAATGCGCAGAAGCGTCTTTTCGACGCCCTCACCGATCGTTGCCGGATCATGATCGCCATCAGTACGCGGGAGGGCAACCAGCATGTGGTGACCGGTCATAGACAAACCACGTCCCGGACGTCCCTCAGGGACCTTGCTGCCGATCTCGCGACGGAACTCAGAATCCGAAGGATCACCCATACGCAGCTCCATACGGGAGCCGAAGATGTCCTGCATCTGAATACGGAAGTCCATCTTGCGCAGTGCAGTAGCAATGAAGTGAACACCGAAAGACAGCGCGCGTTCGGCCATTAGACGGATACGGTCTTCTGCATCCGAGAAATCGCTGCGCAGCGTTCCCCAGCCGTCGACAACAAGGAAGATATCACCATAGCCATCGTCAAAGCGTCCCTGAGCACGGCCTCGGCGATAGGTTGCCATGGAGTCGATACGGTTCGCACGGAAGTAGGCGGCTCGGTCCTCAATGATGCCTTCAATTTCAGACACCATACGGTTCAAGATGTCCTCATCCTCTCGAGAGGCAACACCCGCAACATGTGCGGCACCCTCGAAAGCGGCAAAAGTACCCGAGAAATCGATAACGAAGAACTGAACTTCCTTCGGAGTATGGGTCAGCGACAGAGCCATGACAATCGAGCGCAATGCCGTGGACTTACCGGAAAGTGGGCCACCCAAGATCGACATGTGACCGCCGGCACCGGCGAAGTCGTATTCCAAAACCTCGCGGCGTTGTTCGTGTGGGAGGTCGACGATACCCATGGGGATATGCAGCGGTCCCTTCGCACGCCATTCGTGCGAGATGAGGCCGAGCTCGGGATCCACAGCCAAGTCGGGCATGAGTGAATCCATGGTGTCGGGAACATCCAAAGGCGGCAGCCACACCTGGTGGGCGGGCATACCCTTGCCCTTCATGCGGGCGACCGCAATATCAATCTCGGTCATGCCCTCCCAGCGCTCATCACCGGGCGCAACCAGGCCGCCTTCGGGAATTGCCTCTTCCTCGGGAGTATTGTCCAGGACCTCCCCCAAAGAGAAGGGAAGCAGTCGGATCTGCGAGGCCTCGGAACCCGAACTGGGCAACACACTACGAGGCGGCGGTGGTGCGGCAACGTAGGAGGCGCGGAAACGGATCAGCTGGTCAGTACCCGGCTGGAGGAAGCCGGAACCCGGGTAGGGCGGAAGGTCGTAGGCGTCGGTTACGCCCAGGACTTCTCGAGATTCAGAGGCGGAGAAGGTCTTCAGACCGATGCGGTATGACAGGTGCGAATCCAAGCCCTTGAGCTTTCCGGACTCCAATCGCTGTGAAGACAGCAGAATGTGGATCGACAAGGATCGGCCCAGACGTCCAATTGCCACGAATAGCTCGCCAAAGTCGGGCTTGGCGGTCAGAAGTTCGGAGAACTCGTCAAGGATGATGAAGAGCGCCGGAAGGACTGGGTAGTCATGTTTTCCAGCCAAACGATCCGCTTCATAATCCGTGACATTTGCATAGTTACCGGCATCACGCAGGATCTCTTGACGGCGAACCATTTCACCATGAAGGGCATCTTCCATACGGTCGACCAAAGAAAGCTCAGACTCCAGGTTTGAAATCATCGCAGAGACGTGAGGCAGGTCTGACATACCGGCGAAGGTCGCACCGCCCTTGAAGTCAACCAGAACGAAGTTCAGCTGCTCGGGAGAGTGCGTGAGCGCAAGTGCAAGTACCAAGGTACGCAGCACCTCTGACTTACCGGAACCGGTCGCACCGATCAGCAGGCCGTGCGGGCCCATACCCTGCTGGGCGGCTTCCTTAATGTCCAAGACGACCGGAATGCCCTCGGGAGTGACAGCGAAGGGAACGCGCAGACGATCACGTCCATTGCGGCGCTTCCACTGCCGTTCCGCATCGAAGTCACGAATATCGCCGATATTGAGCAGTTCCATAAGATCTTGAGAACGCTTCGGATCGGGCTTACCGACGGGGGTTGCCGCATCCCTGCCACCGGCGGTCAGGAAGCGAGTGAGGCGACGGGCCACGGCCTCGGCCTGAGGAATTCCCATGTAATCGGCGTTGGCGAGCACGGGCTTTGCCTCAAGAAGCAGAACTTCCATGGGGGTGTGCTCATCGTTGGCGGGGTGCAAAAGCAGACGAACACCGGTGGGGTTCATGAACATACCCCACGAGGTCAAGACCTTCATGATCGTTACGCCTGCGCAGCCCTCGATGGAGCCCAGGTGCGAATCGGGAGGAAGCTCGGCACCGTCGGTAATCACGATCAAATGCGGCCAGGGGCTTGCGTCATTTCGAGGCTGGAAGTGGCCTCGGGTCGTCATTTCCTCGCCCAAGAGATCCTCGAGCTCGGCGTAGCTGGTGCACACCATTCGCGCACCACCCAGAGCGTCAGTGACCTCAGCGGAACGGATATGAGGCAGCCACTTCATCCACTCCCAGTTCGGGAGGTTTTCGGGAGTCGTCAATACCGCGATCTTCAGGGCCGAATCCGGCGTCATAACCGCAAGGTGGCAGATCATCGAGCGGACTTCTCCGCGGGCACGCTCGCCATCACCGGCGACCTCGACGTGAGAGAACTGGCCCAAATCCAGACTGAAAGGAAGGTCTTCAACGGTCTTGTGGACATCTAAGAAACGGCGCATTGCCGAATGGCAGACGACATCTGGGTTGGCCATCTGGGGAATATCGGGTTCGACCAAGCGCATGGCCAGTTCTTGATCAGAAGTTCCGATTCGGGTGGAGACGGAAGTATCGTCGCCCACTTCGCGTTCCCATAGGCGCGAGCCTTCTTCGGCTAAAAGCACCAGTGAATCCGGCTCAGGCAGGTACCACTGCATAAAGATTCGCTGCTTCGCGGCAATATTACGCACGCTGGTTCGAGTCTCTGACAGGTAGGAGAGGTATTCGCGACGCTGGGAGTTGACCTTATTACGGTACTGCGAGACCTGGCGGTAGATGTTGAAACCAACCATGGAGAGCATCATGAAGACCATGCCGCCCGCCATCAGAAGCATTCGCGTGTTCTGCCCCTGAGTCAGCGCCATGATGACCATGACACCCATGGAGCCCATCATGGGGATCGCGGTAGCAAGGATCGAGCCCATGCCGCCGGCTTCAACCTGGCTGGGTGGCTTTTCTACAGCGATTTCACCGCTGGGGAGCTCGGGGGCTTCCGTTTCATTGACGGCCATACAGTCTCCTGGAGTGCAATCTCCCGTTTTCCTTCATTTCTGTATGTATCCTAGCTTGTAGCACGAGCAGTCGTGGCATGGCACTGATCTGGTCAGGTAGTCTGAATGATGACTTTTGAACAGAATCGGTGAAAGAACCTCAGCGGATCAATAGCCGGATCGGCACCGAGGACAATTCCCGGCACAACCGCATGAAGGAGGAGGCGTGACCCAGAAACAGGCAGCGGTAACCGTCACCGACGCTTCCGGCGTCAAAGATTTGGTTGTTCCGCTGGGAACAACGGTCACAGGCCTACTCTCCATGCTTGATATCGATTCAAGCGATCCGAGCCTGCAAATCACCGGTGCCGACGGTCGTCCCCTCAATCTTGGCGCGGTCTTGGGAACTGACCTTCCCCAGGGAGTCCTCATCTCCATTACCTCTGGCCGCGAGCGCCAGCGTCAAGAACAACGCGCAATTGAGCGAGCTTCCGACCCCTGGTTCCGCCCTTCTCTTGCTCTGAGCATCTGCGCCCTGCTGGCATTTGCTATGGACGCGGTTCTCATTTTCTGCACTCTCTTTGCCCACCTATTGGCCATCATTGCGGGTGTGCCATGGTGGGCACCTTTGACAATCGGCGTGCTCTCGCTTGCTCTTTGCCTTGTCGTCCTCTATCAAAAACGCGTCCACTCCAACGCCGGATTGTTATCCGGCTGGACTCTCGCTGCGGGACTTTCTTTCCTTGGCCTCCTTCCCGCTCTGGGAAGCGCGGGAATCTATCTCGAGGCCTCGCAAATCTCCACAATGTCGCAGGTCGCCGCGCTCCTCTTCCCTCTGTGGGGAGCAACGGGCGTTGCACTTGGGCTCTGGCTCTGGCGCCCCACTCCTCTCACAAGCGCACATGCGCTCAGTTGGGGCATCCTCACGGCAAGTGCGACTGTCTTGACCTATCTCAATGCTTCTCTGACCAGAGTTGCGCCCTTCGCAATCGCTTGCGCGGTATGCGCAATCACCGCCTCGCCCAGCTTGTCAGTACGGATCCCGGCGACCCAGCTGCTCGATATGCCCCTCGTAACGACCTCCGCACCCACTGTCCGCGCACCCGAGGTTCCCTCTCCTTCACGCATTACCGGCCGTCGCGTCAACCGCACTGTCACTGATGCGACCTCGCGTACTCGACTGGTCCAGTACCTTGGTCTGGGCTTGATTATTGTTGCGCTTCCAGTCATCTACTCGATGATCGGGATTCATTCGTTACAGCAGATCGCCTCACTGGTGCTGGTTTGCGCATCAGTGATCGCGCTTGTCGTTGTTCCCCGCGAGCGCCGCTGGGCTTCCTCGCGAGTCGTTCCGCGCGTGGGAGCGGTCATTTTGCTTGCAACGCTACTTATTTCCCCAGCTTCCCGAGCCCTTCTTGGGACTCCCATTGCGGCAGCTGTTCTTGTCTTCATCGGCTGTGTTTCTCTTCTGTGGACTCGCCTACGTTCAGGCAAAGAACAATCCGCACTTATTGGGCGTTTTACCGACATTTTCCAAGCACTGTCATTGACTGTTGTTTTCCCAGCTGCGTTTTTCGCCGCGGATCTTTTTGAACTCGTTCGACAGGTGGCATCATGAGTGAGCTTCGCATTACCCCGGTTCAGGTCCCCGTTTCTCAGGCAAAAGGTGTGGACCCGGCTCATCTGGCCGCTGCTCAACAAGGTAGTGTCCAGCGAGGTCTCCCCCAGCCCAGCGTGGGATATTCAGCTCCCGCAACCGGTGGCGCTCTGGTTACGGCCTACCTGATTGACCTTGCATGCCTTGTCGCAATTACCGCGCTTTCATGGTGGTTCTATCCCTCGATCGCCATTGCAGTGATCGTTGCGCTTGAGACATGGATTGTTGGCACTCTGATTCGCGCGCATTCAGGAAGGACTCCCGGAGCTTTCGCCATGCAAGTGGCCGCAATTTCGATGGCACCCGTAGCCACCGATGCAGGTCCCGAGGCCGGTCACGCCCCCGGCTTGGCTCGCCAGAGCGCGCACAGCCTGATCATGCTTCTTCTTCACCTAAGCGTCATTGGCCCAGCCGTCACCTGGGTTATTGCCCGAGATGGCCAAACCTGGGTTGACCGCGTCTGCGGGATGGGAAACCTTGACGTCCGCGCTGGCCGCACAGACGCCGGCGCTCCCGCTTATTCCCAGCAGCTTTCCCCCTCGTTTGCCGAGGCCTCGGCTGGGGTTGGGGCCGCACCTGCGCAGCTTCAGGGAATGGATCCGGCCGCACTTGCCCCGGCACATCAGTGGGCAGGGCCGCGCGTTGTGTCCCCCGAAGTTCCCGCTTCCGATCCTGCTGTTTTGAGTATTCCGCCAGCGGGAGTTCCCGCAGCCGACCTACCAGCACCTTCACCGATGCCCGAGACTCCCAGCCAGGTCCTCAGCGAGATGCCCGCGCCCATGCCTACGCAGCAGGTTGCACAGACTCCGGCCGCGCCCAAGGTACCCAATCCCCCGCGCCACAGCCCGGCCTCGGCAATGCCACGAGTTCCGCAGGTGCCAATGCCCCAGGCTGGCGCACCTCAGCAGGCCGGCAGCGCTCCGCAGAATATTCCCCAGCAGAGCAATGCGCAACCAGCAGCTCCTCAGCCCACTCCCGCAACGAGCGCACCGGCCTCTGTCCCCGCATTCGCACAGGCAGCGCCACTGGCGATCATTGTTGACGATGGGCAGCGAATCGAAGTCAATGCTCCCATCGTGTTGGGACGCGCCCCCGAACAGACACCTTCTGATGCGCGGGCAGTGGCAATTGCGGATTCCACGCGTTCCCTGTCGCGTACGCACTTGCGTGTCGCACCGGCCGATGGCGATGCGATGTGGGTCGAAGACACCTTCTCGGCGAATGGTACGCGTCTGCAGGCGCCCGATGGCACCACTCAGCCACTCCCCCGCGGTGAACGCGTCAAGGTATCGCTGGGTACGGTGCTTCTGCTGGGTGAGCGGAAGTTGTCGGTGAGTCGATAAATCTACTTCTCCGGGATATCGATATCGACACGACTGGAAATGAAATCACGAGGGTTAGCAGTCGTCCCATCCGATGGACGCAATCCCGTCTGGTAGCGCATTAAAGTGGCTTTGCCCTCATGAACAGTCACATAGAGGAAACCACCATTAACCGGATCGCTCCACGAAAGCTGACGAACCCCGCCCTTGTCTGACCCCAATTGATACTCGGGATACGTCTCAGACAAGAGCTCACGGCCGATCTTTTCGACCTCAGGAACGGGAACATAAGGACCAGCAACAACTTGCCCAACAAGCTCCCACGACGGCTGATCATCGCCTGAAGAGTGGTCAGTCTCTTTATTGATCTCGGACCCAAAGATGAGCGCTTCCCACGCGCCTCCACCACCGGCCTCTGCAAGGCGACGACGGAACTCAAGAATCTTCGGCTCCTCATCACGCTGAAATGCCTGAATGGACTGACGCTGCTCCAGGGGGAGGCTTCCATCCCAATAGACAGCCTTCTTAACAGTCTGGGTGGATGTGGCAGTGGACTGGTTAGTGCCCACACCTCCAATAGAGCAGGCACTCAAAGCAATCGTTGCCACTCCAAGTACCGCACATACGCGAACAATACTCCGATAGCTCACTACTTCACCCCTGCAACCACTCGGCCAAAGTCCTGAAGCGTTTCAGTGCCATTTTCCAAATAGACGCTGTGGTTATCAAATTCAATGGGTAGAAATGACCGGTTAAAAGAGTAATTGAATTCATCGCCACCCATAAATGCGAATTACTTGTCGGCGCGTCGTGGTTATACTTTGCATACCCAGTCGCATCATTTGAAAGATGCGTGAATGTCTTTTCATCCATCGGATCGGTTCCAAGGTGCCCCCTGCCGATACTCCTTCCAGGAAGTATCGATCCCATACCTTGAACACTATCCCCAATTGGGACACCCGAAACCCAACGATGCCCCTCAGCGACATGTAGATCTGAAGCGTTATAGGTCCCCATACCCGGCGAGCCGCAGAGCACGAGATCATCGATTACGCCATCATGAACCTTTATCGCCGCCATTCCCGACGTCGTCGAACCATACGAATGGCCAACAAGAGACATATGCGCGTCACCTGCGCCGTGTTCACGAGAAGCCTGCATCCCGGTCAGGAAGCTCGCCAAACGATCCGAGCCTGCCTTCGCAAGATTGGGCGAGGCAATATCACCCAAATTCCCAAATTTGGGTTCACCGGGAGCATCGTAACCAAGCCATGCAACTGTTGCAACATCTTTCAAAGGCATATTCCCCTGAGCAGCTGCAGCCTGACGAAGATTCCCCGTCTCACGAAAGTTGGTATCAAGTCCCCCCTCGACGGTTGTGCCAATGCTAGGAACCAAGGTGGCAATATGCTTCGCATGATCCACATCGCCCTGAGCAACAGCAGCCTTCACCCGAC
>ERZ773246.407-NODE-407-length-17683-cov-103.136_pt1 | contig 17683 bp, 14 predicted proteins | sample MGYA00580519_ERZ773246 | MGnify/ENA primary metagenome ERZ773246 (study PRJEB29015, sample SAMEA2738153) | human oral metagenome | biome: human oral; feature: human-associated habitat; material: saliva | place: China | collected 2246 ...
TAGTTGATCGCACCTTCCTTGAAGTAATCGCCGAAGGAGAAGTTGCCGTTCATCTGGAAGAACGTGCCGTGACGGGTCGTCTTGCCGACGTTGTCGATGTCGTTCGTGCGGATGCACTTCTGAACCGACGCGGCACGCGGCCACGGCGCGGGCTCAACGCCCGTGATGTAAGGGATGAACGGAACCATGCCCGCGATCGTGAACAGAATCGAGGGCTCCGGAGAGACGAGAGAAACGGAAGGACGAATCTCATGACCCTGCTTCTCGAAGTAGTCGAGCCAGCGGGTGCGGATTTCAGACGTACGCATAGTCCCCCATGTTAGACGGTTGGCGCCGCTCGCGGCACATCGGCGCGCGCAATCGGACAGTGGAATGAAAGAAAAAACCGCGCCCCCGAGCGTCGCTCGGGGGCGCGGAGTTGACTAGTGTCAGCGCGAGTAGTGCTCGACGACCATCTGGACGTCGACGGTCACGGGGACCTCAGCGCGCTTGGGGCGACGCACCAGGGTCGCCTTCAGGCGGGCGAGGTCAACGTCCAGGTACTCGGGGACGGCGGGCAGCACGTCGCGGTGAATACCCTCAGCGGCGATCTCGAAGGGAACCGTGGTCTGCGACTTCGGCTTGACCTGCAGGGTCTGGCCGGGCTTCACGCGGAACGACGGACGGTCGACGATCTTGCCATCAACGAGGATGTGACGGTGCACAACGAACTGGCGGGCCTGCTGGATGGTGCGGGCGAAGCCAGCGCGCAGAACGAGGGCGTCGAGACGCATCTCGAGCAGCTCGACCAGGTTCTCACCGGTCAGGCCGGCGGTGCGACGGGCCTCTTCGAAGGCGCGGCGCAGCTGCGACTCACGGATGCCGTACTGGGCGCGCAGACGCTGCTTTTCCTTCAGACGAACGGCGTAGTCGGAATCCTGGCGGCGGCGGGTACGGCCGTGCTCACCGGGGCCGTAGGGACGCTTCTCGAAGTAGCGAACAGCCTTGGGGGTCAGGGCCAGACCGAGGGCGCGGGACTCGCGCACCTGCTTGCGGGAACGATTCGTTGCCATGTTTCTTCTTCCTGTTTCTCATGTCATGCCGGGAATCCCAGCATGGGGCCAACTCCAGGATCACCTCGATCCGTCGGCTAAGGCCCCAGGTGCCCGCTGGTGCGGACAACTGTTCCATCCTAGCGTCTTTTCAGCAGATTGCGAATCACACCGAGCCGCTTCGTGAGCATCGCCTCATGTCCGTTTTCGGTTGGCTCATAGTAACGGGCGCCTTCCAGGTCATCCGGGAGGTACTGCTGCGCGGCGACGTGGTGCGGCTGATCGTGCGCGTAGAGGTATCCGTCGCCATGCCCGAGAGACTTTGCACCGGCATAGTGCGCGTCACGCAGATGCTCCGGTACCGCTCCCCCACGTCCGGCGCGCACGTCGGCGATCGCGCGGTCAATCGCTAGGTACGTCGCATTCGACTTTGGGGCTGTCGCCACGGCGACAACCGCCTGGGCGAGAAGGAGACGCGCCTCGGGCATACCGATGAGAGCAACGCCCTGCGCGACACTCACACACGTCGTGAGAACCTCGGGAGCCGCCATCCCGATTTCCTCGGAAGCGGCGATCATGATGCGCCGCGCAATAAAGCGCGGGTCTTCCCCGGCCTCGATCATGCGGGCGAGATAGTGCAGCGAGGCGTCCACATCGGACCCGCGCATCGACTTAATGAACGCGCTTGCTACGTCGTAATGCTGATCCTTGCTCCATCGAACCAGGGCTTGGTTCGCCGCAGCCTCGACGCTCGCGACAGTGATCTCGCCAGAGCCGTCATCACTGGCAACACCTGCCGCCGCCTCGAGGAGAGTCAACGACTTGCGCGCATCCGAGCCCGCCAGACGCACGAGGCCGGCCACGGCCTCGTCCGTAATGGAGAAACGCTCCGCGAGACCCCGCTCATCGACCAGCGCACGCCGGATCAGCCCCTCGATTGCATCCGCGTCCAGGGGACGCAACGTCAGCAGGAGCGAGCGTGAAAGCAGCGGCGAAATAACCGAAAAGGACGGATTCTCCGTCGTCGCCGCGACGAGAACGACCCACCGATTCTCAACCGCCGGAAGCAGGGAATCCTGCTGCGACTTAGAAAAGCGATGCACCTCGTCGACGAACAGAATCGTCTCCTCTCCCCCACTGGCGAGGGTTCGACGCGCATCATCCACGACCCGCCGAACGTCGCTCACACCGGAAGAAACGGCGGACAGCTCAATGAAACGTCGCCCCGACGCGCGCGCGATCAGATAGGCGAGGGTCGTCTTACCCGTGCCCGGCGACCCCCACAGCACCACTGAGGAAACCGCGACACCGTCACTCGAACCGGGCGACAGGAGGCGGCGGAGCGGCGCCCCCTCACCGAGCAAGTGAGACTGCCCAACCACCTCGTCGAGGGTCGTCGGACGCATACGAACGGCGAGGGGCGCGCCCGCGTTGAAAGCAGGCACGCCCGACTCGTCGACAGATTCAGAATCAAACAGATCCATGAAACCTAGCTTAGGACAGAGTGACTCCACTCGAGGAAGAGCCGATCTTAGGACCAGAGAGAACCTGGACAACCACGAGGCCGCCGAGGATCAGCATGCAGGCACCGGCACCGAGCAGGTATCCGTTGAGTCCCTCGGACTCATCGCCAGCGAGCGAGGAGGACAGCATCTCCGCGTGAAGCTTCACGGCGCCCGATGCGTCAACCGACGAACCATTCGCTGCTGCACCGACAGCGGAAGCAACCTTAAATTCGGCCCATCCGACGAGCTCGTGCGAGCGGTTTGCGACAACGACCTTGTACTCACCGGTCGGCAGACCCGTGAGGTCCATGGTGACCTTGTTGGAGTCCTCGACCTGCAGCCAGCGGGCCTCGCCAGTCTGCATGATGTTGGCGCTCACCCAGTCGCCGACGGCAGCCTTCTCCGACGGCACGTTGATCGTCAGCTGGCCGGCCGTGAAGGCTGCGCTGACACCACCCTTATTCGAGTCGTTGAGCTGGGACACGTCACTAATCGGCGAGACGGGGGTCTCAGACGGCTGCGAAGCGGTCGCAGATGCAGACGGAGTGGGCGTGGGGGACGCGCTCTCGGAAGGAGTCGGGATCGGGCGCACGGCCGGCAGCTGCGGGTCATCGGGCACCGGTGCGGGAGCGGCGGAAGGCTCCGTCGTGGGCTCAACGACCGGGTCCGGTGCGGGCACCGGAGCGGGATCAGCGGTCGGCTCGCTCGTCGGAGCGGGCTCGGGATCCGTCGTGGGGGCAGGCTCGGCCGTCGGCTCGTCCGTGCGAGCGGGCGGAGCCGTCGGACCATCGGTAGGCGCAGCGGTCGGGTCCGCGGTGGGAGCGGGTGTCGGATCGTCGATATTGTCCGTGTACGGCGTGTAGATGCTCACCGTGCCATACATGGGGTTGGGCTCGACACCCGAAGTATCACTGCGGTAGAACACGACGGTAATCCAGTGCGTCTCCCCCGGCAGCCACTTCACGCCCTCAACGTTGTTCGTGCCGTCTGGCACAGGCGCGTAGATATCCCATTCCTTCAACGACTGAGCAGCCCACAGATCGGGGTCCGAAGGCGTCACCGTCTCGCCATCGCGCTCGAAAGTCGGACGGGTGAGCGGGGTGACACCCCCATGATCGAGGATGAGTCCCCAGTGCCCGGTTTCGGCGAACTTGGCCGCGAAATCAGCATTGTTCGCGATATTGACCTTGATCTTGTCCCCCGCCCGAAGGGCGTAGTGCGGTATTGCGTCATCGGCGCGCGCGGCGAAACCGGGGATCGCGAGACCGATGCCCGCAAACAGGAACAACGCCATGAGCAGGCTCATGACCCGACTGCGACCGACGAAGCTCCGAGCGGCTATGGCAGACGATGCTCGTCCGTGCTGCATACCGTTCTCCTTAGTGACTTAATCCGCAGAAACTATTGTATCGGATCAAGAGTAACAGGCGTAACGCGCAAATGCTAAATCCCAACACACACCATGTGGTTAATGCACAAATTCCCAGTGCATTGCCGCAGGTGTGCGACCTTTAGCGCAGCAGTCCGTGCGAGCGGCGAACAATGCTGACCGTCACGATCGCTCCGAGAAGGGCGAGGAGACCGCCACCTGCGAGGATCCAACCGTTAAGGCGAGACTCCTGCTCGCGAACAGCCTGGTTCGTGGCCTGCTGCTCCGAATGAGCCTTGGGGCCGATCTGCGACGCAGACACGCTCTCCTGCTCCGCGGACGGAGAGGGGGACGGGGCGTCAGCGTTCGAACCTGCGTCACCGCTAGCACTCGAAGAAGATCCGTTGCCGCCGGAGGAAGCCGCAGACGAGGCCGAGGCGGAGGGCGTCGGCATCACCGACGAGCGCGAGGTATCCGATGCATCTGCTGAGGGGGTCGCGCGAGGGGACGGCGATGCAGCCACAGTCGAGGGGGCGCTGGCCAACGCGTCGCTTGCCGCATCCGTAGAAGCATCATCGGTCATATCAACATCGGGCTTCGCAGCATTATCTGCCGCATTGTCCGAGGGAGACTCCGTCGGTCCGTCAGTGACCACATCAGAGGGCGCATGACCATCAGGCTCAGTCGACGGCTCATCCGCGGGCTCGCGAGAAGGTTCGTCCGTCGGCGTCAGAGAGCACACATGTGCCTGCGCAGTGGCCTCAATGACCGTCACAGACACCTGCACGTAGGTGCCGGTCACGCCGTCGCCGATCATGATCGAGTGCTCGGACCCAACCGCCCACGTCGACGGCAGCTCAATGTCGGCACTAAATGCGCCGGCGGTCGACACTTCGGCGACGCTCCACGCAGCCTTATTACGAGCAACAGCCGCGGGAACCCAGGCGGGAAGAGTGACGCCGTCGGGGCGAACTTCCTGCCCATCGTCGAGCGTGACGATGACAAAGCCGCGAGATGTCTCAGAACTAGCGCCCCAGCCAGACCCCTCCACATGAAGCGGAGATCCAACAGGAATGACCGACGAAACGACGATGGATGCACCCTCATCAGCAGCGGTGAGACACTGTCCGCCCACGCCGACAACTCCGTCAACACTGTATGCGGGCTGCGCAGCGACAAACACTCCACCAACAATGGAAGCAGACGCGGTCAGAGCCAGTAGAGGCATGCGCAGTCCCCTACCGTGCGATCGCATCTGTGTCGTCATCTGTGTCCTTTTCTATCTCGACGGGATATCGCGCGCTAATTGGCTTCACCAGGCCCAGAATCAATATGTCAGTGTCCGAGTAACCACTAGCTACAGACACCATACTATTGCCTGATGACTGTTCCGCAATTGCGAACAACAAGCAAATTACCGGAACATGCAGTCAAAACACGTTTTTATCAGGAAATATCGGCCTTCTAGCAACCTGTTGTGACTTATATTATCCAACAATCATGGGCCTGCGTGACCCGCCGGTCAACATTTGAGATATTGGGGATCACAACACACTGGTCATCGAGTCGGAATCACCAGTGGCGATCCCGTCTCAGGGTCATCGATGATCCTGCACGGCACACTGAAAACGCGTTCAATAAGATCTGCCGTCACAACGTCGCGCGGCGCACCCTGGGCCACGATCTCACCGTCCTTCATGAACACGAGGTGCGTCGCGTAGCGGAATGCCAGATGCAGGTCATGCAGGACGGCAACGACCGTCACGCCATCCCTATGGAGGCGCTGCGCCAAACGCAGGACTTCCAGCTGGTGATTGAGGTCGAGATACGTCGTTGGCTCATCAAGGAGCAGAATATCCGTCGCCTGGGCAAGAGACATCGCGATCCACACGCGCTGACGCTGTCCACCCGACAGCTCGCCGACGCGACGCCCCACCAGGTCGGCGACCCCAGCGTCCTTCATCGCGCGAGCCACCGCCTCGTCGTCCTCAGTGCTCCACTGATGGAGCACCGACTGATAGGGATAGCGGCCACGAGCAACCAAATCCTCGACAAACATGTCGCCCGGAGCAACCGACGACTGAGCAAGCAAACCCAATCGACGCGCAAGAGCCTTCTGATTCATGTCGGCAACGCTTCGTCCATCCAGCGCAACCGCACCGCGTCGCAGGCCGAGCACGCGGGCCAGCGAACGCAGGAGCGTCGACTTTCCGCAGGCGTTCGGGCCAACGATGACGGTCAGTTCGCCTGGCAGGACATCCAGAGAAAGTCCTTCGAGGATCGGGGCATTTTTTCCATAGCCGACAACAATGTCCCGAGCACTCAGCCCACTGCACACAGCGTTCTCACTCACGATCTCACCTCACGAATCAACAACCAGAGAAGGTAGACGCCTCCAACAACGCCCGTCACGACGCCAACGGGAAGCTCGGCCGGAGCGACGAGCCTCTGTGCGCACACGTCTGAGACCAGCACAAGTAGAGCACCAACGAGGGCGGACGATGTAAATCCGACTCCCCCGCCGCCACACAGCCGGTGCGCGACATGAGGAGCGGCGAGAGCAACAAAAGCAACAGGCCCCGCCACCGATGTTGCGGATGCGACGAGTAGGATCGCGACGACGATAAGGAGCATACGGGTGCGACGTACTCGCACGCCAAGCCCCGTCGCAACGTCGTCGCCCATCGCGACGAGACCGAGGGGCACCGCGAAGACGGCGCACACCACAACGACAGCACCGATCACGATCAGCAAAGGCATCAGACGCGTGATAGTGACGCCGGAGAATGAGCCGGCACTCCAGAGCTGGGCACGCTGCGCTGCTTCCAGCGGAGCCTTGACGATCAGCAGCGAATTGACAGCACGCAACGCCGCCGAGCAGCCAATGCCGACGAGCACGACGCGAATACCCGTGACTCGCATACCACCCGCGCATGCGAGAATGACCGCACCCGAAACGAGTCCGCCGAGCAACGCCCCCACCCCAGTGACCGTGGGGCTCGAGCCCAGGATGATGATCGCAATCAGGGCGCCGGTCGCGCACCCCGTCGACAGACCGACGATGTCAGGGCTACCGAGCGGGTTGCCCGAAATCGTCTGGAAGATACGCCCGGCGATTCCAAGCGCTGCGCCGACAGCAATCGCTGCGAGCATGCGCGGCAGGCGCACCGACTGTACGAAGTAGACACCCAGGAAATCGGCCCGGGGCCCGCCGTCTCCCAGAAGACGACGGAACGAGTCACCGGCACTGAGTCCGTAGTCCCCCAGAGTCAAAGAATAAACGGCTAACGTGGCGAGGAGAATAAATCCGATGAGCACGACGGCGGCGCTGCGCCGGTGCACGCGCACCGACAAACGGCGCAGCGAAACGGTCTTGTAGCGCGAGGGAGCTGGCGTCATGACATGCCCTTTCCGCGCGCGCCCAGGATGAAGAACGGAGCACCAATCAGAGCGACGATGACACCCACGGGAACCTCGGACGGGGCGAGCACGAGGCGTGAGACGACATCAGCACCGCACACCCAAGCGGCTCCGACCACGATAGACCAGAGGGCAATGGCGCCCTGTCGGGCTCCGACAACACGCCGCACCATGAGCGGCACCGCGAGGCCGACGAACGTGAGGGGCCCACCCAGAGCAGTCGCTCCCCCAGCCAGTGCCGTCACTGCGACAACCCCGAGCACACGGATGAGTCGCACACGCACTCCGAGGCTTACCGCGGCGTCGTCGCCGAGTGCAAGGACACCCAGTGCCGATGTAATGAGAAGCGCAACCACTGCGCCGACGGCGATCACTGCACCCGCGCTCGCCACCGAGGCCATGTCAACGCCTTCCAATGATCCCGATGCCCAGTATCGGAATTCGTTGAACGCAAACTGGTTCGCGGCGAGAACAGCCTGAGTGAGTGATGCAAGAGCGGCCGATACAGCAATGCCTGCCAGAGCAAGGCGCGATCGGGATCCTCCCCCGCTACCGGAAATAGCGAAGACGAGACCGGCGGCCACCCCCGCGCCGACGAGCGAAGCGCCGAGCGTCGCCGCGCGGGTGGCGACGCCACTCGCAGCCGTCACCGTTACAACAAGGAAAGCAGCACCGGCATTGATGCCGAGTACCCCAGGATCGGCGAGAGGATTTCGCGTCATCGCCTGCATGATGGAACCTGCCAGCCCCAGCGCCCCGCCGATCACGAGCGCGGCGACGGTGCGAGGAACACGCAGTTGCGTGACCACCTGTGCGTCCTGGCTGGCTCCGCCGTTCACGAGCGCATCCCACACCACGTCGGGAGCAATCTGGCGCGACCCCAGAGCAAGGGACGCGAGGGTGACGAGGACAAGCGCCAGCGTCGCCACTGCGCAGGCAATGGCGACGCTGGTGATGCGACGTGTCGTCATGTTAGGTCATCGACCCGGTGTGTTTGTCCATCGACCTCAGGAGGCCGGGACAAACTGGGCCTCGATACTCGAGATGATACCGTCCATGAGGAGGTAACCACCGGTGGAGGTCCAGAGGGACCCGTCGACGGGAATGACGTGGTTCGCCTGGACGGCGCCGAGGGAGTCGAAACCGACGGTGTTCTTCGCCTCTTCGAGGGCAGCGGCCGAGGCCTCGACGCCCGTGTTACCACCGGCGGAGGGGTTATTCACCGAGGCCTTGCCCAGCGTGCCGAAGAAGATCCAGTCGGCGTCGATCTGATCGATGTTTTCCAGCGAGACGGGTTCGGAGTGGCCCTCGCCGTCACGATCCTGGTTCGCGGGACGCTTCATGCCGAGCGCGGTGAGAGCCTGTCCGGCGGGCAGCTCCTTGAGGATGAGGCCGGCGCTATCGCCCTGCCAACGCACAACCGAGTAGGTCTGATCGAGGTAGCCGGCGTCCTTCAGGCGGGCGCTGACGGAGGCAACGTGCTTGTCGAATTCCGCGAGCTTGGTCTCAGCCTGGTCGGCAAGGCCGAGCGCGTCGGCCGTCAGGGTGAAAGTCTCGCGCCAGTCGCCGCCCTTTTGCGTGGTGAAGAAGACGGGCGCGATCTGACTCAGCGCGTTCAGCGTTTCAGTATCGTTGTTCTTCACCGACGTGCCGTCAACGAGAATCAGGTCAGGGTGCGCCGCACCGATGGCCTCGAGGTTGGGAGTACCGATGGAGCCCAGAATCGGGATGTCACCCGCACGATCGACAAGGTAGTTGGCAACCGTCTGCTGGCCACGGCCCGAGACGACACCAATCGGGGTCACACCCAGAGCGAGCGCGTTGTCGGTCGTCGGTTCAGAGAGCGTGACAACACGGCTGGGGTGCGACGGCAGGGTAACCTCCTGGCCGGACGCGTCGGTGACGGTGCGCGTCGCAGAGCTCTCGGACATCGCGGAGGCCTCGGGGGACGAGGCCGGAGCGGGCTGGTTGGACGAGCAAGCTCCCAGAGCGAGAGCGGTCAGAGCGACGCCAACGATGGCGCGAATTCGCGTCGACAGGTGCACAGGTGTCTCAATTCAGTCGATCTTATCAGGTGCATAGGTAAGCCTAACCTATAGACCGCACATTGACCTGGGCTGTCTCACTGCTGGTCAGCATGTGAGAGGGTCCCATTCATCAAGGGCGCGGACGAGGCCTTCGCGCCACCATGCCACATCATGCCCACTGCAATAATGGTCGAGCTCCACGGCTGTGCCCTGACTCCGCAGGAGCTCGACGCAGTCGTCCACCACCGGACGCATCGTCTCTTCCAGCGTGCCCACCTGCAGCCGTAGCCGCACATTCCGGCGCGGCTCCACCGACCCCGCACGCAGGTCACCCATCAACATTCCTTCACCAATGCCTCGTCGCGCGCCTCCCCACCACAGTGACGGAGACTGGGCGACCGCACAATCGAGGGGAAGATCACTGCGTAGCGCCGCTTCCAACACAGCCAGACCGCCGTAGGACTGGCCTGCGACCATTACGGGCCCCGCACCCGCCTCATCACACACTGCCTGCAGTAGAGCACCGACGCGATCCGCATCGGTCAACTCCGCCTCGCGCTCGTCCAGATCTCCCGCGTCGATCGTCACGACGCGCAGGCCGGGATAACGCCGAGTCAACCAGCCGACGCCGTTACCCCGCCAAATCTCGCCATCGAAGAGGATGAGCGTGCACGTCGGATCCGCCTCGCCGTCATACATGACGATCCGCCGCTGCCGTGTGTGCCCCAGCCGGGCACTGATACGCGTACCAATCTCATGTTCTCGCGGAGCACGCATCCAAGGCGCTGACAGGTCCTCCGACGGCCACACCACCCGCGCATCGGGCCCAACGAAGAGTGAGGCGGCAGCGCCTCGCCCGTTCACGACTCTCAGGGGATTCGATTCATCCGGGGATGCTTCCTCAAGGAATCGTATCCACTCCCCCATGTCCCTGAGCACCGCGGGGTCGAGGCCCGACGGACCGACGATCACCTTCTGGTAGCTGAGGATCGCATCCGCGGGAAGCGCGCACACGAGCGCCCGAGCATCCCCGTGCCCGGACCCCACCGACATGCGAAAGTCGTCGAGATGCTCGCGCGCCCGATCCGTAATCGTGTTGAGGATGACGTAGCAATCAGCCGCAGCCTGGGCACCCCACTGGAAGGTCACGCGTACGGCGTCGACCCCATCGACGACGAGCCGAGGTCCGACGATCGGAAGCCCGTCGGCGTAACGATAGATGCCGTCCGACGCCTCCCAGCGCAGCCGGCAAAAACCGGTGCGCGAAAAAGACGCCTGCTCGAATGCCACGCGATCAGTCGAAGAGCGAAATGTCGCCCGCACCGACGCGCGCGACGACAGCGTCCCCGCCAGCAAAGTCAATGACCGTGGTCGGCTCGGCGACGCCCACGGGACCCACAACCACCAGATCAACCTGGTGTCCGATGCGATCATCCACGTCGAAGCCGTCCGTCAGCGGCTCTTCCTCGCCCGGCATGATGAGCGTCGAACAGGCCAGGGGCTCACCCAGCGCCTCGACGATCGTCTGCGTAATGACATGATCGGGGATACGCACGCCCACCGTGTGCTTCTTCTTGTTCAGCATGATGCGCGGGACCTCCTTGGTCCCCCGCAGGATGAACGTGTAGGGTCCGGGGGTGAGCGCCTTCATGGTGCGGAACTCGTGATTATCGATGATCACGAGCTCGCCCAGCTGCGCAAACGAGTGACACAGCAACGAGAAGTTGTGCTTGTCATCGAGCTTACGGATGGCACGGATCGTGTCCATACCTGCCTTGTTGCCCGCCTTCGTGGCGATCGCATAGCCGGAGTCGGTAGGCAGCGCGATCGTACCGCCGCGTTCCAGCAGGTCAACGACCGTGTTGACCAAACGTGCCTGCGGATTCTCAGGGTGCATCTCGACGTACGACATGTACCCATTGTGCACGAAACCCCCACCGGTCGGTAACCGATGGGGGTTCCGTGGACAAAGTCACGGACGAGGAATCACTTCTCCGATTCTTCGGAGGCTTCCTCACCGCGCTTCTTCGGCTTCGCGTCGACGCCAGCTTCCTTACGCTGCGCGGGCGTAATCGGGGCCGGAGCCTCGGTCAGCGGGTCGAAACCGCCACCGGACTTCGGGAAGGCGATCACGTCGCGGATCGAGTCGGACTTCGTCAGCAGGGAGACGATGCGGTCCCAACCGAAAGCGACACCACCGTGCGGCGGGGCGCCGTACTTGAAGGCGTCGAGCAGGAAGCCGAACTGCGTCTGGGCTTCCTCCTCGCCGATGCCCATCACGTTGAACACGCGGTTCTGGATGTCACGGCGGTGGATACGGATAGAGCCGCCGCCGATCTCGTTGCCGTTGCAGACGATGTCGTAGGCGTAGGCCAGCGCGTTACCCGGGTCCTTGTCGAAGGAGTCAACCCATTCGGGCTTGGGCGAGGTGAACGCGTGGTGGACGGCGGTCCAGGCGCTGTGGCCCAGCGCGACGTCGCCCTCGGCCTCGGCGTCGCCGGTGGGCTTGAAGAGCGGAGCGTCGACGACCCAGGTGAAGGCCCAGGCGTCGGGGTCGATCAGGTCGCAGCGCTTGCCGATCTCAAGGCGGGCCGCGCCGAGCAGCTCACGCGAGGGGGTGGGCTTGCCGGCGGCGAAGAAGATGCAGTCGCCGGGGTTGGCACCGGTCGCGGCAGCCAGGCCCTCGCGCTCTGCCTCGGTGATGTTCTTGGCGACGGGGCCGCCCAGTGTACCGTCCTCGGCGATCGTGACGTAAGCAAGGCCCTTGGCGCCGCGCGCCTTGGCCCACTCCTGCCACTTGTCGAAGGTACGACGCGGCTGCGAACCGCCACCGGGCATGACGACGGCGCCCACGTAGGGAGCCTGGAACACGCGGAACGTCGTGTCCTTGAAGTACTCGGTGAGCTCGGTGAGCTCGAGGCCGAAGCGCAGGTCAGGCTTATCCGAGCCGTAGCGCTCCATCGCGTCCTTGTAGGTCATGCGCGGGATCGGCGTGGACAGGTCGTAACCGATGAGCGCCCACACATTCTTCAGGACGTCCTCAGCGACCTCAATGACGTCGTCCTGGTCCACGAAGCTCATCTCGATGTCGAGCTGGGTAAACTCGGGCTGACGGTCGGCGCGGAAGTCCTCGTCGCGGTAGCAGCGCGCAATCTGGAAGTAGCGCTCCATGCCAGCCACCATGAGCAGCTGCTTGAAGAGCTGGGGCGACTGGGGCAGTGCGTACCAGGAGCCGGGCGACAGACGTGCCGGGACGATGAAGTCGCGGGCGCCCTCGGGGGTCGAACGGGTCAGGGTCGGTGTCTCGATCTCGACGAAGTCGCGGGCGTAGAGCGCCTCACGGGCAGCGCGGGAGACCTTCGAACGCAGGCGGATCGCGTACTGCTCGGGCTCGCGACGCAGGTCGAGGTAGCGGTACTTCAGGCGCGTTTCCTCGCCGACGTTGCCGGAATCTTCAGCATTGGAGGACACCTGGAACGGCAGGGGCGCGCTGGTGTTCAGGATTTCGATATCGTCGCCCATCACCTCGATGGCGCCGGTGGCCAGGTGCGGGTTTTCGTTGCCCTCGGGGCGAGCGCAGACCTCGCCGGTGACCTTGAGGACGAACTCGGAGCGCAGCTCGTGGGCAACACGCTCGTCACGGACGACAACCTGGGCGATGCCCGACGCGTCGCGCAGGTCGATGAACGCCACGCCACCGTGGTCACGACGACGATCCACCCAACCGGTGAGCGTCACGGTCTGACCGACCAGGTCGGTGCCGAGGGTTCCAATGTTGTGAGTGCGAAGCACTGTGATTCCTTTCGTAGTTACCATCCGCGAGACAGGCGGCGGCAGTGTCATTGTACGCCTGCCTTCCGAAGAGTCGCGCGTGCCGCGAGTACGATAGTGAACATGCCAACCGCCGAGCCCGCCTCTCCTTCCCGTACCTCCTGGACGACGTCCGAAATTGGCTTGGCCATCGGGTCGGTTCTCCTCATTACGCTCGTGGCCTTCGAGGAGCTCGCCGCCACGACGATCATGCCCGCAGTCGTCCAGTCTTTTGACGCTGCCGCCTGGTACCCGATCGCCTCGGGCGCGGCGTTGGCGACGCAGCTGAGCGCCACCGTGGTCGCGGGCGCGCTGGCGGATTGGAAGGGACCCCGTTTTGTCCTGCTCGCGGGATTGGTTCTCTTCGCTGTCGGTTTGGTGGTGTGCGCCGCGGGCACAAACGTGGTCATGTTCGTTGTCGGCCGCGCGCTTCAGGGGCTCGGCGGCGGCCTCCTCATCGTCCCGCTCTACGTCCTCGTGGGTTCGGTCGCCTCCCCGCGACACCGCCCCACATTCTTCGCATCTTTCTCGCTGGCGTGGGTTCTCCCCTCGCTGGTCGGCCCCGCGATCGCAGGCCACGTGACCCAGGAGTGGGGATGGCGCTACGTCTTTGGCGTCGTTCCGCTCTTGGTTGTGATCGCAGCGGTCCCGATTGCCTACGTCCTGCGCTCGATCCCGACTGCACAGGGCCAGCGCTCCCCCATGCTCGCCTCCCTCTCGCGAGACGCCGGGCTTGTCGGAATTGGCGTCATGCTACTCCAGCTTGCGGGCGCCCTGTCCTCGCCCTTCGCGCAGTTCGGAGTCTTCGCGCTCGGCGCGTGCATCACCGCCTGGGCACTGCCCCGCCTCCTGCCACGCGGAACGTTCATGTCCCGCCGCGGCATGCCTTCGGCCATCCTTGCGAGACTGAGCGCAATGGCCTCGCAGGTCGGCCTCGCAGTCATGATCCCGCTCATCCTCCAGCGCGTGCACGGATGGTCCGAGGCCTCCTCCGCCTGGTGGGTCACCCTCGGGTCGATCACATGGGCTATCGGCGCGGTCGGCCAGGCACGCGTTCACGATGCACACCTGCGCCGCCGGCTCCCGGTCATCGGCGGCGCGCTGATGGCCATCGGCGCGATCCCCGTCGGAGCCATCCTGTTCCCCTCGATACCGGTCTGGGTAGCACTCATCGGCTGGCTCTTCGTCGGCCTCGGCGTCGGTCTCGTTCACGCGCCTCTGTCCGTCATGGCACTCGAGGTGACCCCCGAGGCCAAGCACGGGCGCGTGGCCTCTTGGCTGCAGGTCGCAGATTCGGCAGGACCAGCCCTCGAACTCGCCCTCGTGTCCGTCGCCATGAGCGCGTGGGCCGCCACCGCCACGGTGGGCGGGGCAGCCTACGCTCCCTACTGGGTGATTGCTGCTGTGCTTGCGATCCTCACCGTGGTCGCGGTGACGCGGCTGCGTCCCTCATCGGAGCGTTCCACGGGTGAGGCAGCTAGCGCTCAGTCGTCGTAACGGCGCTTGCCGAAGTGGCGGCGTCCGCCGTCGCGGCCTCCGTCGCGGTCCCAACCGCCGTCGCGGCCGCCCTCGCGTTCGCGGCGGGCGCGCTTGATGTCCTTCTCCCAACGCTCGGTGCGAACGCTGCGGCGCGGACGGGATCCGTCGCCCTTTTCGAAGCGGTGCGGACGCTTCTCATCACGGTCTCCGAAGCGGCCCTCTCGATCACCGTAGCCACCGCGGCCTCGGTGATCTCGGTCGAAGTCGCGGCGCTCACGGCGCTCAAATCCGTCGCGGTCGCCGTGAGAACGGCCGCCGGGGCCCTCATCGACGCGGATGCGCAGCTGGCGGCCAGACACGTATCCCTTGGAGATACGGGACAGCTGCTCGCTGGACAGGTCCGCGGTGATGTCGACCAGTGAGAAGGTCGGGTAGATCTCGATGTTGCCGATGTCGCGGCCGTCGATGCCGCCCTCGCCAGCAATGGCGCCAACGATCGAACCGGGCTTGACGCGGTCCTTCTTGCCCACCTCGATGCGGTAGCGGGTACCGGAGCCGGGTGCCGGGCGGCCGCCACCGCGACGACGAGCTCCGTTCGCGCCGCCCTTGAGCGGGCGGTCCTTGTCGCGACCAGCCTCGAAAGTGGCGCCGACGAACTCGCCGGACTCGTCCAGCTGTTCCTCGCGGCGGATCTTCCCGTTGCCACGGCGATCCTTCTCGACGCGCGGGGCCGGGCCCTCGTCGCCGACGGCCGTCGCCATGAGGGCGGCGGCGATGTCCTCGACGGAGATCTCATCGCCGAGGTCGGCGAGCAGACGCTTGTACATGTCGAGACGGCCGCGCTCAATACGAGCGGACAGGCCCTCGAGCAGACGGCTGGCGCGGAATTCGGAGACGGCTGCAGGCGAGGGAATCTCGACCTCTTCCATCTCGGTGCCCGTCAGCTTCTCGATGCGGCGCAGACGGCCGTGCTCACGCGGGGTGAAGAACGTCAGCGCGCGGCCCTCACGGCCCGCACGGCCGGTGCGACCGATGCGGTGGACGTAGGCCTCGGGCTCACGCGGAACGTCAAAGTTGACGACGAGGGAGATACGTTCGACGTCGAGGCCTCGGGCGGCCACGTCGGTCGCGACCAGCACGTCGAGCGAGCCGTTCTTGAGGCGCTCGACCATGCGCTCGCGCTCGGTCTGAGCGACGTCGCCGGAAATGCCGGCTGCACGGAATCCACGGCCCGAGAGCTCCAGCGACACCTCTTCGACATCGGCGCGCGTGCGCACGAAGACGATGGCGGCGTCCGCCTCTTCCTGGCCTTCCTTGATGTGCTGGGCGCGGGTAGCCAGCACGCGCGAAAGCGCACCGATCTTGTGCTTGTAGGGCACCACCGCGTAGGTCTGATGGATGGTGTCGACCGTCGAGGACTCGGTGGAAACCGCAACCTTGACCGGATCCTTCAGGTGCTCGCGGGCAACCTTCTCAATGGCAGCGGGCATCGTCGCACTGAACAGTGCGGTCAGTCGATCATCCGGGGCGCTCGACGCAATCGTCTCGACGTCCTCGGCAAAGCCCATACGCAGCATTTCGTCGGCCTCGTCGAGGACCAGCATACGCACGTGCGACAGATCGAGGGCGCCCTTCTCGATGAGGTCGATAACGCGACCCGGGGTGCCGACGACGACCTGAGCGCCACGCTTGAGCGCACCGATCTGCGGGCCGTAGGGAGAGCCACCGTAGACGGGGACGACGTCGAGGCGGGCCGTACGTGCGGCGAAATCCTCGATCGCCTGGGCACTCTGCATCGCGAGCTCGCGCGTGGGGGCCAGGACGAGAGCCTGCACGTTGCGCTCGTCCGCGTCAACAATCGCTAGGAGCGGCAGGCCGAAGGCAGCGGTCTTTCCGGTACCCGTCTGGGCGATGCCGACAACGTCGCGCAGCTCCAGCAGCGGCGGGATGGCAGCTGCCTGAATCGGGGTGGGGACGCGGAATCCCATGTCGGTGACGGCCGCGAGGATCTCCTCGGGCAGGCCGAGGCTCGCGAAGGTCACGGTATCCGTGTCCTCTTCGTCCGCGCGGTCATCGTCGAGGTCACGATCATCGTCGAGGTCGTCAATATCGTCGGCAATCGCCGTCATCTCACGCTCGTCGTCAGCGCGTTCCGTGAAATCGTCAGAGGGCATAATTCATCCTTGCGTGGTGCAATCGGTGTCAGCAAAACCATCGGGGCGGGCCTACTCGGCTCCTCGGCGCGGCCTCACCCATAACAACAAATCCCGCATCCCGCGGGCACCATAACAAGGGGCAGCGCCTCATCGCTACAACCAGCATACCCTCGCAGGCAGCTGACAGAGGCGCGTGGTCGGCGAACTCACTGTCAGCGAATCGTCCGCCCGTTGCGACAGGACGAGACTCAGAGGGGCAGGCGAGCGAGGAACGAGGCGATCGTCACCTGTCGATTGTCCTCGGAACGCAGGGGAGCAACGACGAGTCGATCGACCGCATCGCGGCACAGTCCCCGCAGGTCACGCATCACAACGCGCCGACGCCGCGATGCAGTCCACCGGGCGAACGCCCGGCTCGCACACGCGCAGAGCACCGTGATCAACAGGCACAGCGCGACCAGTGCCGTCGGAAGCGGAATCGGCCCGAGCGCGGGGACCCGGACATCGATGAGGACAGCCCTGCCCAGGTGCACGAGGACGATCCACGCAACACCGATAACAACGCCCAGCCAGGCGAGCAGCTGGGCACCACCCAGCACACGGCAAAGCGCCGGGGCTCCGGTCGAGACGCGAATGTGCTCCGCAACCTCACGATGCGCTGCGTCCGGGACCTCTCGCGCCCCGCTAAGCGCACGCTCGACCAGCGCCGCACGCCAACGGGCAGGACGCGCCTGCGCGCGCTCCCCAACCGCCCCCCGAACAGCGTTGACGAAGGCAGCTTCATCGGAGGCGGACCGAGTCGGCAACGTCGGAGTCGTCGCCCCCTCGGCACGCGACTCATCGTCCAGATGTAGGCGGCGCAGCGGGTCCACACCCGTACGCGCCA
>ERZ773246.419-NODE-419-length-17506-cov-72.6364_pt1 | contig 17506 bp, 15 predicted proteins | sample MGYA00580519_ERZ773246 | MGnify/ENA primary metagenome ERZ773246 (study PRJEB29015, sample SAMEA2738153) | human oral metagenome | biome: human oral; feature: human-associated habitat; material: saliva | place: China | collected 2246 ...
CCATCGGTTCAACATAACTTCCGTTCTGAAGAACACCAAAATGCAGGTGGCAGCCGGTCGCGTAGCCGGTCGAGCCAACCTCGCCCAGCGCGTCGCCCGCGTTCACGTACTGTCCGGGGGACACGTACTGGGCCTGCATGTGCAAGTATTCCGTGATGACTGAGTTGCCGCCGACAATGCCGTGGTTGATGTCCACGTAGTTGCCCGCCGACACGTCAGAGGACACCGCGTTGACGTAGCCCGAGGCAACCGCGTGGATGATCGTGCCGCAGTCGGCCGCCATGTCGGTGCCCGAGTGCCCCTTCATGATGCCCAGCACCGGGTGGTAGCGCATACCGAAGGGGCTGGTGACGACGATCGGGATGTCGAGCGGGTTACGGAAGCCCGAGGACGACGTGTAGGACACGCCCGTGGACTGGTTCGCCGCATCGATGGCCGCCAGTTCATCGCTGCGCGCCTGGTAGTCGGCCTCAGCCTGGTCGAGGGAGGCCTGAACCTGTCCCTTCTGAGCGTCCCATTCGGTTTGCTTGGCGGATGCCTGATCCTTCAGGTCGTTGAGCTCGGTGAGCTTCGCGTCAGCGTCGTCTTTCGCGGTCTGCGCGTCCGCTTCCGCCTGAGCGGCCTTCTCCTCGAGGTCAGCGATACGATCCGTGATCGCACCCTGGCGCGTGGACTGGGTGCGCTGGGACGAGGACACGTCCAGAGCCGAGGTCATGGTTTGGTTCTCCGTGCGCAGTGCTATGTCGGCCGCTGCGGCACGCTCCGTGATGGACTCAGTGCCGCCCGAGGTCAGGGCCACCGCGACCGGATCGACATTGCCATCGCGGTACTTGCGGCGCACCAGGTCGGCGATCGCGCGCTGCGAATCGTCAGCCTGCGTGGTTGCGTCGTTCAGTGAATCGTCGATGCGGGTCTGCTCACCCTTCGCGGCACTCAGCTCACCCAGGATCGTCGTGTGTTCGCGAGACTTCTTGTCGTAGTCGGCCACTGCGTTGTCGTAGGCGGTCTGAGCTTCCGGGATCTGAGCATTGAGATTCTGCAGGTCGATGTATACCTGCGCCAACGATGCGTCGATACCCTCGAGTTGAGACTGCAGGGCGTTGACCGTCGCCTGCGCCTCCGCGGCTGCGTTCGCAGCTGCGTCACGGTCGTCGTCCGCGCGCGCGGGCAGCGTCTGACTCATCGCGATGAATGACGCGAACGCGAGGGCCAGGGCACCTGCGCGGACCACGCCGCGACGGGGACGACGAAGAGAACGGAACATGAGACTCACGCCTTCGTGTACTTGGCCAACGAGAAAGCCGACGCAATAATCGCCAGCGCCACCGCGGCCAGGACGAGAATCGGCGTCATGATTGCCACCTCGCCCATACCAATAAAATTCGTCCACTTGAAGGCGGGAGCCATCCACCCCTGAACGACGAAGTGCACACCCGCGAACAGGGTGCCGATTGCGAAGGCTGCGCCCACCAGTGCGGCCAGCGCACCCTCGATCATGAAGGGTGCCTGAATGAACAGGTTCGAGGCACCCACATAGCGCATAATCTGGGTTTCCTGCTCGCGACTCATCGCACTCAAGCGGATCGTCGTCGAGATCAGCAGGATCGCCGCGACGACCATGATTGCACCGAGTCCCAGGGCGGCCGTGCGGGCGGCCCCCAACACGCGGAACAGGGGTTCGACGACCTCACGCTGGTCGCGGACCTCGGAAACGCCGGCGGTCCCGGAAAACTCTTCCTTGACCACCGAGTATTGCTCGGGGTTGACCAGCTTGATACGGAACGCGAACTGGAGCATGTCTGGCGTGGTCCACTGCGTCAGTGCGTCGTTGCCGTTGAGGCGCTTGAAGTTCTCGTATGCCTCTTCCTTGGTCTCCTCGTAGACGGTTGCCACGTAGGGCGTCATCTCGGAGGAGGCCAGCTTCTGGCGCACGGCATCGATCTGCGCGTCGGTCGCCTCGGTCGCGTTGCAGTTCGGGGCGGCGTCATTGATCGCGCACATGTAGACCGTGACCTCGATCTTGTCGTACCACTCCGACTTCATCTTGGACACCTGCATCTGGGTCAGGCCCGCGATGCCCACGAAGAGGAGGGACACGAAGGTCACGAGGATGACGGCGACGCTCATCGCGCGGTTACGCGACAGGCCCTTGCCGACCTCGGACAGAATAAAACGAAGCTTCACTGGTCTTACCTCCCGGCCCCGTAGACGCCGCGGTTCTGGTCGCGCACGACATCGCCGCTGGCGAGCTCGATAACGCGCTTACGCATCTGGTTCACGATGTCCGCGTCGTGGGTCGCCATGACGACGGTCGTGCCCGTGCGATTGATTCGGTCGAGGAGACGCATGATGCCCAGCGACGTCTCCGGATCAAGGTTGCCGGTGGGCTCGTCCGCGAGCAGCAGCTCGGGACGGTTCACCATGGCGCGGGCGATGGCCACGCGCTGTTCCTCACCGCCGGAGAGTTCGTGCGGCAGACGCGATTCCTTGCCCGACAGGCCCACGAGGTCCAGGGCGTCGGGGACGGAGGTCTCGATGGCGTGACGAGGCTTACCGATCACCTGCATGGCCAGCGCGACGTTCTCGTACACGGTCTTGGAGGGCAGCAGGCGGAAGTCCTGGAAAACCGTGCCAATCTGACGCCGCAGTTTCGGCACTGCCCAGGTGGACAGCTTGGATACGTCCTTGCCGAGCACCCACACCTTGCCGCTCGTTGCTTTCATCTCGCGCATGACGAGCTGGAGGAAGGTGGACTTGCCGGAACCCGACTTGCCGACGAGGAACACGAATTCTTCGCGTTCCACCTCCAGCGAGACGTGGTCCAGCGCGGGCTGGGCACCTGGCGTGTACACCATGGTGACATCATCAAAACGAATCATGGGACCGTCCGATCAGGGTCAATAGTCTCTGTTAGATTAGGTAACGATGGGGTCACGACCCGGCTGCGACACGCGGAAAACCGGCGGTGTGGTTTGTTCAGCGCCACCCGCGCCAGCTCGGGGATGCGGGCGGCCCCGACCTCGTTCATGGATTGACGAGGCCGGGGCCGGGTTGCGCGTATGGGCGCTGCTCAGTCCTGAGCAGCTTTCTGCTCGTTCTTGCGCCAGCGAATGCCAGCGTTGATGAAGCCGTCAATGTCTCCGTCAAACACGGACTGGGGGTTGCCGGATTCGAACTCGGTGCGCAGGTCCTTCACCATCTGGTAGGGCTGGAGCACGTAGGAGCGCATCTGGTCACCCCACGAGGCCTTGACGTCGCCGGCGAGTTCCTTTTTCTTTGCCTGTTCTTCCTCGTGGCGCAGCACGAGGAGGCGGGACTGCAGGACTCGCAGGGCGGCCGCACGGTTCTGGATCTGGGACTTCTCATCCTGCATGGACACGACGATGCCCGTGGGGATGTGGGTCATGCGCACGGCCGAGTCGGTCGTGTTCACGGACTGGCCGCCGGGGCCCGAGGAGCGGAAGACGTCCACCTTCAGCTCGGACTCGGGGATCTCGATGTGGTCCGTGGTCTCGATGAGGGGGATGACCTCGACGGCCGCGAAAGACGTCTGGCGGCGGCCTTGGTTGTCGAAGGGGCTGATGCGCACGAGGCGGTGGGTGCCGGCCTCGACACTCAGCGTGCCGTACGCGTAGGGCGCCTGAACCTCGAAGGTGGCCGACTTCAGGCCGGCCTCTTCCGCGTAGGAGGTGTCCATGACCTTCGTCGGGTAGCCGTGACGCTCCGCCCAGCGCAGGTACATGCGCAGGAGGATTTCGGCGAAGTCGGCGGCGTCCACGCCGCCCGCGCCGCTTCGGATCGTAATGACGGCGTTGCGCTCGTCGTACTCGCCGTCCAGCAGCGTGCGGATCTCCAGGTCACCCAGGTCCTTGCGCAGCTTCTCCAGGTCGGCCTCGGCCTCGGCGAGGATGTCAGCGCTCTCGTCCGGGTCCTCGGCGGCCATGTCCACCATGGCTTCCAGGTCGTCGATACGCTCGCTCATCTGCGTGATGCGGTCCAGCTCGCTCTGGCGGTGGCTGAGTGCGCTCGTGACGGCCTGGGCGGCGCTCGGGTCGTCCCACAGGTCGGGCGCTGCCGCCTTCTCGTTCAGCTCGGCGATCTGCTCGCGCAGCTTGTCCGGCTGCACGACCGCGAGGATGTTCTCCATCGTGGTGCGCAGGGACGGGATCTCTTCAGAAAATTCAATGGCCACACACCCAGGGTAGCCGATTCGCGCCCTCACCAGGGGCGCGAGGAGTGGTCGATGTCGGGCGTTTCGCAGACCGGGCCACAGATCCAGGCCAGAATACAGCGGTGCCCCGACGCCGTGAGGACGCCGGGGCACTGACAGGAATCGGATCAGATGAGTCCCATCGCGACCATCGCGTCGGCCACCTTACGGAAGCCCGCCAGGTTCGCGCCGGCCACGTAGTCGCCAGCCACGCCGTATTCCTCGGCGGTGGCGACAGTGTTGGCATGGATGTCGACCATGATCTGGTGGAGCTTCGCGTCGGTCTCCTCGAAGGGCCACTGGGTGCGGCCGGAGTTCTGCTGCATCTCGAGGCCGGAGGTGGCCACGCCACCCGCGTTGGAGGCCTTGCCGGGGGCGTAGGCAACGCCGGCAGCCTGCAGGGCTTCGATCGCCTCGGGGGTCGTGGGCATGTTCGCGCCCTCGGCGACCAGCTGGACGCCGTTCTTGATGAGGGTCTCGACGCCGGACAGGGGCAGCTCATTCTGGGTGGCGCAGGGCAGGGCGACGTCACAGGGGACGTCCCAGATGGAGCCGTCGGCCACGAAGACGGCGCCGGGGCGCTCGGCCGCGTAGTCGGAGACGCGTCCACGACGCACCTCCTTGACGTCCTTGAGCAGCGCGACGTCGATGCCGGCCTCGTCCACGACGTAGCCGGAGGAGTCGGACACGGCCACGACGGTCGCACCCAGCTGCTGAGCCTTCTCGGTCGCGTAGATCGCGACGTTACCCGAGCCGGAGACCACGACGCGCTTGCCGTCGAAGCTGGTGCCCTTCGCGGCGAGCATTTCGGCGGCGAAGTAGACGAGGCCGTAACCGGTTGCCTCGGTACGCACGTAGGAACCGCCCCAGGTCAGGCCCTTGCCCGTCAGGACGCCCGCGTCGAAGCGGTTCTTGAGGCGCTTGTACTGGCCGAACATGTAGCCGATCTCGCGGCCGCCCACGCCGATGTCGCCGGCGGGCACGTCGGTGTCGGGGCCGATGTGGCGGGAGAGCTCAGTCATGAAGGACTGGCAGAAACGCATGACCTCGGCGTCGGACTTGCCCTTGGGGTCGAAGTCCGCGCCGCCCTTGCCGCCACCCATGGGCAGGCCGGTGAGGGCGTTCTTGAAGATCTGCTCGAAGCCGAGGAACTTGATGATCGACAGGTTCACGGAGGGGTGGAAGCGCAGGCCGCCCTTGTAGGGGCCGAGAGCGGAGTTGAACTGGACGCGGAAGCCGCGGTTCACGTGGATGTTGCCCTTGTCGTCGGCCCACGGGACGCGGAACTGGATCTGGCGCTCGGGCTCGACGATGCGGTCGATGATGGCCAGGTCGGCGTATTCGGGGTGACGCTCGGCGAGGGGGGCGATGGTCAGGAGGACCTCGTAGACGGCCTGGTGGAACTCGGCCTGGGCGGGATCACGGCGCTGAACGGATTCGAAAACGGAGGCCAGCGCGGGGGAAAGACGAGATGTATCAAAGCTGCTCATGGCCTAAAGTTTACGTTTCGTTTACCCGACCGTCCCTCGCCGTCCCACAATGTGACCGTCGCGGACGCCACTTTAGGGTGACCCCTGCACCCCACGCAGGCGCGCACTTGAGGTCCTCACCAGCTCGGGAACCACCGCACTGCGCAGCACCGGAGGCAGGAGGGAGACCCTGGGGTGCGCCCTCACTCCGACCTCCACCTCCCTGCTGCTCACGCTGACCCAGGAGACGCTCACCCCGTCCCCAACCCGGCACGTCGAGTCCGACAGACCCGCGAGCGCACGGTCGACGCGAGAGCTCGCGGTCTCCTCGTCAACCCCGAGGTCACCTCCCGCGAAGACCGTTGACGAGGAGGCTCCCGACACCCCGGCGCTGGCCAAGGCGTCAGCGCATGACACGAGGCGGCGGTCCTGCATCGCGACCTCAGTGAGCGCGATCGACACGACGAGCAGCAGGCACACGAAGGCACAGCCCGCGCACATGAGGATCCCGACGCGCCCCTCCTCACCCACCGGAGACCACCTCCCGCACGGGCGCGCTGGCGCTCGAGGAGACATCCACGCCAACACCGCCGAGCCACGCGGGCAGGAAAGGCAGCGGAACGCGCACCGAGACACTGACCTCAACCATGCCGTCAGCGCTGCCGCACGCCCCGCACATGGACGACATCGAGGGGGAGGAACCCACGCCGAAGTCCTCGGCAATAAGGGCGACCGCGTGCTCGGCGTCCGCCTGGCGCTCGACATCCTCAGCGAGGATGCGCGCTGCCTCACGCGCACCCGCATCCGCCGCCATCGCCCCCGCGCTGACCTGGCCGACCGCCAAGACGATGTAGAGAACCGGGATCACGAGGACGACCAGGATTCCCAGGAATTCAACGCTGGCGTCCCCGCGCTCGCTCACGGCCCCTCCACGAGGCTGCGACCGTGTACCGTCAGCCAGCGCGGCCCAAGCCCGCCCACGAGCGGCAGGCGCGTGCGCACGGTGACGACGAGAATGTCTGTGCCCGCGTCGGACTCGCGGGTCACCGAAATCTCGCGGTCGCGCGAGGCCCCCCACGAGGGAATCCAACAGCTCGCCCGTGCGTTTGGCCGCCTCATCCTCGTCTCCACCCAGCAGACCGCCGCGTCGCGCACCCTCAGATGCAGCGCTCACACTCATCGTGCGCACGTACGACGCGAAGGTCACTTGGACGAGCAGGAGGATGACGAGAACCACGAGGCCTTGGACGAGGACCGTGGAGACGACCTCGGAGCCGCGTTCGTCGCCGTCAAATGCCCGCAACGGAGTCCATCGCACGGTTGAAGATCTCGACGAGACGTTCTGAGGCGACGCCCCAGATGACGACGACCAGGGCGGCTGTCATGAGCGTGATGAGCACCCAGCCGGGCACATCCCCGCGCTCCCCGAGCGGCTGACGCTTGCGTAACCACTTCTTCATGGCGTGTATTCCTTTCGTGTCTGCTTCATTTACGGGGTGAAATCCAGGGCGATGAGGCCCGGATAGAGGGCAAAGATGACGGTGACCGGCAGAATGAGGAAGACGACGGGCAGGAGCATCGCAATCTCGCGTCGCCCGCCTTCCTCCATGAGGGCCGCGAGAGAGCGTTCGCGCTGGTCGCGCGCCTGGTCGTGCAGGACCGAGGCCAGGGGTGAGCCGCGCTCGATGGCCGTGGTCAGCGTACGGGCCAGGCGCGTGAGTGCCGGCGAGTCGGTGCGATCAACCATCTCGGCAAGCGCCCGCACTGAGGGCATGCCGTTACGGATGTGTCCCGCCGTAAGACCTAGCTCCATCCCCAGAGGTCCTCCCGCGCACCCCGCGACGCGCTCGATGGCGGCAGGGATCGACTCTCCCGCGGCGACCGCGAGCGCCAGCAGCTCCGAGCAGTCGGGGACGGCAGCATCGATGGCGCGTTGGCGGCGGTTGGCGGTCAGCGTGAGGTAGCGGTCCATGCCTGCGACGCCGAGGAGGGTGCCGACGAGGGCACAGACGATGAGCGGGATGATCGACGCGCGCAGCGAAGCGGTCGGGCGGGCTGTGAGGACGAGGCAAGCGCCGATGAGTCCGGCGATTGCGGCGACGGCTTGGCGCAGGCGGAACACGGACACCTCGGGGGCGGCCCCGGCCAAAATGAGTCGGCGGGCGACGGATTCGCTGGTGGATCCCAGGGAGTCCAGGGCCGAGGCTCCCATGCGCCTGAGCCATCGGGTGATCTCGAGTGTGGTGTCCTCTTGGACGCGCCCCTGGGCGACGCGGGCGGCGAAGGAGAGGTGGCGCGTGGCCAGGGATCGCACGATGAGGGTGATGCCACCGACGGCGAGGCATGCGACGATGACGTCGAAGGCGAGCAGGATCCAGGGACTCATGACGTGCCTCCCAGGTTTCGAGGATCGGTGCTCAGACGTCCGATGGCTTTCATGAGGAGGTAGGCGATGACGCATGCGCCGGCACCGCCGAAGAGGACTGCGATTCCTCCGGGCGAGTTCCATACGTGGGCGCTGGCACCCCCGCCGGAGAGCAACAGCAGGACGATCCAGGGGGCAGCCAGGCCCAGTCGGGCCGCGCCTACGGTCCAGGACTGGCGTGCCTCGAGTTCTCCTCGTACGCGCGCGTCCTCGCGCAGGAGGGTGGCCAGGTCTTGGAGGAGGCGGGTCAGGTCGGCACCGCCGACGGATCGGGCGACGCGCAGGGCCTCGACGATGCGGTCAGCGACCGGGTCGGCGACCGTCTCTTTCATCTTGTCCAGGGCGAGTTCGAATCGCCCGTTAGCGCTGTAGTCGCGCGAGAATGCTTCGAAGGCGAAGCGTACGGGGTCGGGTCCCTCGTCGGCGAGGTCGCACAGGACCTGGGGCAGAGAGGTTCCGGCACGCACGCCGGAGACCATGGCGTCGATGACCTCGGGCCAGGCGGCGCGCACGGTCTTGGCGCGACCAGCCACGCGGGAAACAACCCACGCGTAGGGCAGGAAGGCCACGCCGATGGAGACGATGAGGGCGACCGGCCAGGCTCCCGTCGCAAGCAGAACGGAGAGGGCAACGACCATGCCGAGGCCGAAGCTGACCGCGATGAGTCGCACAGCATTGAGTCCGGGGACGCGGGCGCGCGCCACATCGTCGGAGAGGCGCTTCCACGGCCCCCAGGGCGAGCGTTTCGGTGGCGGGGTGAACCACGGGGACAGGGCCATGACAAGGCCGATCCCGAAGATAAGTCCACACACGATGGCGATCACAGCGTCCCCCAATCCAGCAGAGAGGCCAGGTCGAAGCCCGCAGCAGCGAAGCGATCATGCAGGTCGAGGGAACCCGCGCCTCGTTCGCAGCGGCCACCGTCGTAGGTGAAGAGCGAGGCCGTCTCGATCCGGTTGCCTTCGACCCGCCCGGGCACGGCGAGCACCTCGGAGACGTAGCGCTGTCCGTCCCGGCTGCGCTCGACGTGGCACACGAGGTCGATGGACGAGGCCAGGGTCGGAGTCACGAATCCTGTCGTGACGTTCTCACCGGCCAGGAGAGGCAAAATCGAGAGCTTGTCGAGGGCCTCGCGCGCCGAGTTCGCGTGCACAGTCGCCATACCGGGCACGCCCGCGTTGAGGGCCACGAGGAGGTCAAGGGCTTCGGGGCCTCGTACCTCGCCGACGATCAGGTACTCGGGGCGCATACGCAGGGATTCGCGCACGAGGTCTCGCAGCGTGATCTCGCCCGTGCCCTCGGCGGCCGCAGGACGCGTCTGCATGGCCACGTGGTCCCAGTTGGCCAGGCCCAGCTCGAAAACCTCCTCGCAGGAGATGACGCGCCGCGAACGCGGCAGCTCACCGGCGAGCGCACGCAGGAGCGTCGTTTTGCCAGCCTGCGTGCCGCCCGAGACTAGGACCGACAGTCCAACGCAGACGGCTGCCGCCAGGAAGTCGCGCATCGGCGGGGGCACCATGTCGACGGCCACCAGGTCATCCAGAGTGCGGGCGCGCTGAATGTGCTTACGGATGTTGACACTCCAGGACTGCCCGGTAACCGGAGGGATGACGACGTGCAGGCGCTCTCCCCCGGCGAGCATCGCGTCCACGAAGGGGCTGGACAGGTCGAGACGCCTCCCCGAGTGGTGCAGCATCCGCTCCACGAGGGTGCGCACGTCCTCGTCCGTGAGAATGAGGCTGGTCAGCTCCGCGACCCCGCCGCGGGCCACGAACACGCGGGAGGCCGAATTGATCCAGATTTCCTCCACGCTCGGATCGTCCATGAGGACTTGAAGGGGGCCGAGGCCGCAGATGTCGTCCATCAGGTCCGCCTCGACCTGCTCGCGCTGAGTGGGGAGCATGTCGGGGGCATGGGTGTCAATGGCGCGGTCGATGAGGGCACGCACGGCCCGGGGATCCCGCGCGGCATCGATGCCGCCCGCTGCCAAACCCTCTCGTACCCGCGCGGCGAGTGCACGCGTGATGGCTTCCATCGCTGAGCCTCCTCGCTCCAAACAGAACCATTGTGTCGAAAGTAACAGGGTTATTCAGGAAGGAGCAAACCGCTGTCCCACAATCGGACGCTTACCCGCGCGGGGGGCCACAACCCAACGGTCGGAGCGATACATTCAGAGAATGACAAGTCCCAAGAGCGCCCTCGAACTGGCCGCGCTGGCCACCTCCGCAATGCCCGGGTTGCGCGTGAGCGCCCTGCGCCCGCCGAGTTACAGCGACGAACTGGCTTCCGTGACCGGCATTGAAGACGTCGCCGGCAACCGCTGGATCGTCACATGCCCCCACGAGGAGGTCTCCGGCCCCGCTCTCGAGGCCACGTCGGGGATTCTGGACCGCCTAGGCCAGGCCTTCGAGCACAACTACATCCCCTTCGACGTGCCGCGACTGGCCGGGCAGGCCAAGATCCGCGGCGGAGGCAGCGTGTACGTGCACCGCGATCCAGGCGGGCGCGCACCCACGGACGAGGACCTCGACACGGACCTGCTGCTGCCGGCCTCGCTCGGGCGCGCTCTGGCAGCCCTGCACAACCTGCCGCAGACGGTCTTTTCCTCGATTGGACTGCCCACCTACACGGCGATGGAGTGCCGCGACCGCAACCTCGCTCTGCTCGACGAGGCCGCCCGCGAGGTCACGATCTCTCCGTCCCTGTGGAACCGTTGGGAGGCCGCCCTCGAGGACGTGTCACTGTGGCGTTTCCCGTCGGCTCCCGTCCACGGCGACATCCAGGAACGCAGTCTGTCGGTTAATCGTGGATCGGTCGTCGCTATCGGCGGGTGGACCAGCGCTCATGTGGGTGACCCGGCCCTGGATATTGCGTGGATTCAGGCCACCGCCTCCGATGCATTCCTCGAGCGTTTCTGTGAGACCTATGGACATGAACGCCGCGCCATCGACCTGCACGTTTTCACGCGAGCCCAGCTCCTCTCCGAGATCGCGCTCGTACGCTGGCTGGTCCACGGCCTGCACGCCGAGGACCAGACCATCGTCGATGACGCCCGCGCGATGCTCACTGACCTGGCCGTCGACCTGAACGGGGAACCCCTGCTGCCCTCGCACGCTGCCGCCATGGGATCCGCCTCCATCAACGAGGCCTTCCGCGCCCCCTCCGAATCAGCGTCGTCCCGCTCATCCTCCCAAGGTTCTGCCTCCAATTCTCGGCCCATCAAGTGGCGGGATCGCGCTGCTCACGCCGCGCAGGACGGATCCGAGACGGGAGCGTCGACGCAGCCCGTTGCGCGCAAGGAATCTGCTGTGGCCCGCAAGCTCGCCGAGCGCGAAGTGGACCCGGCTGCGCCGACCGAGCGCCTGCGCCTCGGCCCCGACGGGACGCTTATCTCCTAGGCAATCCGGGTGCCGCGACCGCCGCGCATTCCTTGCGAGCGCGCCGGCACACATGCCACGCTCCCACCCATGGGCGCACCCACCAACATGAAGCGGGGTCCGTCAGGCATCTCAACCTGACGGACCCCGGCCTCGTGCATCAAGGCAGCGGCTGGCCGCTCAGCGCTTCTTCTTGCGCTTCTTCCCCTGAGGGGCGGCCTTATCGTGAGAGGACGACGCCGCCTGAGAGGCACCAGACTCGCCCTGCGAGGACGCACGCCCCTCGAGAACTTCGACGCGACGTTCCAGGCGCTCAACCTGAAGGCGCAGGATCGCGGCCTCCTCAGTGAGGCGGCGACGATCCTCATCCGCTCGCGACAGGTCCACCGAGAAACGCAGGGACAGGAGCAGCAGGACCACACCCGCCACAAAGAAGCCCAGGTTCAGCGGAACGACGACACCCAGGTGGAACGCCGTCCACTTCAGGATCGGCGGGAACAGGGACAGGAGCGCCGTGAAGAACGCAATCCAGTACCACCACAGGCCGTAGCTTTCCTTCAGACCCGAGTTGCGCATTTTGACGAACACGGTGACCAAGATGATGCCCGCGAAAACCAGTCCGAGCACATAAGTGGGGCTCATGCGTTCTCCTCCTTAGCCTGGGCAATCCTTTCGCCGGGTCGAGTCAACGCGACGGTGAGGGCGAGGGTCGCGCGCACCAGGAACAGCGCCGACTTGATCGGGTTGTGCGACGGCTCACCGCCCGCACGCGGATGCATCTGCACGCCGACCTCACGCACCACCAGGTGGGAGCGGGCCGCGATGACGAGAGCGCCAATCGTGTCACCCAGGTACTCCGCCGGATAGTTGTGCGCAAACAGCGACAGGGCGCGCGGCCCGTAGAGCTTAAAGCCGCTGGTCGTGTCACTCAGGCGGGTATGGCACACGCGCGAGAGGATGAACGAGAACAGGTTCATCGCCCACTTGCGCGGGCCTCGGGCCTGGTAGTCGCCCTTACCCGCGAAACGCGAGCCGATGACGACGTCGGCGTGCTCACTCGAGGCCGTCTCGATGAGCGTCTCGATCTCCATCGGGTCGTGCTGGCCGTCGGCATCAAGCTGGCAGGCGTAGTCGTACCCCATGCGCTGCGCGTACTGGAAGCCGGCGCGCATCGCGCCACCGACACCCAGGTTGAGGGGCAGGTCGAGCACGGCCACGCCAGCCGCGCGCGCAATCGCCGCGGTGGCGTCCGTGGACCCGTCAGACACGACCAGGATGTCCGCGGAGGACGGCTTTTCGACCTTCACGGACTCCAGGACGTCTCCCAGCACCGCCTCTTCATTCCACGCGGGGATGACGATCAGGAGGCGAGAGTTAGCACTCGGGCGCGACACTCAGTTGTCCTCACGGTTGAGGAGCTCGAGCAGGTAGGCTCCGTAACCCGACTTGACCAGAGGCTCGGCGCGCTGGCGCAGGCCCTCGTCGTCAATGAAGCCCATACGCCACGCGACCTCTTCGGGGGCACCAATCTTCATGCCCTGGCGGGCCTCGACCGTGCGCACGAACGCGGTGGCGTCAGCGAGAGAGTCGAACGTGCCCGTATCGAGCCACGCGGTGCCGCGCGGGAGGACCTCAACCTTGAGCTTGCCGGCCTCCAGGTAAGCGCGGTTGACGTCGGTGATCTCGTACTCGCCGCGCGCGCTCGGCTTGAGGTTACGGGCGATGTCGACCACGTCGTTGTCGTAGAAGTACAGGCCGGGCACCGCGTAGTTCGACTTGGGGTGCTCGGGCTTCTCCTCGATCGACAGCGCGTTGAACTCCTCGTCGAATTCCACGACGCCGTACTCACGCGGGTTGGACACGTGGTAGGCGAAGACGGCACCACCGTCGGGGTCGACGTGGCGGCGCAGCTGGGCACCCATGCCGGGGCCGTAGAAGATGTTGTCGCCCAGGACCAGGGCGGCACTGTCGTTGCCCACGTGATCGGCGCCGAGCACGAAGGCCTGCGCGAGGCCGTTGGGCTCGTGCTGGACAGCGTAGGAAATGTTGACGCCGAGCTGGCTGCCGTCGCCAAGCAGGCGATGGAACGACGGAGCGTCGTGGGGGGTCGTGATGACGAGGACCTCAGAAATGCCCGCCAGCATGAGGGTCGACAGCGGGTAGTAGATCATCGGCTTGTCGTAGACGGGGACGAGCTGCTTCGATGTCCCCAGCGTAATCGGGTTGAGACGGGTGCCCGAGCCGCCCGCCAGGATGATGCCTTTCATGTTGCCTCCGCTTCCCGGCGCGTCCTCGTGTGGGTCGCGCATCACTAATAATTATCCCTATGTGACGATATTTTTGCACATCTGTGGTCCCACACACGCCAATGGGACGCAGTACCCCCACTGGTGGTGCGCGGATCGGATAGTATCTTTATGGATTGTTACGTCCGTACGATACCCACGCACATAGAGGAAGAACAATGGCGCCCACTGCTAAGCCCCTGGGGATCACGACTACGCCGATCCCCGGCTTTTTGCGCATCGACCTGACTGTTCACGGCGATAACCGAGGCTGGTTCAAGGAGAACTGGCAGCGCGAGAAGATGGTCGCGCTGGGTCTGCCGGATTTCCAGCCGGTGCAGAACAACATCTCTTTCAACGACGAGGTCGGGGTGACCCGGGGCATTCACGCGGAGCCGTGGGACAAGTTCGTCTCGGTCGCGACCGGTCGCGTGTTTGGCGCGTGGGTGGATCTGCGCGAGGGGCCCTCGTTCGGCACGGTGTACACGACGATCATTGATCCGAGCGTCGCGGTGTTCGTGCCCAAGGGCGTGGGCAACTCGTATCAGACGCTGGAGCCGAACACGGCGTACACGTACCTGGTGAACGATCACTGGTCCCCGGACGCGAAGTACACGTTCCTGAACCTGGCTGATGAGACGGCGGCCGTGGATTGGCCGATTCCGCTGGAGCGGGCGATTCTGTCGGATAAGGACAAGGCTCACCCGCGCATGGCGGACGTGACGCCTTTCCCTGCGCCCGCCCCCGTGGGTCGCCGTGCGCTCGTGACGGGTGCGAACGGCCAGCTGGGCCGCGAACTCATGCGTGTCCTGCCTGAGGCGGGTTTCACGGTTACGGGCGTGGACCTGCCGGAGGTGTCTATCTCGAACGCCGAGCAGGTGGCTGCCCTGCCGTGGGACGAGATCGACGTGGTCATTAACGCGGCCGCGTGGACGAACGTGGACGGCGCGGAGACCCCGGAGGGTCGCCGCTCGACGTGGGAGGCCAACGCGACGGGTCCGGCGGTTCTGGCTCGCGAGGCGACGGCGCACGGCGCGACGCTCGTGCACATTTCGACGGAGTACGTCTTCGATGGCACCCAGGAGGTGCATGTCGAGGACGAGGCCCCCTCCCCCTTGAGCGCGTACGGTCAGTCGAAGGCGGGCGGCGACGCGGCGGTGGCCTCGACCCCGAAGCATTACATCGTGCGCACGTCTTGGGTCGTGGGCGACGGTAAGAACTTCATCAAGACCATGGCGTCCCTGGCGGATCGCGGTATCTCCCCGTCGGTTGTGTCGGACCAGGTGGGCCGCTTGACCTTTACCGCCGACCTGGCGCAGGGCATTATTCACCTGCTGACGAATGAGGCACCCTACGGCGTCTACAACCTGTCGGGCGAGGGGCCGGTCATGAGCTGGGCACAGGTTGCTAAGCGCGTCTTCGAGCTGTGCGGCCGCAACCCCGAGGACGTCACGGAGGTGACCACGGAGGAGTACTTCGCGGGCCGCGAAGCTGCGCCTCGTCCTCTGTCCTCGACTCTGGACCTGTCGAAGATCGAGGCTACGGGCTTCACGCCTGCGGATTCCTCGCAGCGCATCGACACCTACGTGGCGTCGCTGCGCAGCTGATTGCGCGGCTCGGCCCCGGGCGCTTCGTTCTCGCGAGCGCCCGGGGCCTTGCTGTACCTGCGTTCGTTACGTGCTCATTCTGTGTGCCTCGGGGTGGCTCGCGGTAATCTCGGGGACTCGCGGCGACGAGGCCGTGGCTGGGTCACCGGGACGCGCGCACGCGGATAGGTAGAGTTGTCTGTTCACCGGTGCTCGACCGGCGAACACCGGGGCACGCACACGCGGATAGGTTAGCAACATGTGGATAGCTTATTAACCTATCCACAAGCGCATAACCTATCCGTCTGCGAACAACCTATCCGCGAAAGCGCGGGATAGCAGCACTCCACGCTACCGATGCTGCGCTCCACACGCGGCCACAACACCGCCCACCTTACGCTGCTCCATGCTTTCGACAATGTCGGACATCAAGGCTTTCATGCAGTTCCCCACCAAGTCTCAATGCACCTTATGGTACTCCGTGCTTTCTGACGTCTGAACCGCATCACACACGAGTCATACTTCGTGCGCATGTCTTAATGCACCTTATGGCGCTCAGTGCTTTCTGACCTGAGTCCATGGGCGTCAGTAACGACGAGCTGCGCAAGTCTTAATGCACCTTATGGCGCTCCATGCTTTCTGACATGCTGAAAAGTCGCCGACCGTGAACATGCCGACCTTGTCTTAATGCACCTTATGGCGCTCCGCGCTTTCTGACTCGGCGGCGCTGACTACCCCCTCACACCTAAGATCGCTGCGTTTTAATGCACCTCATGACGCTCCGCACTTTCTGACAACATCATCATTTGCGGACAGATCGAGTATGCTCGCGTGTCTTAATGCACCTTATGGCGCTCAGTACTTTCTGACGCGCGCCTCTACGATCGCCTGCACGGTACGAGAGGGTCGTAATGCACCTTATGGTGCTCCGTGCTTTCTGACCGACTGGACCAAGGCCGCCTGGGGAACGGTCGGCGGCATGTCTTAATGCACCTTATGGTGCTCCATACTTTCTGACCCATCAAGCGCATCGTTGTACCGGCTGGTCAGGTGACCGAGTCTTAATGCACCTTATGGCGCTCCGTGCTTTCTGACTACACGCCCGAAGCTGTCCGCTGGGCCCACGAGGTCTTAATGCACCTTCTGGCGCTCCGTGCTTTCTGCACTCTACTGCCTGCCCGCATTCGCCGTGGCTTTCGCCGCCCCGTCTTAATGCACCTTATGGCGCTCCGTGCTTTCTGACCAGACCATCCAGTTTGCCCTGCAACATGCAGGCAAGTCTTAATGCACCTTATGGTGCTCCGTGCTTTCTGACATTGTCGCGGCGCTCCTGGCGCTGGGCATGGCCTACGGGTCTTAATGCACCTTATGGCGCTCCGTGCTTTCTGACCTGGCGTTGGTATTACCGATCATGGTCGATTGGGCGGGTCTTAATGCACCTTATGGCGCACCGTGCTTTCTGACCAAGAAGATCCCCATGATTGGTGATGGCGACACGGTCCTGTCTTAATGCACCTTATGGCGCTCCGCGCTTTCTGACTGGTGGTGTCGGTGGTGTGAAGAACGCGGCCCTGTCGTTGTCTTAATGCACCTTATGGTGCTCCGCGCTTTCTGACTCGTCTAAGGGTGCAGGGGATGGCTACAAGATTCTTGCGTCTTAATGCACCTTATGGCGCTCCGTGCTTTCTGACAACGACGCCTCATTGCCGACGGCCTCCACGACGCCGTCGGTCTTAATGCACCTTATGGCGCTCCGTGCTTTCTGACTGGGGGCGCGCAACCACGTACGCCCTTCAGGCATCGTCTTAATGCACCTTATGGCGCTCCGTGCTTTCTGACTTGAAGACATGTGTGGCGTGTCTCTCTCGCAGAGTCTTAATGCACCTTATGGCGCTCCGTGCTTTCTGACTCGATTGGGTCGGGGCCGTGACCCCCGGCGGTCAGTCTCGTCTTAATGCACCTTATGGCGCTCCGTGCTTTCTGACGCGGACGCTACCACCGCGTCACCTGGGACCCCACAATCGCGTCTTAATGCACCTTATGGCGCTCCGTGCTTTCTGACTGCCCGGCGTGTTGCACCTGCTGTGACCAGGGGAAATGACACCTCGGATCGCCAGGGGCCGAAAAAGCACGAATCCGACCCGCAAGCACGAC
>ERZ773246.428-NODE-428-length-17263-cov-42.1882_pt1 | contig 17263 bp, 24 predicted proteins | sample MGYA00580519_ERZ773246 | MGnify/ENA primary metagenome ERZ773246 (study PRJEB29015, sample SAMEA2738153) | human oral metagenome | biome: human oral; feature: human-associated habitat; material: saliva | place: China | collected 2246 ...
GCCTCCGAACAGCATCACCGCTACACGAAAATTGCTTACACCCTATGACACTGCCGTGTGATATGTGGAACGGACGTTGGCTTGGTCTGGTTTTGCAGACCGGGTGTATTGAGGGTTGTTGGTTGTTATTGGTGGCATTGGGTCCATTGGTGTGTGTATTGGTTGGGCGAGAGCCAGCCTAGCGCGCTGTGGGGGTGTTCTTCATTGTAGCGCTGGGACCAGGCGCCAATCAGGGCGCGCGCGTGGTTGAGATCCTCGAACATGCTGTCCTCGAGGAGTTCGTTGCGCATGCGGTTGTGTAAGGACTCCACGAATCCGTTATGCCAGGGTTGGCCGGGTGGAATGAATGCGTGGAGCGTGTCGTGTTCACTGGCCCAGCATGCCGAAGCTGCAGTGATGAATTCGGGTTCGTTATCGGAGCACAGCACTTATGGTGCCCCATGGGCTAAAGCGGCTGTGCCAAGTATTTCGATCACGTCGGCGGTTCTCATACGCCGCTCTACGCGGAAAGCCAGGTGTTGACGGGTGAACTCATCGATGACGTGACAGACCTTGAAAACGCGTCCCTTCCAGTCCGAGTCGAACTGGGAATCAATGGCCCACACCTGCCCAGGAGCGCTAGCCCTGACCAGGCGCTGTAGGCGCGGCGCGGGGCTTGTGAGCTTTGTACGAGTGCACGCGCAGCCCCTCGGCGCGCCACAAGCGCCGGAATGTATCATGCCCCGCGACAATGCCCTCTGCTTGGGTCCGCGCCCAGGCGTGTGTATAGCCTCAGCGTCGATGCGCGGTGGCAAAATCGTTCATACACTGGCGCACGGGCGCATAACCGCGCAGTGTTTTAGCCCCGCTCGCCGCGCGGACTCGGCAATACGCTGACTAGGACAGCCCGGCAATGCGGAGCGCAAGGTACTGAGAAACCTCGGGCCAACCAGGTCGCTCACAGCCTCGTGCCGATGCGCTGGGTCTAGAAGCTTCCCTCCGCAAGCTCATACAACACTGCTTTCTCCAGCTCTACTTGACCCAACAACTGTTTGAGGCGTGCGTTTTGCTCACGCAACTTACGCAGTTCCTTGTCCTCACTGTGACTTATCGACCCGTAATGCGGGCACCACCGTACAACGTTGCCTCGCTGATACCCAGTACGCGGCAGGCCTGGGCCGTACTCATGCCCTCACCTCGCAGCGCTTCGGCCTTGTCCAGCTTCACGACAATCTGTTCGGGCGTATTCTTCGAGAATTTCCTCATGGTTATCTGTTCTGCCGGCCCTAAGGCGGCCAGGACTACTTAGAGATAGCCCTCTCAAAACAAACGTTCCGAAAAACTCAGCCCCTCCAGTGATACCAGGCGGACGTAGTGACACGAGGTGTAACGAGACGGACAGATTTTCGGGTTCTTAACTATCGAGTGGGAGTGACGCTCATACTGAGCTGAGAGCGCAGACTGATGCCCCGGCCTCGTCCCTGTTTCGTGGGACGAGGCCGGTGTTTCGTTATCGGGTGAGCGTGGCGAGTGCCTGGCTGACTCGGTGTGTGTCGTGCGGAGATAGCTTGCCGATCCTGCCCGCGGTGCCGAGGTAGGTCGGTGGCAAGAGGGCGATTCGGTCCACTCGGACGAGGGAAGGTTTTGTGAGTCCGGCTGCTTGCCAGTCCTTGAGAGGAGTGTCGAGTGGGAGAGAAAGCTTGTTTGAGGCGCTGGTGATCATCGCAGCCAGGAGTCCATTGGGGGAATGGGCTAAGACCAGAACTGGGCGAAACTTGTAGCCACGGTCATCGAAGTTAAAGCGCGCGTGCCAGATCTCCCATGGAGCGGGCGCTACCTTACTCGCCGTCATCCCAGTCTCCCGGGAGTCGCGCGACCCCGTTTGAGTCCAGGGTGGGGCGATAGGCGTAGCGCTCGAGCCCATCAAACGTGGGAGTCTCGGGGCGCATATCGAAGGGGAGGCCACCAACCTCAATCGATTTGGCCAGGAAAATATTAATCGCATCCGACAGGCTGATGCCCCAGCGTGCGTAGACGGCTGCGGCGTCGGCCTTGATCTGTGCGGTCGTGCGGGTCTTCACCTCGGCGGTGCGGGTCATCGTCGGCATGCTCGCTCCTTTCGCTACCCACATTATAGTCCCAGACTGGTGCTGAGGTGGGTCCAATATGGAGTGGTATGGGCTAGTCATAGGCAGTTGTGCCCTTGATCTAAGGCCAGATTCTGGCCATAATTATGGCTAAGGGGGATAGGAGTAGCATGTCGACACTAACTATGGGACTCGCTGAGGCGAAGAATAACTTTTCGCGGGTGACAGCAGAGGTGAACAGGACGGGGAAGCCTGTCACGATCCTCAAGAACAACAGGCCTTGGGTCGTCATTCAGCCTGCGCAGCAGTCTGAGAGCGCCGTCGATGTCGCTGTTGACTTCATGGATGCCTACGCGGACGTGTTTGAAGAGCTTGCGAAGTGACCGCTTTCGCGTTTTCTCGGGACGAGGTTCGCGTTAACTGGGTCCCTGTTTCATAGGACGAGGCCGGGGTTCGTTCGTCTCTGAGTCGGTCGTGACGCCTCGCGTCGAGTAGGGTTCGTCGTAGAGAACCAGTAGTTGTTGATCAAGGAGGACGACACGTGGATCTGCTCGCATACATGCGCTCGCAGGACACCATCACGCAGGAGGAATGGGAATGTGCCTTCGAGGAGGATGCTCGGGAAATTCTTGTTCTGCTCGCTGGTGGTGCAGGTGCCGGCAAGAGGAACGGATTCTGGGACATCTCGCACTACTTCTTAGCGTATGTTGACTGTGCGACTGGTGCCCTGCACGTGAATCAAGGCCGCTTGGTCTACCCTTTGAGTGACGAGCAATATGCCGCGGGTAACGTGCTAGGTCGCTTTCCTGAGCAGGTCATTTATCGCGTGAAGGCGCGCAAGAAGAAGTCTGAAGAAGTGCCCGAGGGTATGATCGCCTCCTGGCGCAACCAGTTCCTCATCGTGGAAATCCTCGAGGAGGATGCTGCGTGCCCGGAGCTGGAGGAGGTCCTGGCGGAGTACCTCAGGCCGGTTGTTCTAAGCGATGAGGTGCTGGGAGAACTCACTCTGAACAAGGAATTGGACCTGTTCGATGGGGATGTCTCGTGGCGAGGAGAGCGGATCTCTGTATCTCTGGAGGTCGATTCGGGCTGCGAGGAAACCTGGAAACAAGCCGCGCAAGCGATGAAGACGATGCTGGCGGACCAGGAGCGGTGGGACCGTGACATGCGGGCGTTCGCTGCGCGTGAGCTGACCGAACTTGCATGCGAATGGCGCGACTCTGCCGACGAGGACGTTCCGGAGATTACGGAAGAGAGCTTCACGCGCCGAATCAAACTGAGCAGCATCGTGATGGACGCCGACGGTTCATTTTCCGCCTACTTCGACGATGATGACATGTTCTTCGGGCACTGCGTCACCGCGTACGGAACTCTGACGGACGGAGTGACCGCGGCGAATATGGAGGGGTGAGTACTCGCTGCTGGAGGTGAGGTGATGATTCGTGGGCATGTATGCGACGAACCTTCTCTGGTCGGCGCCGACGCATCAGTTCCCGTGTTTGTAAGTCTCGGCTTTGTTCTCGTTTCGATGGACCGGGCCGAGGCTGTTCTCTGATGAGGAGAGTAGACCCGAGTCAAAACAGACGTATATACGCCAATCATGATAATATGATGTGTAAACGTCTGCAAAGGGGTGGTCTCCGTGAGGGTGGATGAGCTCGTCAACTTCGTCGCGCTCGTAGGTGGTGTTGCTTCTTCTTCTCAGCTGAAATCTGCAGGATTCTCGGCTGGACTCATTGCGCATGCTAGTGAAGGCGGTCGCATTGAGCGGCTCACGCGAGGAGTTTACTGCACTCCAGATGTCTTTGACGATGACTTTCTTGTGATTAGTGCCCGGTGGAAAAAGAGTATTTTCTCCCATGCCAGCGCCCTGTATCTCAATGGACTGTCGGATCGTCTGCCTGTCGCACAGTCCGTGACAGTGCCGCGGGGATATAACTCTGTGAAGATGGCTCAGGAATTTCCGGGTATTCAGGTTCATTGGGTGCGGCCTGACCTATACGAACTTGGCGTAACGTGCCTTGTAACGCCTTTCGGTAACACAGTGAGGAGCTATGGTGCTGAGCGCGCAATCGCCGACCTGATTCGGGAAAGGAAGGCTGGAACTGTCGATGCTCAGCTTATGCAAGATGCTATCGGAGGGTACTTTCGGAGGGGCGAGAAGGACCTGCAAGGATTGACTGATATGTGCTCAGCTCTTGGAGTACGTCGTGAGTTGCAGGTGTATCTGGAGGTGTTGTAATCATGGCGATTCGTAACGATGCGAGTCTGCGTGGAAAGATTCGAGCAATTGCGAAGAGAGAGGGGTTGCGCCCTCAAGAAGTCCTGCAGATGTTTCTATTTGAACATTTGCTGCTTCGTCTCGAGAAAACGTCGTATGTTGATAAGTTCTTTCTCAAAGGTGGCCTGCTGATTTCTTCGATGATTGGTGTCTCTCTGCGTACGACGATGGATATGGATACAACTGTTGTTGGTATGCCTCTTGATCGTGACTCAATTGAGCAAACGATGGAGCAGATCTGCTCTGTTGATGTCGGTGACGGAATGGAATACATCTTCGAGCGGGTCGAGTCAATCAGAACAGATGACGAATATCCAAATTGGCGTGCTCATATTATGGTCAGGTATGGAAGAATGAATGCGCCAATTAAAGTGTGATATCACAACAGGTGATTCCATTGTTCCTGCGGAGGTTGAGTATCCGTATCCGATGCTGTTCGAAGATCGCGCAATAAGGCTTATGTCTTATCCTGTGGCGACGATTCTCGCTGAGAAGTTTGAAACGGTCGTCAGCAGAGGTGTTGCCAATACACGTGGGAGGGACTTCTATGACATTTACGTATTCTTGAATACTCGTGGTGATCAGATTGAATATGGCCAGGTCAAGCGTGCCCTCGAGGCAACAGCGTGCAAAAGGGGAACGTCTGCTTTTGTTGCCGATTATAGAAGTCGACTAGAGAAGGTGCGGCTTTCCGATGATATGCGGGCAGTATGGGAGTCTTATGTGAGATCGGCGCCTTACGCATCCGACATTTCCTTCGATGATGTGGTGAGTGCCGCAGTGCGGCTTGGTAACTTGGTGTCTGCGTGATTCGCCATTCCTGGTAACCGGATGAAGGATTCATCATAGTTGAGTGTGAGGAGGAGGCTAGGCCTGAGATGGCGCCTCCCTCGAAGCGTAGCTGGCAGGTCGCCCAGATGTTTAACAATGCCCTGGATATGCACACCGCCGGGTTCTGTTCAGTGAAGGTCCTCATGCTCAACTTGGAAGAGAGTTACGCGCGCCGAATCGCGCTGAGGGGTATCGCGATGGAATCTGACGACATGTTTGTCGGGCACTGCGTCACCGCCTACGGAACCCTGGCGGACGGGGTGACCGCGGCGAATATGGAGGGGTGAGCGCCGCGGTCTAGTGTAGGAGTGGTGCCTGATCGGTACGGCTACGCGCGTGGCTCAGCCCCGGCCTCGTCCCGAAATCGTTTAAAGAGGCCGGGAGGTGCTGCGCGCTTACGTGAAGAGGCGTTGTAATCCTGAGAGGCCTGCTCGGTACTCGCCGCGCGAGCGCGCTGCTCTTTCCATAGCTTCACGTACAGGCAGATGGACGATAGCAGGTCGATGGCGGGCAGTAGGTGGAACGCGATGTAGTAGCGTGCCGACGACTCGGAAATAAGTCTCTGTTTGTAACCGAGATGCGCCGCAACAAGACCATAGGACGAGCTGAGCGGGATCGGGATCATGAGGTTCGCCATTGGTAGGCCCACATAGGCAAGGAACAAGATAAGGTAGCCCGGTGCTGGGAGAGCCATGGGGAGGATTGCAAGGAAAATAAGAGTGGGAGCGTAGAAGGGGAGCAAGCAGAGCTTGAGGATTAATCCCCACAACGCCATCGTGCGCGGGCTGTCGTCGTCTCGACGCCACAGTGCGGATACGGCGTTGGCTGCTCCGGCGATCACGGCCAGAAGTGTCCACGTCTTCCAGTCGATAGCGTCCAAACTCTTGTCGAAGACAAAAGCTAGCACCCACGGTCCGTAAGCCGCGACGACGAAGAAGAGGAAAGTTACCGCGCGTATGACGGTAGATATGCCTAGCTTATTTCTTTTGACACTTTGCATGTTGTCACCCTATCACCGCCCGCAGGAACGAGGTCGGGGCTGGCATCTGGGGGTGTGTTTAGCATGGCGAGGTGCTTACAGGGCCTCGCTCGTGGTGGTTTCGCTGGCATTGTCCAGTTGGCGCAGTAGTGTGTAGAGCCGGATTGAGGAGATTAGGTCGGCGATGGGAGTGGCAAGGCCTCTCTGTAGCTTGTTCGCCGTTTCTCGACGGACGAGCCGCTCGTTGCGCGCGCGGCTGATCGCCGCGAACCCGTGGGATGACGTAACGATCATGATGCCGTATGCCCCCAGGAGTGCAAAGGGGAGGATAAAAGCCTGAGGGCCGGGGCCACCTGGGGCAAAGAGATAAGCCCCCAGGAAAAGTATCAACAAGGATATGACAAGGAAGAAAGGGAGGAGGCTAAGTTTGATGACGAGGCCCCAGAATGCCAGTTCGCGCGGCCTGCGCCTGTCGCGAGAGATGTGCGTGCAGATAATAGTGGCCGCAGCACAGACGAGCATCACGAGGGGCCAGACGTCGATTCGGAGCGTTGGGTAGGGAGGGTAGAACACCATGTTAAAAGGTCCGCCCGCGTAGGCCGTCGCGACAAAACAGAAAGAGGCTGCGAGGGAAACGATTCTGGGCATGTTGGAACCCCTTGTCGATCATCGTTGACTGGACCCGAATATAGCAGCTCCTCACGCGCGAAGGCTTTGATTTCTGTTGGTGGGTGCACGCTCCTAGTGTCTCGTCTGCGCTCGGGGGCGGCGACAGTGGTCGTCGGCTGGGTTGTGTCGAAATATGTGATGTAGTGGTCGGATGCGGGAGGGGCGTGGCCGCGAATATATTTGTATATGCCTGGCATGGTTCGTCCAATATTGCAACCGAGCAGGTGTTGTCTATGCTGTGTGTCAGCTCTTGTTGCCGCTGGTGTTAACGAGGGTGTTCGAGCGTCTACATTTGCTACGCGCAAGCAAGAGGGGGAGTGCATGTCCATCGTTCCAGTTTATCGATACGCTTCAGATGAGGAGTATAAAACGAAGAATAGTATCGGCGGCTCTTATGTCAGTGCCACTTGCTCCATGGCTGACATCGTGAGATATTCGCTCGATAACGGAGATTTCGAGGGTCATGTCGTCACTTCACTATGGGGACAAATGTTCTACCGCTCAATTCCGCTATTTGCTCTCACTTCTGATATGACGTCGCGACGCTTTTTGGCGACCGATGACTATCGCCATGCTGAAGCTAGCTATAAAGGGGCCGTGTCATTCTATCTGGGCATGATTGGCGCGCGGCTTGTGTTTGAAAAATTCTTAGGGGGGAATAAGAGAAACTATCAATTGCTCCACGCGGGAGATAGTAAGTATTTCAGTCTTACGACATCTAACGGCAAGCGCAAGCCTGACTATGTTGCGATCAATGATCGAGGGGTTCCGTATGCGCTTGTGGAGGCGAAGGGCACGTCAGGGGTGAGGGTTCATTGGAAGCGTGTGAAGGATGCAAAGGACCAGCTGAACCTAGCTTCAGTGACAACCCTGAATGGCGCAGGACGGCCCTTGTACGTGACGCCAGGAGCTGAGTTACAGAAACATGTGGTTGCATCAAGTTTCACGTATGGTGTGGCATCGAAGGCGAGTTCCTGGCAGTTGTGCGATGTGGATCCTCAAGGCCTGGGCGAGGGGGAACTGACTATTCAATTAGATGAGGCCATCTATGCGCATTACGTGCCGGTTATGCAACGGCTTTCCGGCGATGGAGTGCGGCGCGAAAGCGTCAGTGGTGTTGATTGTGACCTGATCCAAATTGGTGAAGGTGTATCCGCAGGCTTAGTGAGTGGGCTTCGCGAAGTGATTGCTGATGGTGGACGTGTGGGAGCTGGATCCGGCGATCAGCACGGCGATGTCCGGGAGAGAGATAGTGCTGATTTCTTTCACCGTGTATCTGAGTTCTTCCATTCAATGGAGGGGTTTCGGGGTCTGAGCGAGGGCGAGAATGTGTCAATTGGTGGAGATGGCGTCGTGGTCGTGTTGAGCGATGAGTATGTCCGGGCGTTCAACCTTGAATCGGATTGAGCCCGGCAGGCGTGGCGGGTAGATAGAGCCTGGCTTCGTCCCTGAATTGTGGGACGAAGCCAGGCATAGTGAGGGCGCTCTACGTGCGGTGATCGCATAACTAGGCTTTCCCGCGTGTGAGTGTTCCCTACCTTTTTGGCCCTCCCAGACCAGGTTGGAGGTGAAGAACTCTTCGACTGCGTCCCACGGGATACGGTCGTGGTCCGGGCCGCCGTCGTAGAGGTCGCAGCGAGTGGCATCGGGGATGGCGAGGAAGACCTTGTTGTCTGGGTTCACGCCTTCACGGATCTTCTCGAAAGCGTCCCTTGCCATGTAGAACGAGTGTGCCTTTTCTCCGTGCATGATCATGACGGCATTCTCAATCTCATCGATGTAGTGCAGGAAGCGAGTATTCGCATAGGCCTGTGTACCAACGGCGTTCCAGCCATCGTTGGAGTTGAGTGAACGGGCATGATAGCCGCGCGGTGTCTTGTAGTAGTCGTAAATGTCGCGCACGAATTGCGGCGCATCGTCTGGAAGTGAATTGACGACACCTCCCGCGCGAACATGGGAGCCGCTCTTGGAATCGGCGGTCCTCTGTGCTGCCAGCACCTTGCGCGTAGCTATGCGTTTCTCTGCGGAGTTGTCTATGTCGTAGAAGCGGTTTCCTGTGATGCGAGTGATGTCGTACATTGTGGAAGCCACTGTCGCCTTGATGCGGGGGGGCGGCCGCTGCAGCGTTGAGTGCGATGCCCCCCAGCCGCAGATGCCGATGATGCCGATGCGGTTTTCATTGACATCGTCGCGGCACACGAGGTAGTCGACTGCGCTCATAAAGTCCTCGGTGTTGATATCGGGACTTGCTGTGTAGCGGGGTTCGCCTGCTGATTCCCCGGTGAAGGAAGGATCGAAAGCGATTGTCAAAAAGCCTTGCTCTGCCATAGTCTGCGCGTAGAGACCGCTTGCCTGCTCCTTGACGGCACCGAAGGGTCCGGAGACCGCGATGGTGGCATAGCCGCCTTCGGGCACGTCTCCCTTGGGCTTGTAGAGGTCTGCCACGAGGGTGATGCCGTAGCCGTTCTCGAACGTGACCTTCTCGTGATCGACTGTGCTGCTCGGGGGAAAGGTTTTGTCCCATTCCTGCGTGAGCGTCAGTTTGCTTGTCATCATCATTGTTTCCTTCCTGTGCAGTCCCGTTTCATTATCGCTGCTCGCAGAGCAGTGGGGCGAACCATCCCCTGCGAGTGATGTCAAGTGTTGAGATATCGTCTGAGCGGATTCGTGGGGTGATGAGCATTGGGATCGGTGGAGCCTCCTAGCGGAGGCAACGCTGCGCGCGCTGTCAGTTTTTGTGTGCGGTGATCGTGAACTGAAGGGGCAGGCGTTCGGGGTGCTCGCGAAGGTGCCAGCCTCCAGCGGAATCTTGTTCCATGAGTTCGGGCCACGGACACCACGCCGCGCGCGGTGTCTCCTCAAGCTCATCGATCACTAAGCCCGCGTTGATGAGAGCGGTGACGATCTGGCCAAGGGAGTGATTCCACTGGTGGTTTGTTGTGTGAGTAATCCGCGGCGTATCGGGGAAATCTACGTAGCTTGAATCGTCATCCCATGTCATCGGAGCATCCTGCTCGAAGTAGGGTGCCTCAATCTTTAGCCCGTCGGAAATATCCTCCCCGATTGTCATGAACATCGGGTGGTCATCGCGGATGAAGAAAGTGCCGCCCGGCTTGAGCAGGGAAGCGATGACTTGCGCCCATCGGGCGATATCGGGCAGCCAACACAGGACGCCGATCGAGGTGTACACCAGATCGAAGTTGTCGGACACTGCTTGGCGCGCGTCGTACACGTTCGCGTGAACGAACTCCACGTCAGCGCCTGCGCGTTCGGCGATGCTGCGCGCGTGGGCAAGCGAACCCTCGGACAAATCGAGGCCAATGACGCGCGAGGCCCCGCGGCGCGCAAACCCGATCGTGTCCGTTCCGACGTGGCATTGCAGGTGGATGACATCTTTGCCGGCGAGATCGCCGAATCGTTCGATATCTTGGGCCAGTTCAATGCTAATGGCTGTCGGATCCTCGAGAAGGCGCTGGTAGTCGCAGTAGTTGCCAGCCATGTGCAGCTCGGCGCGGTCGTCCCAGTTTTGCTCATTGTCGGAAAACCACTGTGCGTGGCTGTTCGTTTCGGTCATTTCGTTATTGTATGCAGGTGGAATGTTGGGGAGGCGTGCCCGTCCGTGCCTCGGAGCTATCGAGTCGATGTAGGAGGCGTCAGCGGGCGTAGAGCGTTCGAGGGAATGCTAAGGGAGGACCTGATAGCGAGGCCTACCCCGCCAAGCAGGGTAGGCCTCGTTGTGTTCGCGTAGTCCGCTAGGGGATCAGGCGATGCAATCCTGCGCTGCGCGTGGGCGCGCAGGGGAATGCGACTACTTCTGGCCCTCCACGTCGGGCACGTATGCGAGGAACCCGGCCAGGACCTCGTCGTTGTGCTCGAAGAACGGCTTCCCCTTGTCGAGGGAATCGATCTGGGCCATGTCCTCGTCGGTCAGCGCAAAGTCGAACAGGTTGATGTTCTGAGCGATGTGCGACGGCGTCTTCGAGCCTGGGATCACGATGTGTCCCTGCTGGATATGCCAACGCAGCAGCACCTGGGCGGGGGACTTGCCGTGCTTCTCGGCGAGGCCCTGGATGAGGGACTCGGACATGATCGAGTCGTTGCTGCGTCCGCCGAGCGGGTACCACGCCTGCAGCGCGATGTTGTGCTCCTTGAGGAGTTCCTTGAGCTCCGTCTGCGGGAAGTAGGGGTGGCACTCGACCTGGTTGATCGTGGGGACAACCTCGCACTCGTCGAGGATGTGCTGCGTCTGGGCCACGTCGAAGTTCGACAGGCCGATCGCGCGAATCTTGCCTTCCTTATGTGCCTTCTCGAGGATTCGGTACCCCGCGACCGTGTCGCCGGCGGGCTGGTGCAGGATCATCAGGTCGATGTAGTCCGTGCCCAGACGCTCGAGCGTCTCGTCGACGGCGGTGGGGCGTTCGAAGAACGACGGCCAGAGCTTCGTCTCGAGGAAGATCTCATCGCGCGCCTTCGAGGATGCGCGCATTCCGCGCCCGACGGCGCGCTCGTTCACGTAGACGTTCGCCGTGTCGATCAGCGTGTAGCCGTTGTCGAGTGCGTAGGTGACCGCCGACTGGGCGTCGTCCGGCTCGAGCTGGTAGGTGCCGAGGCCGACGAGGGGCATCTCGATACCGTTGTTCAGGGTAATGCGATTCATGGGGATGCCCTTCTTCCTTACTGCATCGTGTTATGCATTGGTGTCAAGCCTACTGAGCTGCATGAATGCGGTTCTAGTGGGTTGCGCTCTCAGCATATGTGTGTCCATGTGGGAATAAAACGGCGACGTTGTCAATTGGTGGGCGAGCTGCGTGTGAGGTTCTGCGGTTCTCTTTGCTATAGGTATGGTTGGAACTATAATGAACGTCGTTCATTAATGACGGTTACGCACAGAAAGATGAGCGTCCCACGTGCCTAAGCGAGTGATCGACCGAGACCAGCTGATCGACGAGGCCTACCAGATCGCCTCGAATGATGGTATTTCTGCGCTTTCTGTGCGCAAGGTCGCGACCGCCTGCGGCATCGCTGTCGGCTCCGTCTACGTCTACTTCCCGACGAAGGCCGACCTGACGGCCGCAGTGCTCACGCGCTTCTTCGATGAGATCTTCTCGGAGGAATTCTGCGTCGTGCGCGCAGGGGAGCGCTTCACCAGCTATGCTCGGCGCTTCCGCGCGACCCTGAGTGAGGCCCGCGCCTCTATGAGTGTTGACTGGTTCGCGGAGATGCGCCGCCTGCCTCGCAAGGAGCATGCTGCCCTCGAAGAAGTGCGAGGTCCGATGCTCGCCCACATGGAGCGTGGACTTCAGCGCGTTCTCGACGCGGACGAGGCCGTGGATCGCTCGCGCCTCGTCGGACCTATGAACTCCGAGAGCGTCGCCCGCCTAACCCTGCGCGCTATTTTTGCCTCGCTGATGGAGGGTGCCGAGTGCGAGACGCTGTTCGCCCTCCTCGATGCCTCCCTGTACGACGGTGCGTCCGCCAATGAGAAGGAAGAGAATCGATGACCCGACTGCACATCAAGAAGAATCACCTGTTCGCCGTGGCTGGCGTGGTCTGGTTGCTCGCCGGCCTGAATGTGGCGGTCCTGGGCGTGCGCGCGGCCATCGACATGCGCGACGTCGCCGCTATCGTTCTCATTGCTATTGCTGGGGGAGCGGTTGCTGTGTTCTGTGGATTCCACTCGATGTTTAGCAAACTCGTCAAAAAGAACTCCCAGCGCATCTACGAGCTGGAAGGCGAGTGCCACAACCCCTTCCGCTTCTTCGACCGTAGGGGCTACATGATGATGGCGATCATGATGTCGTTTGGTATTGGCATGCGTGCCGCAGGACTCTTTCCTGACTGGTTCATCGCCTTCTTCTACACGGGCCTCGGCCTCGCCCTGACCCTGGCGGGCGTCAGCTACATCGCGTGGGGCGCGCGCGGTCGCGCGTGGACATTCCACGGAACCGACTGAGTGTTTCACGGGACCAACTGAGCGTTTCACGCGATCTTGGCCCAGGCCTCGTCGATGGACCAGGCCTCCTGTCGTTGGCTGCGCCGACGTGTGAGTCATCGCGTGAAGACTGGGGTGGATGTACCTACTGTCTGCGGGCTACGCGATGCTACTGTTAGCCCGTTATACGGCACTCATGAACCGGGAAGGCGCATGGACTTTTACACCCTCGACTACATAGTCTCGCACCAAAGTTTGGATTCGATGAGACGCGTTGTAGCCGTCATCGTTCTGCTCGTGGTGGCACTGGCGTTCAGTGCCCTCTACCTGCGCAACAGGGCTCAGACTCGCTGGCGTGACGCTGGCATCGGACTTCTGGTTCTCTCCCTGGTGTTGTTGGGCATCCAGACCGAGCAGTACTTCCGCGTCAGTCACCAGTTCTCTCAGTCGCAGATGCTTGTCCACTTCGTGGAGGGTGTTGCAATGGATCATAACGTCAAGGTGGAGGACGTGTTGGTGAGTTCGCGGTCCTTGCAGGACGGTATGATCGTGCGATTCAACGAGGAAGATTACACTGTCCACCTCAATGATGACAACAATTCCTACACCCTTGAGCGCACGCACATTATCAATCACGCGGTCTACGTGAACGGAGAGCACTGACATGGACTTCTACACGCTGACTGCCATTAAGTTCGCGCTCGGCATCCTCATGATGATCTTCCAGATCAACATTCTGGGTAAGCGTGACTTCTCGGTGAATACCCCGCTCAATCAGGTGCAGAACTACGTGCTGGGTGGCATTATCGGCGGCGTCATTTACAATTCGTCGATCACTGTTCTACAGTTCCTGATTATTATCCTGATCTGGTCGCTCGTGGTTATTGCGACGAAGGTTCTCATCGATACCAGCAAGATCTTTAAGAGCCTCACTGCGTCTCAGCCTGAGCTGATCGTTCGCGACGGCACAGTGGATATCGCCCGCTGCGCGAAGGTGGGCCTGACGGCGCAGGGCTTGAGCCGTAGTATGCGCGAGCAGGGGATTAACAGCCTTGAAGAGGTTGAGGCGGCCGTCATGGAGACCAATGGCAGCCTGACGATTCGGGTTCGAAACGCGGGCAGCAAGCGTTCTCTGCTGCCCCTCGTGAGCGACGGCCATATCGTGTCGGACGGCCTGATCCTTGCCAATAAGGACAAGGCGTGGGTGAAGGAGCAGCTCAAGAAGCAGGGGTATTCCTCGGTGAAGCAGGTGTTCCTCGCTGAGCTTGTCCATGGGCGCCTTGAAGTGATCCCGTTCCCCAAGCGGGCGTTGTTCAAGCGCTGAACGTGCGGAGGCCTCGTCAATTGACGAGGCCTCCTGCCGTTTATCGGTCAGCTCTCCTTGAGAGTCACGCGATTACCGCCAGTGGCGGTATAAATTTGGCGGTAATGCTGGATGATGCTGGTGTGGCCGCGTGATCACTGGTAGATGTGTCGGCGGTGTCCGACGGAAAACACTTCGATGATGAGGCGGTCGTCCTCGATGATGCACAGGGCGCGGTAGTTGCCGATGCGGTAGCGCCACTCGCCTGATCGGTTGGCTGTGAGGCCTTTGCCGTGGATGCGGGGGTCCGAGCAGCCCTCGAGGTTTTTGCCGATCCATGACGTAATGAGTCGCGCGTCGAATCGGTCCATTTTCTTCAGTTGCTTGAGGGCTGTGTCGCTGTACTCGACGTGGTAGGGCATTTACAGGCCCAGTTCTGCGAGTATCTGCTCGTGGGTGTAGCGAACGCCGTTGTCTGCAGCGATCGCCTCGCGCAGAGTTGCAAGGTCCTGCTGGTCCTCAATCTTCTCGAAGACGGCATCTCGAACGAAGTCGGAGATTGTTTTTCCCTCAAATTCAGCGTACTTGCGCACGACCTCGGCGTCCGTTTCGTCAAGGCGCATGGTCATAGTGGGCATGGTGACCTCCTCAAGCCGAATACAACGTATTCTAGTTCTCTCTGGTCCCACTGTGCAATGGCTATCCCTTCTGCCTGGGAAGAAGTGAAGTCTATTGTGGGGGCTGCTCCTTGATTACCGCCAGTGGCGGTATAATTGTGGCGGTAATAGGAGATGGATATGGCCTACGAACCGTCGTTTGAACGCACCGACGCGATCGATGGGCTGTGCATGGAGATCGCTGAGCTCGTTGGCATGTTGTCGCCTCAAGTTCCCCTGTCGACCAGCCCGACACTGCGTCGGGAGCTGCGGATCCAGACGATCTACTCCTCGCTCGTCATCGAAGGCAACAAACTAGACGAACACGCGGTGAGCGCGATTATTGACGGCAAGCGGGTTCTCGGAGACCGGCGCGACATCCTCGAAGTCGAAAACGCACGCGCCGCCTACGACCTTATTTCTGAACTCGATCCGCATTCGGTGGAGGATCTGCTGCGCGTTCATCGCGTGATGATGGGGGGCCTCGTCCCCGACGCTGGGCGCTTTCGGTCGGGCAATGTCTGCGTGTTCAACGGGGATACCCTCATTCATGCTGGCACTCCGGCGGCCTACGTTCCGGAGGTTATGGGAGGCCTCTTCGAGTGGCTGCATGCGACGCGAATGCACCCGCTGCTCGCCTCGTGTGTCTTCCACTTCGAGTTCGAGTTCTGTCATCCCTTCTCTGACGGCAATGGTCGGACGGGGCGTCTCTGGCAGACGCTGCTCCTGTCCAGGTGGCGTCCGGTGTTGGCGTGGTTGCCCGTTGAGTCCGCTATCAGGAAGCGACAGGCGGACTATTACGAGGCCTTGGCCCGCTCGGGTGCGAACGGTTCGTGTGAGAGTTTCGTGGAGTTTATGCTCGAGGCGATTCGTGAATCGATTCTGCCGTACGCGAAGCCGTCGAGCTCGCAGGATATGGCTCGAATCCGCGCGCTCGCTTTCCTTAGCGGCGACCCGCATGCCACTGTCACTCAGCTTGCGCAATATCTTGGGTGCTCGAAGCGGAGCGCCGAGCGCACGGTCGCACAGCTCAAAGAAGAAGGCGTGCTCGAGAGGGCAGTCCCCGTTCGGGCGTGTGGGTTGTCCACGCCCCCCGGACTCTAAGGCTGCGATCAGTAGTCCAGGCATTGGCGTTGAGACTCCGCTACTTCATGATGAGTTCAAGCCGCTAGTGAGACAAGGAGTCCGACGATGAGGTATGTCGAAACGGTAGTGTTGAAGAATGGGGTGGAACTCCTCGTGCGGAACGCCGTCGCGTCGGATGCCCGCGCGCTGCGTGACATCATGCAGCGCACGCACGCGGAGACCGACTACCTGCTGTCCTATCCGGACGAGCAAAGCCTCGACGATGAGCAAGAGGCGCGCTCGCTGGCGGAGACGGAGCGCAGTGACAATGAGGTTGAGCTCGTCGCCGTCGTCGATGGGTGGATCGTGGGGAGCGCAGGAGTTACGACGGTGGGAGGCAGACGCAAGGTGTTGCACCGGGCGCGTTTCGGCATCAGCGTGCTCCAGGAGTACTGGGAGCTGGGGATCGGCCGAGCGCTCATGGAGACCTGTATCGGCTGTGCGCTCCGGGCGGGATATACCCAACTCGAGCTCGAGGTGGTGACTGACAATGAACGTGCGCTGTCGCTCTACCGGCGCGCGGGGTTCGAGGAGTATGGGCGCAACCCACGTGGCTACCGGTCTGTGTCCTCGGGCTACCAGGAGCTCGTGCACATGAGGCTGGAGCTGTAGCGCTCCGGAGGGTAGCTGGCGGTTATGTGTCTAGCTTGAGGAGCCTAGAACCCCAGTTCCATGCAGACCTGCGCGTGCGTGTAGCGTCTGCCATTGTCGGCAGCCACAGCAGCGTGCAGATCTTCTACCTGGCCAAGGAAACATCGATCGCTGTGACCATGTCAGCCTCGGCATGTGCGTCTCCGCGCTCTCCTGCGTGATTCGCTGGTTCGCCGCCCCCTCCCAGTCGATTCTGCTCATGATGAAAACCTCCATCTCAGGGGACTCATGATGTTGGGCCCTGCACTCAGGATACGGTGGCCACGCCGCTCAGTCGGCGTTCTCGTGCCAGATCTGGCGCATGGGGACGCCCTTGTCGAAGGTCCGGGTGGAGCCGTCCTGGAAAGTGACCTCAACCTGCTCCTTGTCCTCGTCCTCCGGGTCTTCGATCCAGTCGACCCAGTTGATGACGGGTGAGAGTTCGCCGTTGTCCTCGACAACTCGATAGCCTTCGCCCAGCAACTCGGACATGACGTCCTCGATCTTATCGGCGTTCATGGTGGACCTTCCTTGCGTCAGTGCGTGGGCGCGCTGCGGGCGTGCGCGATTGAGAACCAGCTTAGTCGCGATGAGCCGGTGGATCTGGCCTAAGACTCAGCGCCGGCTTCGTTCGTGGGAAGAAACGAGGACGTGGCGGGGGTGTGGCGCTCGGTGAGCGTCAGCGCCCTGTTGCGGGCGGCGTACCCTTGAATTGTGAAGGTTCTCGTCGTTCCCATGGTCGCCCGCTCGCGGATGGGCGGGCCGTGGTCGCGCGCGCAGCGCGTCGCCCG
>ERZ773246.437-NODE-437-length-17033-cov-6.39516_pt1 | contig 17033 bp, 14 predicted proteins | sample MGYA00580519_ERZ773246 | MGnify/ENA primary metagenome ERZ773246 (study PRJEB29015, sample SAMEA2738153) | human oral metagenome | biome: human oral; feature: human-associated habitat; material: saliva | place: China | collected 2246 ...
TGCGTCTGCGTGCTGATTCTCAGCACGGCTACAAGATGGTCAAGTGGGTTCACCGCATTGAGTGGATTCACGACTACCACGATGTCGGTGATGGACAGGGTGGTTCCCGCGAGGATTCCGGCCTGCAACACTTTGACGCGCGCGCATAAAGCACAGGGTGTCCATCCGGCCCATCCGTTCCATCCGGCCCTCTACTCCACACGAAGTCAGCAAAAGACACAGGCTATAACCTATGCTTTTCGTCGACTTCATGTGACAGATCTAAGAGATCAGGCAAGCGGATGACGTGATACGTGTTTGCTCGCAATGTGTGGGGGCTGCCAATCAAATTGGCAGCCCCCACTACTACATTCACGTGCTTCTGCACCATTCACTTGTTTCTGCGCCTCTGTCCATCTTCCTGCTAACCGGATCCCCACTCCCCTCCTGCTCAAAGCCCCTCCTCATGTCCGCACAGGACAGAAGCTATAATCCAGTCCTCTTTCGCCACTACGCCGGACAAAGGAGTACTTAGGCTACATTTCAAAGGACGAATGCGACCTGCGGAACGCGTATTTCGGCGCATGCAGACTCACAATAAACACTGGTGGGCTCCATCTACATTGATGGAGCCCACCAGTACGTGTACTGCGTTTTCGCCTGAGACATTCCTCTTGTATAGGGGATCTACTCGTCAGGCATTAAACCTCAGTTTTACGCCGAAGTTTCAGACCTACCCTTAGGCCTGCTGACGTCGACGCATCAGCGCAGCACCCAATGCCAGTCCAAGCACACCCAAACCGATTGCCGGAGCAGTCATAACACCTGTACGGGCCAAGGGAGTCTTCGGCGAGGGGGTGGTGCTGGTCGACGGGGAAGGAGTGGCCTCGGTCGTCGACACAGAGGGCGACGGGGTCACAGTCGTTGCCGGAGGAGTCGTCACCGACGGAGTAGGCGGAGTCGTCTTCAACTGTCCCTCAACGTTTCCCCAACCGACTGTTTCGATCTCGATGTTCTTAACAGCGGTTTGACCATTGATAACCGCAGTGTTCTTGAAGACGTTTCCGATCTTCAGTCCCTCAGGGGTGTTGAGCTCGGTGTAGTACTTGAGCTCGTAAATGGCATCATCGCTTGCCTTGGGGAACGAAGCGACAAAACCGTTAGCAGTTTCAGTCATTGTGAAGGTGCCACCATCGATGGAGCCTCCCACCCACACCAGCTGACTGGGATGCTGGTGGTAGGGGTCATTGCGGTAGGCCTCGGTGGTATTCCATTTCAGCAAACGCGCCTGCTGGTTCTTCTTGCCATCGTTGAAGAGCTTATAGCCACCGTTAGCGGTATCGAATGTGTCGGTCACGGTAATGACCGATCCTTGCACCGATTTGGCGGGAATGTGAATTTCCCAGGTGAAACGCTCGTTGTGACCTTCATGCAGCTGCCAACCGTACTTCCAGGGCTGCTTGGGGACCCAGCTGTACTTGTTAGAAACAACGTTGCCGTGATCGATCTTGGCCTCGATCGTGACCGAGTGACCAATTGTAAAGGTGAAGCGATCCGTCGTTGTGGTCATGGCCATGTCGGCTCGGACATGGATATCGCCCTTGGCATTGACGTGGGTCTTGACGTAATCGGTAAAAACACAGTTGACGATCTGTCCGGTGCCCGCGGGGACCGAGCACTTGAGCGCAACACCGCCGCCGTTCTTGTCAATGACATCGAAGTTTGCACTGCGTGTACGCAGTTCTCGAGGGAGTTGGATCGTCAGGGTGTCGCCTTCAGAGACATTCTTTCCCGTCGTATCAAAAGTGAGATCCGCTGAAAACTCATCCCAAATCGTATTGGGCCCGTTGGGAGTGGATTCATTTGTCATCGTTACGCTGGTGATGATTCCATTCACTTCAGCTGCCGAGGCCGCCGGGGCAGTGGGCGCAAAAACGCTGAGTGCGCCGGCGCCGAGCAAAGCGACTGTGAGGGTGCCAGCGAGAGGAACGCGACGCAACTGCGCGCGCGTAGCTTCGTTATTCATGACGTATGTGTCTTTCTGGAGGGATACCGCTTAAGCGGCTAAGCCCCTTCAGGCTAACACTTTCATCTTCAGCTTTGGTCAAGCGATTATTCCTCAAACAACAATACCAATTTCAGGAAATCCGCAGAATATCAACGATAGACACATTCAATATCAGCTGATTCCCCGATACATTCCTGAATATTCTTCAAGAAGTCTCAGTTTCTGACAGATCGTAAGAAATTAATAAGTTGAAGGAAACACCATCGCTTGAACTCTGAGTTTTCCAAGGACCGCGAACTGACCAACAGCACACATTCAGACAAATAGCCCCTGATCACCCGCAATTTTGGGTAAAGCAATGGGCCCCATCGACGAGGATGGGGCCCATGATCATAGTTTCGTTTCTACACGAAGGTGCCTACTCGCCTCAGGCCGAGGCTTGCTCGCGGCGACGCATCAGCGCAACGCCCAATGCCAGTCCAAGCGCACCCAAACCGATCATTGGAGCAGTCATAACACCGGTGTGGGCCAAGGGAGTTTTTGGCGAAGGAGTGGTGCTGGTCGAGGGGGAAGGCGTGGCCTCTGTCGTCGACTCAGAGGGCGAGGGTGTCACTGTGGTAGCCGGAGGAGTCGAGGTCGATGGAGCGGGCGGAGTCGGGCGATTTTCGCTCGAGAGGTCACCCCAGCCAACTGTTTCAATCGCAATGTTGTGCTCAGCGGTCATTCCATTGACATCGGCCTTGTTATTGAAGACGTTTCCAGCCTTTGCATTCTCCGGAATATTCAGCACGGTGTAGTACTTGATCATGTAGTAGGCGTCGCTGTTCGAGTTCGGGAAAGAAGCAACGAAGCCGGTCGAGGTCTCGGTCATGGTGAAGGTGCCGCCATTGACCGCTCCCCCAACGGGAATGCTCTCAACGTAGTTCTGATGACTCGGGTCAGCCTTGAAGTCATCAAGAGAGTTCCACTTGAGCAAGCGTGTGCGCTGCCATGCATTCGGATCCGTTGAGGGGTCATTGAACAGCTTGTAACCGCCATGAGCAGTGTCGAAGGTATCAGTCACCGAAATGGTATCCGAGTGAATGTTACGTTCTGGGATGAAGACCTCCCAGGTAAAACGTTCATTGTGTCCCTCGTGCAGCTGCCAGCCATTTTTCCACGGAGTATCGGGAGCGTAGCCGTTCGTGTTCGGAACGACGTTACCGTTTTCAATGTCCGCAGACAGAGTAATGCTATGACTCAGCTTGAACTCAAAGCGCGTTGAAGAGGTCGCACGAGTCACATCTGCGAGGACGTGAATGTCGCCCTTCATGTTGATGTGGTTATCTGCGTAGTCCGTAAACGCACAGCGCAGCGTCTGCCCCACGCCATTGGGGATGACACACTTCATTGCGACGCCACCCGTGTTCTTATCGGTGACATCAAAGTAGGCCTCGCGGGTGCGCAGCTCGCTGGGCAGCTGGATGGTGACGGTATCCGTTTCGGCAACATCCACACCAGTCGTATCGAAGCTAAAGTCCATCGTGAAGTTATCCCACACACGGTTGGGGCCATCCGGAGTCGAGCTGTTCTTCATTACGACGTTCTTGACGACCTGATCGACCGCAACGGGATAGTGATCAGCAGCTTGCGAAGATGAAGCGGTAACAACAGACATCACGCTGGCTCCGGCAAGTGTGCACGCAAGAGCACCGGCAACCGAAGCGCGACGCACGCGCACGCTTGTAGCATTGATAATCATGAAGTCATTTCTTTCTGGAGGGATGTCACACGAGTGACCAAGCATTAGAAGACTATCACACCCACATTCAGCTTCAACTCAGGTTACACTGCGAACAACATCAGAACTTTTGGCTATTTTCTGCGGATTGTCAGATATTTTTCAGACAAAAACCGATACATGTTGAGCTGGTCATAAAGAATCGCCAGCCTACTCTCCTAGAGTATTTCGCGTACAAAATGATTGACCGGCGCTCCGCACGGAGACACCGGTCAATCAGACTAACGAGAAACTAGATTACTGTACGCGACGACGCGAAAGCATTGCGCCCAGCGTGCCAGCCAAGGCGCCGGCGAGAAGGACAATCGCAGCACTTGCACCCGTATGGGCTAAGACCTTAGGAGCTTCAGTCGACGTTGAAACACTGGGCTCAGGCTCAGGCGTCGTAGTCGACGGAGTCGGTTCAGGCTCCGGTGTCGTGGTCGACGGAGTCGGTTCAGGCTCGGGCGTCGTGGTCGACGGAGTGGGCTCAGGTGTCGTGGTCGACGGAGTCGGTTCAGGAGTAGTCGTCGACGGAGTCGGGGTCGGAGTCTTCTTCTTATCTGCATCAACATCGCCCCAACCTGCGGTGTTAATGACGATACTCTTCTCGGCAACTTGGTCATTGACGACAGCAGTGTTCTTGAACGCACTGCCGACGCTTGCACTCGCAGGAACCTTCAGTTCTGTGTAGTACTTGAGCAAGTAGTAAGCATCGCCACCCGAGTTCGGGAAAGATGCGACAAAACCGTCAGCAGTCTCTGTCATGGTGAAGGTTCCACCATTGATCGTGCCACCGACATTGACCTTCTCAGCAAAATTCTCACGCTTCGGGTCATTCTGGAAATCTTCCAGCGAATTCCACTTCAGAAGACGCGTACGCTGCCATGCACCGTTCGGATCATTGAAAAGCTTGTAGCCACCGTTGGCGGGATCAAAAGTATCGGTCACGCTAATGGTGCTTGCATGGTTTTGGCGCTCAGGGATGTAGACCTCCCATGTAAAGCGCTCATCATGCCCATTGTGAAGCTGCCAGCCATCCTTATAGGCCTTCACAGGAGCATGAGCACTAGACTTCGGGACAATCTTTCCATTGGGCATGGGCACAGGAAGCGTCACTGTGTGATTCACGGTGAAGTTCAAATTCTCACTTGAAGATTCGGCGGCTATATCACCAACCAAGTGAATCTGCCCCTTCGCATTTTCATGCGTCTTCATGTAGTCGGTGAAAACGCAGGTAAGTTCAGGCCCTTCACCAGAAGGAACCGAGCACCGAAGCGCTACGCCATCGGTCTGAGTATCAGTCACATCGAAAGAAGCCTGACGAGTTCTCAATTCCTTGGGAAGCTTAATAGTGAGCGTGTCATTTTCGGCTACAGTCTTACCGGTCGTATCGAAGGAGAAAACGGCACTGAAATAGTCGAAGACGTTGTTGGGACCATTTGGATGCGAGGTGTTCTTGATCGACGCATCGGTAACCACATTGACATCTGCGGCCTGTGCGACGCCGTTCGAGGTCATCACGCCGACAGCAGCGCCAGCACCAACTAGCGCACAAGCTAGTGCCGTAGCTCCCCAGGAATACACTGGGCGAACGCGTGTCACTTCAGAGTTCATTACAAGTTATCTTTCGTTGAGAACGTCGGACTGTATTGAGGCAACTTGAATGCTAGCACAGCAACATACAGCTTAAATTCATACTTTTCTCACACTTTCTACATTTTCTGGATATTGCAAGGAAAACTCCTCATTAAAAGGACATGAGACGAGTTTTATTCTTCCGAAATTCCCCAATGCAGACGAAGACCAGACGAATATTTCAGATCCTTATAGAAAACGTGGCTGGCGCAAAATTACGCACCGGCCACGCTTACGATCACCGACCACTCATTGCGCCCGACGGGCAATGAGTGCGACCTCTGCAGATTGGTCACTTGCCGCAACTCCCAGCTTGGCTCGGATCCAAAGCCATGTGAGAATCTTTAATCCTGGCCGCGGGAGTGAAAGCCATCGCGACACCAGCAAGCACTGACAGAACAACGAAGATATACATTGCCGCTTCGACACCCACAACAGACGCAAGAAGACCTGCAGCGACCGATCCCAGGGGCATCACTCCCCACACCGCGAAACGGAAGGTTGCATTCATACGCCCAAGCATCCACTTAGGGCAAATTTCCTGCCGCAAACTCATCTGCGTCACGTTGTAGATGGTAATGAAATAGGAGTAGACAATTCCCGCGCCAGCGATGACCCAGTCCGCAATCTCGGGCACATGAAGTGCCGCCGGCTGCAAGAGAAGGATCGCAACCCCAACTACGTAAGTGATCACAATGCAACGCCCGATCCCTAGGCGCCCAAGCCACAGGGAACGAGTCATCGCGCCAAAAATGCCGCCAATCGCTCCCGCACTCAGAAGTACCCCTAGTTGCGTCGCATTCATGCCCAGTGTTCGAAGCACCAAAATCGGCAAGAGAACTCGCAACCCTGAACCCGTAAAAGCAGCAAAGGAGATACACGAGAACAGGGGAAAAAGCAGACGCTCGTGTCGAATGAAGCTCAACCCCTCGCGGATTTGCGCGAACAACGAAGCACTAGGGCGCTCGGGTTTAGGCTCAGGTGTTCGAATTCGCCAAATCGCCACCGTCGAAAACACGTACGTTGCTGCGGTAAATACGTAGGCAAGCGGAGGCGCAAAGACCCCCAAAAGCCAGCCACCTAAACCAGGGCCACCCGCAGCACCAACCTGGTACGAGGCCTCGAGCCGGCCATTCGCGGCTGCGATATACCGTGTGGATGCGATTGCCGGCACGTAGGACTGATAGGCAACATCGAAGAAGACTGTCGCAAGCCCTAAGAGCGCAGCAACGATCATCAGGTGCGTGAGTGTAAGCGTAAACCACTCATAGGCGATCGGAATCGAAATGAGCGCAAAAACCCGCGCTAGGTCAGAAACAATCATGACCCGGCGTTTACGCCAGCGATCAACCCAGGCACCTGCAGGAAGACCGATGAGGAGAAATGCGAGTGTCTGCAGGCCGGTGAGAATACCGATTTCAGACTCCGTGGCATGCAAGAGAGAGATAGCGATTGCCGAGGTTGCAAGAGTAGCAACTTGGAAACCAAACTCCGCCGCGGTCTGGCCAGCCCACAGGTGCATGAAAGCGGAGTTACGCGTAAGAGGATGGCTCAGCCACCGCCCAATCACCCGGTTCACTTCTTTCCCATCCTGCTTCACGTTAATTTTTTACTGCCCGATGACGCAACCGCGCGAATCTGGGAAGGTCTCTCCACATAGAAAAATACAAAACGACTTGAAAACCAAGCCGTTTTTGTATCTTCTGTGCCCCCGAGACGATTCGAACGTCCGACACCCGCTTTAGGATTGTGGGGTACGGCTTTCCTTTTCTTTATCCCCCACTTCACCATGATTCTGCGGGTTTCTCGGAGACTCAGTGTTGTTGTATGTTGTTGATTGTCGCTCTATGTTGGTCTCAAAGAGAGTAGATAAGAGAGTAGATCTACTCTCTTTGAGTCAGGACCTCTACAACCTCCATCATAGGACGAACGTTTACATGATCTGTGTACGCACGGGCGTTGACCTTCTCAGTGTGTCCGAAGTATGCGGCTCTAATGTCTGGTCGGAGGTGAGGCGCGGTGATCGTGTTGAGTGCTCCTCGCCAGGCATGTGATCGGATTTTCTTAAGGAAGGCGAGGTCTTCGGATGTGCTCGCTACACCCTCGTAGTAGTCCCGTACCGCCTTGTGCACACCAGCCTTATCCCAGGGCTTGCCTGAGTTCGGCTGTGGGATGACGAGTTCCTCATCCTCACCCTTACGTGCAAGGAGGCGCTTTCTGACCTCGGGCACAAGTACGGGAATTGTTCGCCCGACTTTTGTTTTTGATATCTCGGGCCTGACGGTCACCCATACGACACCGTGGTCATCTTGGGTGACGTCTGCCCAGGTGATCTGCCGAGCTTCAGAGGCTCTGAGTCCTGTCGCGAGCTGTAACTCAGTGAGTTGGATGATTCTTGCGTGCCGGGCTTTTGCCTCGCGTTTATGTGCTTGGGGCACGTTCTCTTTGCCAGGCATCGGAGAGTCAGGGTCGTCGGTGAGCACGTAATCGAGAAATACCTGCCACTCTGCTTGTGTGGGGTAGTACTTATCTTCGCTGTTCTCAGATTTCAGGAAGTCAAACGACATTCCTCGGATGGGGTTCGATGAGGTGAGTTGGTGGACGATTAGTTGTCCGAATAGGTAATTTGATACCACAGAGCGGGTCTGTCGGGCCGTCTCCGGGCCGATCTCCTTGGAGATGGCCTTGAGTGTGCGGATGAGCGATGAGGCGCTTGTAGCGGCGCTGATGGACATTCCTCGCGTGTAGCGCCTGTAGTGGGCCATGACCTCTAGATATCGGGCGCGTGACGCTTTGGAGAGTCTCTTTTCTTTGATGGCAGGCTCGACCTCGCGGTCGATGAAGTCTGTGATGGAGTCAGCGGGCGTCCAGGCTGTCGTTTCTGAGGTTGCACGCTTGATTTGCTCAGCCTTCTCAAAGGCCCTCCGGCGGGCTTCACCAACGGTTCTTGCTTGTGTTCGTTTCGCATAGAGTCGGCCCTCAAGGTCACGGATACGCCAGCGTAGTTCATATCCGGTCTTGGTCTTGCGGGGCGTGACGGACTTGATGGTATCTTCACCCGGTTGTAGTTTTGCTCGTCCCATATCAAAGAGGGTAGATTGTTACGATAGGTTGTGCAACGTTGATTGGTGTTGTAAACTGAGTATGCACCGGAAATACCGGTGCGCTGACTTCGTGGGGTAACGGCCCACGTCGGAGAAAGTGAGTCGTCCTCACCCACTGCCGCTCCCCTGTCGGTGGTGAGATGAAGCTAAGGGGTTAGGTCGCACGGGGCCATGCAATGAACCGCGCCGTGCCAGAACCAATAGCTGGAGATTCCCCCAGAGTTGGTGAGGACTGTTAGGGAATCCCGCCTTGAGCTGAAGTCGCTGGCTCCTCGGGGAAATACGGTAAGAGACAGCGTCATCGTAGATTTTGCAGCTTTTGCTACTGCAAAGGACATCACGATGACCATCTCTACTGCTCCGGTCTGTGCACCGGCTGACCCTTATTTGCTCAACACTGAGCAGGCTGGCGAGTTTCTTGCAGTCTCGCCTGAAACGCTGCGTACCTGGCGTTGTCTTGGGCGAGGGCCTGCTTTTGTTTCTATCTCGTCTCGCTCTGTTCGTTACCGCGTTGAAGACCTTAAGGCTTGGGCTGACGCTCACCTCGTTGGTGGTGCCAAATGAGCACCTTCGAGGACATCCAGACCACGCTCGCTGGTACCTCGTGGACGGTCTCTGAAGAGTCCGTTGGGGGTATCTCTACAGCCGTCTTGGTGAGGCATTCTGAGCGCCTTTTAAGTGGGCAAAGAATTAGTAAAATTGACAGTAAAAAAAATTTTACTGTCAAAACTGATCCGAGTTTCGCCTGTAATACCAACGGAAACGCGTTCAGGCCATCATCCCCTATGGGAGCGGAGGAATGGCCGGGCCGGACCGGAGGGTCCGACCGCGCCATCGCTCCTGGGCTTGACCCTGTGGGCGGTGGGTCTCATGAGGTCGTTTTTGGTGACCTACCGACCGTAAAGGCTATGGGGACGGGTAAGCGTGCTCCGGTCATTGGTTTCGATACCGAGTTCACTAATCGCGAGGATGGGGGTGGGGTCATTGATTCGTACCAGTTCTCGTTGATTGATCCTTCTGACGCTGACTACCGCTTCGATATTGTGCTTCTCCCTTTGGTGAAAGGTGAACGGCTTCCGTTTGAGTCTGCTCTGTGTGTGGTTATCCGCGAGTCGGGGCTGTGGCGCGCTGCGGGCTTGCCCGATGCTCGCGGCTTTGATCGTCGTGATTTCTGGGAGTCTGGATGCGACTACAGTGCGAACCTGAACGCTCTGTATAAGCTCGGTCGTCTCTCGTTGGTGCTCGCTGGGCATTATCTCAACGCTGATCTGACGGCTTTTGCTCGTCCTCATGGAAACTCGAAGTATAGCGACATCCTGCGTCGCGTGACCTCAGCGAGTGGAGGTTTGGTTTCGCTTCAGCCTGTTCGCGTGATTGAACGCTCGGGCGCTTCAGGCTCTGGTGAGCGCTGGCTCCCTCTTTCGGTGACGATTCGGGACACGATGGGTCAATCTGCGCCGGGGATGCAGTCTCTTGCTGTTCTCGGGGACTCGGTGGGTATCCCCAAGATTAACGTTCCTGGTGATTGGAAGGAACGCATGAGTGAGTATCGGGATCAGCACCTCATCGACTTCTTGGAATACAGCGCTAATGACGCTGTGATCGTGTTGGAGTACCTCTCTGCTGTCTGGGGTGAGGGTGTTGTCCCGCCTGTAACTCTTAGCGGCGGTGGTGCTCACGCACTGCGTGATGGGGTCAAGCGTTATTGGGGTTTGGAAGGCACGCCGAACTCCCTCTTCATGGCTCGTTTTCAAGGGTTAATGAAGCTCAAGGAGGGGGAAGAACCTGCTGAGGACGCTCTGTCTTATTATTCCGTGCGCTCGCTTAAGCCTGTGGATGCGGACGCTAAGCTCACTCACGCAATGTGCAAAGCTGCTTTTCACGGCGGTTGGAACTCGGCTCTGAAAATTGGCTACTTCGATAAGCCGACCTACGACCACGACATTCAGTCTGCATACCCATCGGCTATGGCTGCCGTGATCGATGTGGACTATGAGTCCGGTGCGGTTGATGAGGTCATCAAGGACCGTGAACTCACACTCGATGATTTTCCTCTGGGGTACGCCACTCCTCTCGTGGCTTTTGTCTCGTGGGAATTTCCCGAAGATGTTGAACCTTGTATTCCTGTCAAGGTTGAACAGTCGGTGATTTATTTTCGAACCTCTGTTGGAGCTGGTTCTGGTTTGGGTGAGGGACTGTCTCAGTTCGGTGGTTTCCAAGGTGCTTATGCTATGGCTCCCGAGCTGCTCCTAGCTTTGAAGTTGGGTGCTCGGGTGCATGTTCAGATGGGGCTTCGTCTGCGCCCCTTGGAGATGGACGGTGAGTCGTCTCGTTCGATGCGTGCTGCGATGAAGCAAATGGTTGAGGACCGGGCGACTGCGAAGAGTTATTTCGGTAAGAAGAGTCTCGAAGAGCTTATTATCAAGGTCGCCTCAAACTCTTGTTATGGCAAGCTCGCTCAAGACGTGTCTGAGCGTTCGGGATGGAACGCTTGGGAGGAGGAGATGGAGTCCATTGGCGGCTCGTCGGTGACCTCCCCCTATCACGCTGCGATGATTACGTCCCTTGTTCGCGCTTTGTTGCTCGCAAAGGCGAACGAAGTCGCTCTTTACTCCGTCACGACTGACGGTGGCATCTTCGATGTGGATTGCATCGATCATCTGGAGTCCTTCGGACTGTCCGATGTGTTCCGTGATTCCCGTGAGGCGCTCGCTGGGGATCGAACCGTGTGGGAGATCAAACATCGCCAGAATACGCTGCTCAATGTTACGACTCGGGGGAACGTCTCTCTTGAACCGGGCGGGGTGCTCGCGAAGGCTGGGATGAAAACCCCTGGTGATATTGAACGAGGTTCGGTTGAGGAGCGGGAGTGGTTCTGGGAGCTGGTGATCTCCCGTGATGGGAAAGTGCCGAATCCTTATCGTCGCCATCCATCGTTCAGGGAATTATCTCGCACCTGTAATCGCCTGGACTTCGCCCCTCTTGACGTGTGTCCTGTGGTCTCGCTTGATTTCGACTTTAAGCGTAAGCCTGTGTGGGACACGTTGCGTTGTGTCGTTATCAATGGTTATGAGGTTGCCTGCTTCGACACGGTTCCTTGGGATTCGGTGAATGAGTATGTCTCTGCTAAGGAGAAGGCTCGTCACATCGCCAAGTTTCGTCCTGGGACAACAGGCGACGATCGCCCTACTGGTTGCCTGCGTACGGTTGAGCAATTTCGCACGTTGAAGAAGCGTATCGAAACCTCTAAAAACCGTCGTATCTACACGGGGAAAGGGTCTGTTCTCACTGACCTCGTGGCTGCTCATCGTGAAGGGATTATCGACGTTCCGATGCTCTCTAGCAGTGCGAGTGTCTCTCAGAAACTCGACTGGCTTTCATCCCTTGGATATGGGGTGTTCACCCGTGCCCAGTGGGATCACTTGTGTAAGAAAGATCGACGCGCTCGCGTCGTTAAAGACCTCGATCTGGGTGAGCTTGCTCGGATCGTCGAAGACTTGCCGACCTGGTGAGCACAAAGACCGGACGCCTGTACGGCGTCGCCCCCTCAGCCGTCTGGGCAGCGGCATTTATACGAAGAAAAAAGGAGGACATGGATTATGTCTAACGTCAAGGAACTCGAGAAGGCAGCTAAGAAGAAGTATCTTGCTGAACTCAAGGAGATACGCGAGCAGGAGGCTCGGAAGGAGGAGCAGAGCCTCGTCCGTGTTGCTCGCCTCTTGGAGCAGCATGAGCCTGAGCGTTTCGCTCAGTACCGCCGTCAAGCTGCTTCGCTTATCGAGCAGGAGCTTGAGGAGAAGAGGAGGCAGGAGGAGCAGCAGCGTGCTGCTCGTTCCGCGCGTGCGAAAGCAGCTCGTGCTCGTCGGAAGGAGCAGTCGGAGGCTGTGCGTGACGACGGAGGTGAGGCGCGATGACCGGCTACGAAGTGAGGCCAGCGCGCTTCGTCTCGCAGGGCATGAAGCCTCGCGTCTCTGCTCGTGCGACTAGTACGGAGCAGAGCGTGAGGATGCGTCCTGCGCAGCCCTCGGTCACCTCGTCTGCTGCTGTGCAGCACGGGGTGACCTCCCCCTCGCCCGCAGGTCGCGTAGCGACCGAGGACGTGGGCCAGCTGCATGTTGGAGGACAGAGGAGCTTGCTCCGATCGTCCGACAACAGGCCTGCTGGCAATGTCGTATTGCCGCCTCTCAATGTGCTTGAGGAGGAGGGCGGTAATACGAATGCATCTGCCCCGGCGACAGAGGAGACAACACAGGGGGCAGATGCGCGCGTCATCCTCGATGCACATATCGATGTGAGGGTGACGCGTACCGAGCTTGACGCCGTAAAGTGCCAGGCTCGGGAGTTCGGCGTGAAGCCGAGCACGTGGGTGCGTGCTGTCCTGCGTGACGCGCTGGACGCACGTAGCCACGCGGTGGAGGCACTCGCTGCTCAAGCAGCGGTGCCGAGGCCGTCGCCCGAGCAAGCGAGAGCAGTTGAGCAGTTGCGTCGTGTCGGTGTGAATCTGAACCAGGTAGTGCGCGCGGGCACGGCAGTAAGCGATGAGCTTCTTCGTGAGGTGCTTGCTGTTCTTGCTGAGGTTCGTGCGTTGTTCGGAGACGAGGTGAGTCTATGAGTACGGTCAACGTACAGCCGACGACGAATGCACGCTCCGCTGTTGCTTATGCGTTGTACGGGACGAGTGGGGACCGTTATCAGCGTTTTGAGGATGAGGATAAGGACACACGTACTGAGTGGTACACGTGCTCGATGGGGAAACCGAAGGCGCTTGTTGCGCGTGCTGAGCAAGTCTCTGCAATTGGTCGTCGCAACGAGATGTACACCTACACGCAGAATTTCTCTCCTGAGGAGTTCGATGTGAATAATCCTGAGCACATCCAGCGCGTGCATGACCTCGGTGTGAAGCTTGCCAAGCGCATGAACAGTGCAGACTTTCTTGTCGTGACGCACACCGATAGTGCGGGTGGGCACTTGCACAACCACATCTACGTTGTGAATCACGACAACCTCACTGGGAAATCACTGTCTCGGTGTCGCTCGTGGTCTCGTGGTCTTCGGCAAGTTAATGACCAACTCATGCGTGATGAAGGCTGTCAGGTGCTTCCTGATCCACAGATGCCCAAGCCTGATTGGGATCTGCGTCGCGGCGCGTTCAAGGACGGCGGTTTCGAGCAGAAGCTCGGAGACATAGTGATGGAGGCGCTCTTCGATCAGCGCTCGGTTGATCGTGAGTCGTTCGAGCAGGTGCTCGCTGAGCATGAGGTACGTTTGCGCGTCACGGATCGGGATGGTTGGACGTACTCCATGAGACGAGAAGACAACGGTAAATGGGGGCGTCGTAAGGCATCGTCACTCTGCGATGAGTTCACAGCGAAGGGTGTTGGAGAGATCTTCGCATTCCGTCAACAGAATAAGACTATTACACAGAAGGGAGAGCACCATGAGCGCTCTGGACAAGATCAAGCAGGAACAACAAGACTCGGAGACGTTAGCGTCCTTGACGTTGAGGCTCGACGCCGTAGAAGCTCACGAACGCGAGCTGACGAAGTCAGTCAACGCGATAAGCGGCTTTCTCAAGGTGATGGACGAGGCGCTGACCGCAGCGATCAATCAGGTGAAAGAGTTGATCTCGCAGCAGCACGAGCAGCCCTCGCAGACGCAGCTCGACGACGAGACGAAGAACAGGCTGAACGAGATCGAGAAGACACTAGCCGAAGTCGCGAAGCAGCTGAGCCTAAGCGGAGCAGTGAAGCTGAGCGACGGAAGCACAGTGACGCAATCGGATCTGCAAGCACACTCGATGATGAATCAGATCAACGAGAAAGTGACGGCCCTGACTTCGACTTCTGAAAATCTCGCCAAGGAGGTACATGAGAAGTCGCATGTGAAGCTCGACGGGAAAGTGACAGGCCAATGGCTTGCGAAGAAGGTGGTTGAACACTTCGATCAAGCCGTCCAGGAACCCGTAGACGGCCTCAGGAGCGATCTTGAGGGCTTCCGTGAGGAGATGGGCACACTTGGGGCTGAAAGGCTCTCAGAAGTCCGTAGAGAGGTTGACGAGACGGTTAGTACGCTCAACAAGAAGGTTGATGTGATGAGTCTCAAGCTCAGCCAAGTTTGCCAGAAGTTCGAAGATATCGAACGCCGGGCAACGTTCGTCGGCGCCTCACGAATTGTTCTTGCTGTGCTGCCTTTGTGTGTTGCACTCATCCTCGTGGGTGGCCTCGTGTGGGGTTTTACGAGCATGGTCGGCATTGGCCCGCTCTTTGGCTGGATATGGACCTCGTTCACAGCGGCCTCGCTGTGGTGGCATAAGCTGCTGATTGCGATAGGAGGCATTGGTGCGGCTGCACTGTTTGTCTGGATTGTGTTCAGAATGGGCCGATGGGTGTATGAGAATCTCAGGTGAGAGTTCTAGCTATGGCATGTGAGAAAAACAAGACCCCGATCACCGATGAGGTGACCGGGGTTCTTGTGTCATAGCGATCTGTAGACGAAGACGCCACCATTAGGCGCGTCGGTGATGGTGTAGTCGAATTCTTGGTCGCGGATCCACGCGTCCCAGTCGAAGAAACGCTTAGCTTCCTCAGGCCATCCTTCCATCAAGCAGATGTCCTCAGCGAATTGGTAAGCGTAGTCCTCGAATGAGTCCCACTGGCCGCAATATCTTTCCCTAAAGTCGGACGTGCTCGGTAGATCACCTTCTGCAACATAACAGCCAGTATCTACCCAAGCGAGCAGTGCGGGCCACTGTTCTTCACCGACCTCATCGAAGATTTCACCCCAAAGCTGTGCAGTATCGGGTGACATTTCACCTGTGCCGCGAGGAAGCCCCTCATGATCGAAGATCCATAGCTCGTCGTGAGCTGTGGGGCCTTGGTGCAAGTCTTCAGGTGTCACTTCACCGGCTTCTTCTGCTGGGAACCACTGTCCATTAAGCAGTCCCTGGTTATAACATGCCAGGCAACCAATCCAGACCGACGGACGAACAGTAGTTTGCGTAATCATTCCAACCTCCCGAGTAGGTGGAGGTGAGGCCAGTCACTCCAGCTTCGGAAAGGACGCACGTGGACGACCCCACCTCCAATGAGTGGCCCGAGGTCGCATTGCGACCTGTATTCCGGGAATGAGCGGGAGGAGGATATTTATCGCTTAGGGGATGATCTTTATCGTTTTTGTATTCCTCGTGGAGGTGGAGCAGGAAGGTGAGGAGGCCCCTCCTGCACCCCCACCCCACGAGAACTTTCAGATGGTGAAGATGGTTTTACGCCCCGCATGGGCGATGAGCGATAATTCTTCTTCTAGGGCGGGTTTTTGAAACAAAGAGAGTAGATAAAAGAGTAGATCGGGATTCTGAGTGCTTCTGTCATTCAGAATCCCGATCTGTTTTCCTGATGTATCAAGGTTTGCTGTGCCCCCGAGACGATTCGAACGTCCGACACCCGCTTTAGGAGAGCGGTGCTCTATCCCCTGAGCTACGAGGGCGCACCCCCATAGGGTATCACCCACCTCTTCGTTTCTCAGACTCTCAAAAGAGAATGCATATACGTAAGCGGCGACACCCGAAGATGTCGCCGCTATTTAAAAACGCATCGTCAGCGCCTGCTCCACCCCTGCGAAGGATCAGGCAACACGTCGTGATGCTTCGAAGGAACAACCATCACCGGACAGGTCGAGTGTGCGATCACCGTCTGCGAAGTCGAACCCAATAAGATGCCGGCAAAGCCACCGCGGCCTCGGGTGCCAACAACAACCAAATCGACGGCAGTCGAGAACTCAATGAGCAAGGACGAGGGAGATCCATCAAGTGCATGGCGCGCAACCTTGCGCTGTCGTCCGTCCAAGGCTGCGTCAACAGCGTGATCAAGCCCTTCCTTGACATCCTTGAGGAGCTTGTCGCGATCAATATTGGCAGGCAACCAAGCCATCAATGTCGCACCCGTTGCCATCGGGACTGCGGCAACTGCGGTCAGGCGGGCGTCCCATAGCTCGGCCTCGTCAACCGCACGCTTGAGCGCCGAGGTCGCACCTTCGGACCCATCGGAGCCAACGACAATACGCTCAACGGGAGTAAATGCTTTACCGGAAGTATGCCGAGGCACAATAACAACCGGGCAATGAGCATGGGCAGGAAGTGCGGAAGACACGGTGCCCAGGAGGCGGTCGGCGAAACCGCCACCACCGCGCGAGCCAACGACAATCAAGTCGACTTCGCGCGACATGTCGATCAGAATCCCCGCGGGATCACCAGCCTCAACGAGGCCGTGAACGTCAGAAGCTCCAACTTCCTTTGCGAGGTCAACGCCTTGCTTGACGATCTGCGATGCTCCTTCTTTAAGAGCCGCATCATCGAGAACCGCATATCCACCATCTAGGGTTGCCGCAGCATACGATGCAACGGCATACGTACAAATAATATGGAGTCTGCATGAGCGAATCTTTGAACGCTCTGCGGCCCACTTGACTGCTGCGAAGCTCTCCTTTGAGCCATCGACACCGACCAAAATCACTTCTGATGTCCCCATGACTACCTCCTCGTGATTACGTC
>ERZ773246.440-NODE-440-length-16934-cov-19.9823_pt1 | contig 16934 bp, 17 predicted proteins | sample MGYA00580519_ERZ773246 | MGnify/ENA primary metagenome ERZ773246 (study PRJEB29015, sample SAMEA2738153) | human oral metagenome | biome: human oral; feature: human-associated habitat; material: saliva | place: China | collected 2246 ...
GGTCTTTTGGTTTGCTACGAATGTAGGCAAAAGGCAAGTTCATCTTGTCAGCAATAATAGCCCCGTGAGGAATCCCTGCAGTTGCTGTTCCAGCAATCACTTCTACTTCAGGGAAAGCTTCTTTGATTTTATCTACAAATCCATTCTCAATCAAGGTACGAGTTTCAGGATAAGCGAGGGTCACACGATTATCTGTATAAATAGGGGACTTGATTCCAGAAGCCCAAGTAAAAGGCTCTTCTGGTTTCAAATAAACGGCTTCAATTTTTAGAAGATGGCTGGCAATATCTTTAGCTAATGACATGATAACTCCTTTTTTACGATTTTAATCGAATACGAATTAAATAGGAAATAGTTTTAAACAATAACAGTATAGGTTGGTGAATGCGTTAGGGAAGGTCCTATCGGACTTTCCAGAGTTCCGACACTTGTTTGAAAGAAACGATAATTTTCTTTCAAACAAGTTAGTGAATAGTTTAGGGAAGGCCCCATCGGGCTCCGATTATTCCGACGATTAGAAGAAAGAAACGATATTTTTCTTTCTTCTAATCTAGTGAATGCGTTAGGGAAGGTCCTATAGGACTTCCCGTAGAGCTACAAAAGTTCCACTTTTAGTAGCTCTTACGCATTCCACTGTCTCTTAATCTCATGGTAAGCATCCCATGGGTTTTCTGCTTGGATAATCGGACGTCCAACGACAATGTAGTCTGAACCGATGGCGTGGGCTTCTTGTGGGGTCATGACCCGTTTTTGGTCACCAATTTCTGCTCCCGCAGGACGGATACCTGGGGTTACACAGACAAACTCTTCTGATGTAGCCTTCTTGATCAAATCAACTTCATGGGCTGAACAAACAACTCCGTCCAAACCAGCCTCTTGTGCTTTTCGGGCATAATTAACTACTGATTCTTGGACAGTGGTTTGGATGTTTTGGCAATCACGCATGTCTTCTTCACTGGTAGAAGTCAACTGAGTCACCGCCACCAACTTGGCCCCTGGCCCAAGTGCTTTTTTAGCTTCGCGCATCATCTCTACACCGCCGGCCGCATGAACTGTCACCATATCCACACCAAAGGTGCCAAGGACAGACATTGCTGACTTAACCGTATTTGGGATGTCGTGCAATTTTAGATCCAAGAAAATACTGTGGCCACGACCTTTCAGATAGTGGACAATTTCTGGTCCAACTGCATAGAAAAATTCCATTCCGATTTTTACAAAAAGTTTTTCATCTTCTGGGAAATGTTCTAAAAAGTTTTTGACATCTTCAAAAGCTGGAAAGTCAAGGGCGATGATGGGACGTTCTTCACGCATGGGTTTCTCCTTTTAATGGGTGACATTTTTTCCACAAAAAAACCTTGCCCGAGGCAAGGTTACACGAAAATTAGGTAGTATCTACCCTGATTCACCGTCTAGACCTTAGGAGCCTCTCTGGACCACTTTAAAGGTTTTTCTACATTGTAGTACGATATTAAAGAAAAGTCAAGAAATAATCATAAAACGTTCGGATTCCCTCTGTCTTTTTCATCTTTCGACTAGGAAAGATTCATAAACATGTTAAAAGATTGACGAATAAACGTTTTTCCTGTAAAATTTTTGCTATGCTGAGTAAGGGTTGTTTCAGTTGTAGCTTACTCAGTAGCCTGTTGGGGTTGTAGCCAGCAGGCTTTTTTTATTTTCATGATAATCCTTATAATAGATTTTCTCGAACATGTTTTCGTAAGTTCTCAAGAGTGTCAATGCCATATCGATCCATGACCTGCGGCAGGGCTTCGATGATCGTTGGACAAGCATAAGGATCGGTGAAATTGGCAGTGCCGACACCGATCGCAGAAGCACCAGCAATCATCATTTCAATCGCCGCTTCTGCTGAGTCCACGCCACCCATTCCGATAATTGGAAGTTTAGTGTATTGGGCTACTTGGCGGATGAGTTTCAAGGCCACTGGGAAGATAGCTGGTCCTGACATACCTCCCGTACCGTTTGCAATAATAGGCTTACCAGTCTTGAGGTCAAAGCGCATCCCGACCAAAGTGTTGATCATGGTCAAGCCACTAGCGCCCGCATCTTCGGCAGCCTTGGCTACCTGGGTGATATCTGCTACGCTCGGGGTCAGTTTGACATAGATAGGGGCCGATGAAGCCTCTACTGCTGCTTTAACGGCATCATAGGCCAATTCAGGAACCTGACCGATTAAGAGGCCATTATTCCCATGGTCCACATTGGGACAGGAGATATTGAGCTCAATGGCTTTGACATTTGGTGCCTGGGAGATTTTTCTAGAAACCGTCGCATACTCTTCATTGGAGAAGCCAGCTACATTGGCGATAATCGGTAGATCTGGATAATGCTGGGCTAACCAAGGGAGTTTCTCTGCGAGAACGACATCGACACCTGGATTTTGGAGACCAATGGCATTGAGCATTCCTGCAGGAGTCTCTGCGACACGTGGTGTGGGATTGCCAAAACGAGCCTCAGCTGTCGTTGCCTTGATCATAATGGATCCTAATAAGTCCAAGTCATAGTATTTGGCATATTCTTGGCCAAACCCAAAACAGCCAGAAGCTGGGATGATGGGATTTTTTAAGTCTAATCCTGGTAAGGATACAGCTAATCGATTACTAGTCATTCTTTCCTCCCTACATCACAATCGTACCAGTTTCAAAGACTGGACCGTCTTCACACACGCGCTTATTGGCAGCTTGGCTTGCATTTTCCAGATGCACCACACAGGCATAGCAAGCTCCCATCCCACATGCCATGCGGGATTCCATTGAAATGTAGGCACGAGGGTGGTCATAGAACTTGCTGTTGACGTATTTGAGCATACCAGGGGCTCCACAGGAATAAACTGCATCAATATCCTCATTGAGTGTTTCCACTACAGTTGCCACATTGCCTTGGATTCCATATGAGCCATCATCAGTTGTAATGGTCACTTGCCCATACTGCTTCAACTCTTCTTCGAGGATAACTGCTTCTTTATTTGCAAATCCAAGGACAGAATGGACTTCTACTCCTTGCTCATGCAGCTGTTTAGCCACTTGGACCAAGGGAGGTACTCCAATCCCGCCACCGATGATCAAGGCACGCGCCCCTTGACCAAGATCTTTTAGATCAAAGCCATTCCCTTGAGGACCCATTACACTTAGGAAACTACCAATAGGCAACTGAGAAAAGATAGCCGTTCCTCCCCCTTCTACCCGATAGATCAGGCGACAAGTATGGCTTTCTGGATCAATCTCGGAGATCGAAATAGGACGACGAAGGAGCTTGGAGTCATCTGGTACACGGATATGGAGAAACTGCCCAGCTAGCATCTGCTCGACCATTTGCCCCTTCAAGACCATTGAAAAAATCCGTGGCGCAATTTCTTCTTGAGCGATTAACTCCATGTCTTCCATCATGATTTTTCCAAACCGTTTTTTACAGCTGTCACTGACCATTGGTTTCCTCTTCTTTCTTCCAGCAAAAAAGACCTCGCAAAAGCAAGGTCCTACAAATGATCAGCTAGACTCAGTCCGCTGATCTTTTTTTCTGTCTTTCCTTGCAGGCCTCTCTGGACCCCTTAAAGGTTAAATTTGTATCATTATATCGTGCTACTAGATGCTTGTCAAGTAGAAATCGGTGATTTAAGAAGCTTTCTTGGGATCAAAATCCTCTGGGATCGGTTTGATGTATTGCATGGCGATTCGGTTCTCAGGCTTGCGATCGACCAGGTAAAGAACCAACAAGAAGACCCATTCCAGAGGCTTCATCAGATAGTAAATGACATCCATGGCCCATTTCTTCTTGATATGTTTGGCAAAAGGATAGCCATAGCGGTCATAATTGCGACGCAAGAAGCGGTGGAAACGTGGCGTCTTTTCTTCCAATACTTGCTCAAAGGCATTGGCAATGCAGAGCTGACGATTGACAACGACTGGATGACCATGCCGGACTCCCATCCGCTGGGGCTTGACCACCTTTTCATGGCCACCTGCTGCGACCGTACAGAGATAATGCTCATCTATGATCAGATTCTGAGGAGGAATCTTTTCCGAGAAAGTCCAATCTGCCGTATTGGTCCAGGCCTTGACCAAGCTATCAGGTCGCTGACCAAAAAGCATCAGAACCATGACCAATACAGCTAACAAGGGAAGGGCAAAGACGACCGCCAGCCAAGGCCAGTGTTTGGATTGGTGGAGGATGGTGTGAAAGCGCTGGAGAATGGGATTGTCATAGACCCTATTTGGATCAGACTCTCCCTCCCACTCCTTCATCCTGGTCCTTAAGAGACTAATGGAATAAACTAACCAGAAAACCGTGTGACAACCGATGACTTGCAACTGGATGTCAAACAATCCTACCAGCACCAAACCCATCAATATCCCACTGATACAAAAGATATTCAAAAGTGGAGACAAGGAATTAGCATCCCGGTAGGAATAAATGACCAGAGCCAAGAGGGAAATAAGAGCCAAGGTAATGATAGTTGGCAGAGCCTCTGTCCAAATCATGGTATGCTTCTGCTCATTAATGAGCTGTTTTGTCCAATCATAACCGGTCAGATCCTTTACCTGATAGATAATGAAAGATTCTAGAATACAGCCAAAGACTCCTATCCAAAGGATCACAAAGTACTTGCGATTGTTGACCCTTCGTTTAATTTTTTCCTCTTCTTTCTCGTCATAGACACCGACCAGCTCCTTTTCCAAGGTCTGGGCCTGTATCGTAGACCATCTAGAAATAACATACAGAATCACAAAGATATTAGGAACAAAATAACTGACCCCTAGGGCATGAACCAGAATTGTAACACTGTAAACTGCAACTCCAAAAATAGCATTCCAGAAACCCAAAGATTGGATATTTCCTGGCAAGCTCCCGACAATTAGAAAAGCAGACAAACTAAGAAATATCAGGAAGTTGGTCATAAAGTTCATCTTTAATACACTGGCTAAAAATTTAGTCTCCAGTTCCTGGTTCCATTTTTTGTACCAGTTAGCAATTTTTTTCATAAGGCCTCCAAAGCTTATCTTTTCCATCATTCTACCAAGGTGTTAACATTCCTTCAATTCTAAACCTGATTTATAGGGAAAAATCCTTCTAGAGACTGATACCAGCTAGGATTTTCTGCGAAAAGTATGTTAAAATATAAGCATGAGAATCCAACAATTACATTACATTATCAAAATCGTCGAAACAGGCTCTATGAATGAGGCATCCAAACAACTCTTCATTACCCAGCCAAGTTTGTCTAATGCTGTGCGGGACTTGGAAAAAGAAATGGGGATTGACATCTTCATCCGTAATCCCAAAGGTATCACTCTGACCAAGGATGGGATGGAGTTCCTTTCTTATGCCCGTCAAGTCGTGGAGCAGACCCAACTCTTAGAAGAACGATATAAAAATCCAGTAGCCAATCGGGAGCTCTTTAGCGTATCATCCCAGCACTATGCCTTCGTGGTCGAAGCCTTCGTCTCCCTCCTCAAGAAAAGTGACATGGAGAAATACGAGCTCTTCCTACGGGAGACTAGAACCTGGGAAATCATCGATGACGTCAAGAACTTCCGAAGTGAGATTGGTGTCCTCTTCCTGAATGGGTACAACCGGGATGTCCTCTCAAAAATGCTGGATGATAGCCACCTCAAGGCAACCCACCTCTTCACTGCTCAACCTCACATCTTCGTCAGCAAAACCAACCCATTGGCTAACAAAGATGTGGTCAAGCTAGAAGATCTAGAAGACTTCCCTTATCTCAGCTATGACCAAGGGACCCATAACTCCTTCTACTTCTCAGAAGAGATCCTCTCCCAAGAGCATCACAAAAAGTCTATCGTGGTCAGCGACCGTGCCACCCTCTTCAATCTCTTGATTGGTCTGGACGGCTACACCATTGCGACCGGTATCCTCAATAGCAACCTCAACGGAGACAATATCGTCTCCATCCCACTAGATATCGATGACCCAATCGAGCTAGTCTACATCCAACATGAGAAAGCCAGCCTCTCCAAGATGGGTGAGAAATTTATCGAATACTTACTTGAGGAAGTCCGATTTGATAAATAAGGACTATCCATCTACACAATCATAATAAAAACACCTGAAACAAGTAGCCTTCTACTTCCTTCAGGTGTTCTTTTATTGTCTTAATTTAGAAAACACTTGGCCAATCTTCCCTTCAATAACCAGGTCCGCCTGCTTGTCTTGCAGGATACTGGTTTTGTTGATGACAACCAGATTCTTCCCTTGGAAGTACTGGATCAAACTAGCTGCTGGATAGACCACAAGGGAGGTCCCTCCGATGATGAGAAGGTCAGCCTCTTGGATAGCTCGAGCTGCTTGGCTAAAGACGTCCATATCGAGGGGTTCCTCGTAAAGGGTCACATCCGGCTTGACCACCTTGCCACAGTCGAGGCAATGAGGAATAGTCCCTGCCAAAGCTAGAAAGGCCTCCAGATCATAAAAGCGCTGACAGCCCGTACAGTAATTGCGATCGGCACTACCATGGAGTTTCAAGACTTTTTTAGATCCTGCCATCTCATGGAGACTATCAATATTTTGCGTCACCACTGCCTTAAGCTTCCCTGTCTGCTCCAGCCGAGCAAGATAACGATGGGCTGCATTGGGTTTGGCATCTGGATAGACTAAGTATTTTTTGTAAAAGTCGAAAAAATCCTCTGGATAGCGCTCAAACATGGTATGAGAGACCAATTGCTCAGCTGTCAAATGTCGCCCTACCTGTACACTATAGACGCCGTCTGAGCTACGAAAGTCGGGAATATTGGACTCCGTAGAGACACCTGCTCCACCAAAAAACACAATATTCTGACTACGGTCAATCACGTCCTGCAACTCTTTTAGTTTATCCATGTCTTCCTCCATACAAGAGAGCCTCGATCACGGCATTGGCCTGGTCGAAATAAAAAGGTTCTCGTTGATAAACAATCCCCGTCTCCTGGGCCAAGCTCACTAAGAGCTCCATAAAATGTTGAGAAGAGAAACCTGTCGTCCGGTGCAATTCTTCCTCATCAAAGGGTTTGATCAAATGGGCCAAAGGATTGCGGACAGATTTTTCCAACTCCCGCAGTTGCTTGGCTGCATCCTTGGTGGAATCCGGCAAGTCTAATAGCAAGATCAACTCCGTCAAACTGGACGAATTGACTGCACTCTCGCTATGGAAATTCTGCAAGGCTGGATCGTCAGATGATCGGATCTTGTCAAACTTCCAATGGTCATAGCTGGACTCCTTGGAGTTGTGAATGTAGTATGCAATATCAGGGATCTGCATTTCAATCAAGCGCATAAAGATCCGGTAAATGGCAGGACTCACCGCACGAATGAAGTCGATCATCTGATCGTTGCGGAGCTTACCTTCTAAGTCATAAAGGTAATTGGCCAACTGTTCCTCTTCTGGGTCCTCATGCCAAAAAAGCTGAAAACCAGTCGCTTCTAGCAACTCGGTTCTCAACTTTAGGTTCATGATTGGTTGAATATTGAGCTCTCGACGCTCGGCCATTAAGTCCAATAAGGTCAAGACCAGCTCCGGAACTTCCTTCTGCTTCTTAGCAGAGCGGAGGGTCCGACCATACTGGTAGGTCTGAAGGTCGTAAAGCCACTCATCATGAAGGTATTCTGTCATTAGTCTGCGATCAAGGTTTCAAGACCAACTTTCATCATATCTGTGAAAGTGTTTTGACGTTCTTCAGCTGTCGTATCTTCTTCTGGATTAACCAAGCTATCTGAAATGGTCATGATGGCAAGGGCATCAACATGGTGTTGAGCGGCAAGATAGTAAAGCGCTGCCGCTTCCATTTCTACAGCTTTTACGCCCCATTTACCAAGCTCTAAGTTCTTTTCAAAGTAGTTTGAATAAAAGACATCAGATGACAAGACATTGCCGACGTGCGTCGTCATGCCAAGGTCTTTGGCAATGTGATAGGCTTTATCTAACAAATCAAAGCTAGCGATTTGTGGGAAATCATACATAGGCCAGTCATTGCGGATGATGTTTGAGTTGGTAGCTGCTGCTTGGGCCAAGACCAATTCACGGACATGGACATCGCCATTCAAAGAACCAGCGGTACCCACACGGATGAGCTTTTTGACACCGTAGTCTACGATCAACTCACGAGCATAGATAGAGATGGATGGCATCCCCATTCCAGTACCCATGACAGATACCCGGTGACCCTTGTAGGTACCCGTGTAACCAAACATGTTCCGAACTTCGTTAAAGCAAACAGCGTCTTCTAAAAAGTTCTCAGCGATAAATTTCGCACGAAGAGGATCTCCTGGAAGGAGGATTTTATCAGCAATTTCACCTTGCTTAGCAGCAATATGGATAGACATGTTTAAGATATAAAGGGCGACAGAGAACAAAGGAAAAATAGGAAACTGACGACGCATCGTAGATGCTAGGCAGTTTATCTTTTTTTCACAGTTCTCCGCCCGTATTCAGTTCAGCGAATACGGTTAACCCTTCCTTTCTGTGTGTATTTTTTTAGAAAAGCTGTCCGCTCATGTTCAAATCTGAACGCATGCTCTAGCTTCCTGTTTTTTCTCATAGGTCAAGCCACAAGATCCTGAGATTCGATTTGAACCCCAGACCAACCTGCCCTAGTTTGTATACATCAATTATACCATAAGAAGATAGGATTCATCTAATGGATAGGTTAAAAGGCCAGGATATAATCCTTCCGCCCCTTAATCAACTTCTGACTCCCTCACTTTTGGTCTGATCAACCCTTTCCATGGAATCCGATCCAAGACTTTTCCAAGTGCATGAGCTAGAAAAGCGGTTAGCAAAAGATAAGGCAGGGCTTCTAGCCCTTGACCCGTGAATCCGATCACTAGCCCTGTAGCAGAAAAGGGAGCATTTAGGGTCACGGTTAAAAAGCAAACAGCGCCAATCAGTAGTATGGTAGATGAAGCCTCAAGTCCAAAAGCTAAAGTTAGAAGTGCCGCTCCTGCCATTCCCAGTGCAAAGGAAGGCGTCAGAGTCCCTCCGTAAGCTCCCGCCCAGAGAGTAAGCAAAACGACGAGTGCCTTTAGGATAAATAAGAGTAATGCCGTCTTCCATGAAATGCCATTGATGACCTCCTGAGCGACCATTCGTCCATTTCCTAGAAGGTGGGGGAGCTTCTGGGCTAGGCCAGCTAAGAAAAGAAATGCCAGTGGAAGAGTCAGGAAAATCCGCCGGTCTTTGATCCGATGAGTAGTGGCTTGCTTGGTCAAGCGCGCAAAGCAATAAGCTAGGGGCGTTAAGACCAAGACTAAAATCGGCATCATCCACAATACCTGTAGTGACCAAGTCGTAACCGGCATCTTGTAGAGTGCATGATCTGAAATCACCCAACCTGCTACAAAAGCAGCTATATAGGTCGTGACCCCTGCTAGGACAAAGCGTTTAAGTGAAAATGCAATGCCTAAGGTTTCAAATATAAAAAACACACTCGTTAATGGGACTTGGTAAACCGCAGCCAAACCTGCTCCCGCCCCACAAGCGATTAGGAAAATACGATCTGTCAGAGATAGGTCAAAACTTTTCGCAAGAGGCCCTGCCAACAAGGCGCCAATCTCTCGGGGAGCTCCTTCTTTTCCAATAGGGGCCCCAGCTCCTACGGCAACGATTTGCCAGCTAGAATGGAGCAACTGTTTCCAGAAATGAAGGGGGGGACGAGCATCCTCCTCCTTCATCTGACCCTTGATGGAGAGGAGCTTCCCCTTTTGTTGCAAGAAATACCAGACTAAGGCCGAGGCAAGACCTACAATTAGTAAACTGATCCCTATCCGATAAGGAGGAACCCCATCCGTCAAAAAGTCAGACTGATGCTCTGATTGACCAAAGGCCAATCCCTCCACTAATTCTAAAAGGAAATGAAGAAAAATACCCGCTAAACCCGAAACAAGCCCTAGCAAACAAGCTGCTAGGACCATTTTCATTTTATAGGAAATTTCTTGAAGGGATCTCACAATTCTTTCCATGTTGTTTACAATTCAGCAAGAATCGCTTTAAGCAAGCCTTTGAAGTCTCCTTTAACGCGCTCAGTGACTTCTACCACTTCTTCATGATTGAGCTCTTCTTGGAAACCAGCCGCAAAGTTGGTAATACATGAAATTCCAAGAACTTTCAAGCCAGAGTGAGCCGCAATGATGACTTCAGGAACGGTTGACATTCCGACAGCATCAGCGCCAAGTGTCTTATACGCGCGGATTTCAGCTGGAGTTTCGTAGGTAGGACCTGTCACACCAATATAAACTCCATCATCCAATTTGATGCCAAGTTTGTCAGCTACTTTGTGGGCGATTTCGCGGTAGGCTGGAGTGTAAGCTTTCGACATATCAGGGAAACGAGGACCAAAGTCATCCAAGTTTTCACCGATCAATGGGTTTTGACCTGTCATGTTGATGTGGTCAGTGATAGCCATCAAGGTACCAGGACCGAAGCCGATACCACCTGCAGCGTTGGTTACAAGAACCCCTTCACATCCTAACACTTTCATGACACGAACTGGGAAAGTCACCACTTCCAATGGGTTTCCTTCGTAGAAGTGGAAACGACCTTGAAGCGCCAATACCTTACGTCCAGCAAGATCACCATAAACCAATTTACCAGCGTGTCCGACCACTGTTGATTGACCCCAGTTTGGAATGTCAGAGTAGTCTACTACGACTGCATTTTCGATTTCTTCAGCCAATTCTCCAAGACCTGAACCAAGGATTAGACCAAACTCAGGCGCTTCTACTCCCTTGCCTTTCAAAAAAGTAGCTGTTTCATTGATTTTATCTAAAAATGTCATTAGTTATCTCCTTCTTTCTGTTTTAAAAATTGACCAATTTTGTCAAAGGTGTTGGCGTTGCGAATAGTAATCTGACGATAGAAAGGCATCTTCATCAGATGTTTATGGTAGGCGGTTTTAGCGTAGCTTTCTTCTGAGAATTTGCCCCAGAAAACCGCTGATTTGCCAAAGTGAAGCACTTCATCTCCTAGCTTCAAAGCAAGCAGCTTCTCTTCTAGGGATTCCCTATCCAAGCCCTCTGTATAAAAGAGCACATCCTTGCGAGCCATCTCTTCTGACCACCATTCCGGTAGGTTTGCACATTCTGCTTCGTAGTCTTCTCGACTCAGGAGAGAAAAGCGCTCAATGAAGGGATAGTGATTCTCAAAGAAAGTCGACAGGCAGTCTACTAACTGAGTACGAGAAAGATCCGTCGTAAAGAAGATATTGCCACTGTTGATGTAGGTTTCCACTTGGCCCAGCCCTAAATCGGTCAATTCCTGACGGAATTGAGCCATGACCACCTTGTTCTTGCCACCAACATTGATTCCTCTTACGAGTAAGGCAAAACGCGTCATCTTAGACCAATTTATCTAAGAAGCTTTCACCGATCATGGCTTTCTCAACACCGAAGTTGTCCGCAATTGTTGCTGAGATGTCGGCGAAGTGTCCAACTGGAAGCAAGCCACTACCTTTGAAGGATGGGCTATAAGCCAAGAATGGGATGTATTCACGCGTATGGTCAGTACCAGCGTAAGTTGGGTCGTTACCATGGTCTGCCGTAATCATCAAGAGATCGTCTTCGCGCATGGCTGCGATGATTTCTGGCAAACGTTCGTCAAACTCATGCAAGCAATCACGGTAACCATGTGGATCACGACGGTGGCCGTAAAGGGCATCGAAGTCAACCAAGTTGGTAAATGAGAAACCATGTTTAAACTCTTCTGATTTCATCGCTTTGATCAAGTTGTCAATACCGTGGCTGTTTGATTTGTTGTGGCCCATATCGTGGTTGATACCTGCTCCGTTAAAGATATCGCTGATCTTACCAACTGAATAAGTGTCGATTCCCGCTTCATTTAATTTGTCCAAAACAGTTGGTGCAAATGGTGAAACAGCCAAGTCACGACGGTTAGCCGTACGAGTGAAGTTTCCAGGCTCACCAACATAAGGACGAGCAATGATACGTCCTAGAAGAGCTGGACGTTCCAAAGTGATGGAACGAGCGTATTCACAGATACGGTAGAGTTCATCCAAAGGAATGATGTCTTCGTGAGCTGCGATTTGAAGAACAGGGTCAGCGGATGTATAGATGATCAACTCGCCTGTTTCCATTTGGCGTGGTCCGAAGTCATCGATAACAGCTGTACCAGAATAAGGTTTGTTGGCTTCGCGGATGACCTTGCGACCTGAGAATTCTTCGATTTTTGTCAAGATTTCTTCTGGGAATCCATTCCAGAAAGTATCAAACGGTTCTGTAATATTAAGCCCCATGATTTCCCAGTGACCTGTCATAGTATCTTTTCCAAGAGAGACTTCTTCTAACTTGGTTGCGTAACCAGTTGGATTACTCTCAGCTGGAACAGTCTTCAAGGCTTGTTCACGAGGAATATTTCCAAGACCAAGTTTTGCCATGTTTGGTACATTCAAACCAACTGATTTTGAGATGTGACCAAGAGTATCTGATGAGCCATCAGGTACACCAGCATTGACAAAGTTATTAGCATCTGGAGCTGCTCCGATCCCTACAGAATCTAGTACCACCAAGTGAATACGATTAAATTTTGACATAAACTGCCTCTTTCCTTTATTAAACTAGCTATATTATACCACTTCCCTATAAGAAGAGAGCCGTTTTAAACCCGGACCCTCTTTAGAGAAACCTATTTTTCGATGATGACAGGACCTTCTGGTGTCCCCACGATGACTTTAGAAACCATTCCTAAAAAGAGACCATGGTCAACAACACCGACAGTCCGGTCCAACTCTTTTGCCAAGGCTTCGGCATCTGGGATCACTTTCAAATCCAAATCAATGATAAAGTTACCTTGGTCGGTCACAAAGCGTTGGCCATCCTTTTCACGATAAGCTGGTGAGTAGCCTTTCTTCTCAAAATGACGGAAAAGATTCTCTGCTCCGTATTGAACGACTTCTACCGGAAGTTTAAAGGCACCAAGTGTCTCCACTTGTTTGGACTCATCGACAATCCAGATGCAGTCTTTTGAGTTGGTTGCAACGATTTTCTCCATCAAGAGGGCACCGCCTCCACCTTTGATCCCGTTCAAAGCTGGGTCTACTTCATCCGCACCATCTACGGTTAAGTCCACCACTTCGACATCGTCAATCGCTTTTAGCGGAATACCCAAGCCTTCCGCCTGCTCATAGGTCACGCTTGAGGTCGTTACAGCTGTAATCTGCAAGCCTTCTTCCTTGATACGACGCCCCAATTCAGCCACAAAATAATAAGCAGTTGACCCTGTACCGAGACCGACAATCATGCCGTCTTTGACAAACTCAGCCGCTTTAATTCCTACCTGTTCTTTTAGGTTTACCATCATAGACCTCCTTTTATATTCTATTACAGTATAGCATATTCTGAAAGAGATTTCACTAATTATTTGAAAACCTTTCCAGTTTTAGTTCTAAAAGCAAAACCTTGCCCGTCCGCTGACTTTACGATAGAATAGAGATGAATCTACAGGAAAAGAGAAATGACATGATTACTAAAGAATTTGATACCATCGCTGCCATCTCGACTCCTCTCGGTGAGGGGGCAATCGGGATCGTCCGCTTGAGCGGAACAGACAGCTTTGCCATTGCGCAAAAGATCTTCAAAGGGAAAGATTTAAGCAAGGTCGCTAGCCACACCCTCAACTACGGTCATATCGTAGATCCAGATAAGAACGAGATTCTCGACGAAGTCATGGTTGGAGCCATGCGCTCGCCGAAGACCTTTACTCGTGAGGACATCATCGAGATCAATACCCACGGCGGGATTGCAGTGACCAATGAAATCCTGCAATTGGTGATCCGCGAAGGCGCTCGATTAGCTGAGCCAGGGGAATTTACCAAGCGGGCTTTCCTGAATGGTCGTGTCGATTTGACCCAGGCTGAGGCGGTCATGGATATTATCCGCGCCAAGACGGACAAGGCTATGAACATCGCTGTCAAACAGTTGGACGGATCCCTGTCTGATCTGATCAACAACACGCGCCAAGAGATCCTGAATACCCTGGCTCAAGTCGAAGTCAACATCGACTATCCTGAGTACGACGATGTAGAGGAAGCAACCACTGAGATCATCCGCGAAAAGACCACTGAGTTTGAAGCCCTCTTGACCAACCTCCTCAAGACAGCTCGCCGTGGTAAGATTCTTCGCGAGGGGATTTCTACTGCTATCATTGGGCGACCAAACGTCGGTAAATCCAGCCTTCTGAACAATCTTCTGCGCGAGGAAAAAGCCATCGTGACCGATATCGAAGGGACGACCCGTGACGTCATCGAAGAATATGTCAACATCAACGGGGTTCCCCTCAAGCTCGTCGATACAGCCGGTATCCGGGAGACAGAGGATATCGTCGAACGCATCGGGGTGGAGCGCTCTCGGAAAGCCCTCAAAGAAGCTGATCTGGTCCTCCTGGTCCTCAACGCTAGCGAGCCTCTTACTGATCAAGATCGGCAGCTCCTTGAGATCTCCCAAGACAGCAATCGCATCATCCTTCTCAACAAGGTCGATCTCCCGCAACAAATCGAGTTGGACGAGATCCCAGCTGATCATATCAAGATTTCTGTCCTTAAAAACCAAAATATCAACCAAATTGAAGACCGCATCAACTCCCTCTTCTTTGAAAATGCTGGCCTAGTGGAGCAAGATGCTACTTACCTTTCCAATGCCCGCCATATCTCTCTCATTGAGAAAGCCGTTGAAAGCCTTCAAGCTGTCAACGAAGGCCTGGCCATGGGCATGCCAGTGGATCTTCTTCAAGTCGATCTGACCCGCACTTGGGAAATCCTTGGTGAAATCACAGGAGACGCTGCACCAGACGAGCTCATCACCCAACTCTTCAGCCAATTCTGTCTTGGTAAATAACCATCAAAAAAATCGTATGTTTGAAACATACGATTTTTGTATTGTTAATTTCCTTGGTCCAGACTTTGGACAGTGAGGTAAGCTTGGTAGATCAAGAAGAGTCCTACTGTTGTTAAGAAAGGAATAGCAAGAGGGAGTTCTGTCTCGATTTGGCCAAATGGTGAATTGCCGACAAAGTGAAGGCCAAAGCCAGCTACAAAATAGAACCAGCCCGTCAGCATCAACTCCTTGCGACCTTTTGTAGCTTGAAGGATCAAGTAGAGACCTAGCATGAAAAGGGCTGTGTAGACCCAGTGAGAGACGACCCCATTCATGATCCGCCCTAGGATACCAGATACTGCATAAGAGAAACCTTCTGGCATGTCTTGACGGATATAGGCAAAGTCCTCCACAATCTGGAAACCAAGACCAGATGCAATCGCTAAAAGGAAGATGGACTTGATCCGACGCACATTGAACAAATAGAGGACAAAGAAGATCGGAATCAACTTGAAGGGTTCCTCAAAGAGCGGGCCTGCGATGGCACTCTCATACTGGTTCCAAAAATCGCTATTGGGCGCTACTGCTTGAATCATCTCATGGAAATAGGTATTGGCAAAACTAGACAACCAACCTGCGATAAGGCCACCGCCTAGAAGAGAAAAGAGGACTGGAATCCAGGACAACTTCCACTTCTTAGCGAAATGAAAGAGAGCCCAAACAGCAGGAATCGCATATACTAGAAGCAAGAGGACAGAGATACCAATGATCCCATACTGGGACCCAGTCATCCAACCAGCTGTGATAGACTGCGTCTCATAAGCTAGACCAATGGAGAGCAAGAATAAAAATAGAAACAAAATCGATTTGCGTTTCATAAAAAACCTTTCTTTAAAACAATTAAAAAGGCTGGAAATCCAGTCTTTTTGTCTGTATGGTTATTGTAACAATAAAAACTTAAAAAAACAATAAATGGATACGGAAATTGCGAATACTGGTTGCTGCTGTTTATTTATGATATTTTTGGGGACATGCGAAACAACACAGCTCTAAAACATCAACACACGGTCAAGAGTGAACGGCATCCAAAAGTTAGACAAAAAAACTAACTTTTGGGGGGCGGTTCAACTGTCAGTGTTCCATTACTTTAACACTTTTTATAACTCATCAATTCACCGATGGTGCTTTTTTGAGTTCTACTTTACTCCGGTAATTCTACCTTCAAAGTCATATCCGTCGGTTGTAACACTTTTTGAACCTCTACGAGGAAGGCTAGTCCATTATCAGATGGAGAATATTGGAATGTGATATGGATGACTTTTTTGTCAAAGTTATCGCCATATCGCTCCACATATTGCTTGCTTTCTAGGAAATAGATGTAATTGTTAATTTTTTCCTGCAAAATTTTCAAATGAACCGCTTCTATTTCTTCCTGCCAATCAAGAGGGTCTACTAGAAGAAGTTCTAAATAATTTTCAACTATACCAATTGCGTCCAGTTCATTTGGTTTTAGTTCTGAGGAGATAGCTTTTTGTATCAGTTCTTCAAATTCTTGAATAGAAAACAACTGTTTAATAGATGATGGATTTACTAACATACGAACTGGTGAGGATCTAAAGTAATTTTGTCTAGCTACTTCTTTAATTCCCTTAGTCACCCATTCTCCAGTTCGTAAGAACAGCTCAACCTCGTAAGCATCCTATTCTGACCTTAAAGCTTTATCTACTAATTCTTTACTAAGTGGATAAGTAACTTCTCTATCTTGAATTCCCCCTGTCATCCAGGACATTGTATAATTACCATTTTCTTCAGTTATAATAAACCCATTTCTTTTTATTATTGTCATAGTATTCCTTTTTGTCTATTTCAATGGCGATACATAATCATCTGGAAGTTTGCTTCTCCAGTCAATCCATTTTTTCTCAGCAAGTGGAAAAAATCGCTCAATCTCTCCCTGTATTATACCATACAAGGGCTTTCTCCAAGATCCGTCCTAGCATAAATTAAACAAAAAAACACTGAATCTTCAGTGTTTTCTTTCTACTTCTGTCCCCTGCCGGAATCGAACCAGCAACTACTCCTTAGGAGGGAGTTGTTATATC
>ERZ773246.442-NODE-442-length-16914-cov-126.284_pt1 | contig 16914 bp, 7 predicted proteins | sample MGYA00580519_ERZ773246 | MGnify/ENA primary metagenome ERZ773246 (study PRJEB29015, sample SAMEA2738153) | human oral metagenome | biome: human oral; feature: human-associated habitat; material: saliva | place: China | collected 2246 ...
GCCTGCGCGGCATCAGCCGCTGGGTGTCGCCCTCGCTCAAGGCTCAGGCCGAGCGCTCCTCCTTCACAACGCTGCAGGCGCTGCGCGCCGGCGTGTTCACACAGGAGCCGATCGGCATCGCCTCCTCCGCGGACTCCATCATCATGGTCATGTCCGCGCTGCCGCCGACGACTCCGCTGACGGAGCTCGGCGAGGACGCAACGGATGAGGTCTTGGACCGCGCGTGGGAGCAGCTGCAGTTCGCCCACTCGCGCGGCATTTCGCACCGCGCTCTCACCCCCGAGGCGGTCGTCGTCGATGAGTCGTCGGACGTGTGGCTCCTCGATTGGGATTCGGGCGAGGTCGCCACGACCGAGCTTAATCAGTCGATCGACATCGCACAGATGCTGGTCCTGACCGCGCTTGCCGTGGGCCCCGAACGCGCGCTTGAGGCCGGTCGACGCTGCGTCGGTGAGGAGACGCTGATCGCGTGTGCCCCCGTTATCCAGAAGCCTGTCCTTCCCGCACAGATCAATCAGCGCCTGCGCCGTTCCGACCTGCTGGGCGACCTGCGCGCCGCCCTCGTGGGAGACTCCGAGGCTGAAACCGCGCCCACCGCCGACCTGCAGCGATTCCGCCCGCGCACGATCCTCACGGTCGCGATCGCGTTCATCGCCGTGTTCATCGTCCTCGGCTCGCTGAACTTCAGCGACATCGTCACCACGGTCAAGAGCGCGAACCTGTGGTGGATGCTCGCCTCTGCGGTGCTCGCCTGCCTCATTTGGGTCGGTTCCGCGGTCCCCCTTGTTGCCCTGTCGCCCGAGAAGCTGCCCTTCAGGGAGACGTTCATCGCCCAGGTCGCGGCCTCGATCATCACGATTGTGGCGCCCGCCGGCGTGGGCCCCGCTGCCCTCAACCTGCGTTACCTGCGCAAGCGTCGCGTTCCCACCGCCATGGCGGTGACGACGGTGACGCTCATGCAGATCTCTCAGGCTCTCGTCACGATCATCCTCCTGCTACTCGTCATGGTGATCGCAGGATCGTCGCTGTCCGTGTCGGTCCCCTACGGCACGATCCTTGGTGTCGTCGCGCTCGTCATGGTCGCGGTCGGCGTCATCGTCGCCGTACCGAAGGTGCGCCGCTGGATCTGGTCGAAGATTCAGCCGACCTGGCAGCAGGTCTACCCGCGCCTCCTGTGGATCATCGGCCAGCCGCGTCGCCTCGCAGCGGTCGTGGGCGGCAACCTGCTGATGAACATCGGCTACGTGGGCGCGTTCTGGACGGCGCTGCTCGCCATGGGCGGTTCGCTGAACTTCTCCACGGTGTCGCTCACCTACCTGACGGCGAACGCGGCCGGCTCCTTCATTCCCTCGCCGGGCGGTATCGGTACCGTCGAAACGGCGCTGACCTCGGGCCTGACAGTCGCGGGCATCTCTTCGTCGGTCGCCATCGCGACGGCCCTGCTCTACCGTCTCGTCACCTTCTACGGCCGCATCCCGTTTGGCTGGCTGGCCATGAAGTACATGGAGAAGAGGGACCTGATCTAGGGAACGCCTCGCTGACGCGATCGGCATCCGGCTGGTCGCGCTCCGGCGCGAGGCAGCCGGATTCCGTCTCAGTGGAGGCGGTTGTTGCCATCCGGATACGCCGCTTGGACGCCACTCACCGAGCGAATCGTGTCCAGCGAACCGTCAGGCACGCGCAGCGCGTAGCCGCGCAGCGCGTTGCGGTACTCGCGCTCCACGGAGACGGAGGCGCCCGGGAAGGACGCGGCCACAGCCTCGTTGATCGAGGCGAGGGTCGCCTCGCCGTCGGCGCCCTCCTCGAGCTGAACGATGATGACGACCGAGCTATCCGCGTTCTCACCGGACTGCGCGCTCGGTCCGCTTTGCCCGTTCTTGGACGTCAGTGCGGTGTCCGGGTCGACCGTCGGCGAGGCCGTGGCTCCCGGCTCGGACTGGGCCGAATCGCTGCCCGGGTTGGACTGTGGCGAGGGCGTCGACGTGGAGGCAGGCGAGCAGCCCGCGACCGCGAGCGCGCACGTGCCCACCCCGGCCAGGAAAACGGCTGGCTTCTTCATGGACTGCACTCCCATACGTTCGACGCATTTGCGAGGCGACATCGCGATGTGTCGCTGCTTCCAACATACCGCAGCGGCCGCCCAAAATGCGGCAATCGTGCGCGCATGAGAAGGGGCCCGGGAGCGCTCGCAGTGAGCGTTCCCGGGCCCCGGCCTCGTGAATGAGCGAATCAGTGATTCAGGTGCGATGCGCGTCAGCGCACCCAGACCCCGTTCGCGTCGAACACGTAGGTGCGTCCGTTGATCACGTGAGTGCCGGTGAACATTGCCCCATCGGGTCCCAGGTAGTACCAGGTACCGTCGAGGTTCAACCATCCGGTGTGCATCGCGCCCGAATCCTTCAGGTAGTACCAGGAGCCACCATCGCGCACCCATCCGGTGGCCATCGCGCCGCTACCGGTGAGGTAGTACCACGAGCCACCGTCGGCGACCCACCCGGTCTTCATGACCTTCGTGGCCGGATCCAGGTAGTACCAGTAAGCACCGCCGAAGCTCTCGTCGAACACCCAGCCGCCAACCAGGGCGCCCTCGGAATTTGCGTACACCCACGCACCGTCATCGCGCCGGAGCCAGCCGGTCATCATGTACCCGTCGGAGTCGAAACGGTAGTCCCTGCCGCCAATCGTGAACCAGCCGTTCTTGAGGTACTCCTTCCCATTCGCGCACTGGTACCACCAGCCAAGCGAGTCCTTCGCCCAGTGGCCACCGTCAGCCGTGATGCACACGCCCGGGTTATCCGACGGCAGGTCAAGGGTCGAGGCCTTGGAGTGGTTGAGGCCGTAATCCCACGCGAGGACGTAGGGGTGGGCGATGACCTCGCCGGAGCCACCCTGATCGGCCCACCCCTGCGAGATGGCCGACATGGGAACCTCGACGTGGTACGTGTAGGTTCCGTCAGCCCCGACCGTTCCTTCGTTGTCCGCGAACACGTGGCGGTAGAACCACAGGCCGTCGGCCGGGTCATGCAGGTCGAACGCGGCCAGCGGGGACGCGTCGGTGACGTCAAAGGACACGACCGTGTCGGCACCCTCGCCCTTGTACTCCAGGTTGGAGACGACGGGCGCAGCGGTATCGAGCCGGAACTCGTAGGAGATCGACTGCTCGGCCTGCGAAGGGCCGTCGTTGTGCGCGGACAGCGTCAGCTTGTACACACCATCGGGCAGGTTCCTGTACTCGTCGGCGCTCGAATCAAGAGCCAGCGGCTCATGTCCCCGCTCGACCCACGTCATCCTTCCGGACGAATCCAGCGCGGACTTCCAGTTCTGGTAGCGCATGAAGGACGCGATCGTCTCTCCTGCGGCGTTCGTGTACGCGGCGTTGATCGTGTGGACGCTGCGCAGCGTGCCCGTGCGGGGTTCGAGAATCGTGGGAGCGCCCGAGGCAACCGAGCGAGAGAGGACGTTCTTGCTCGCGTTGGGCAGACCGATACGATCAGCATCCTTGACCAGGGGGTTGTATCCCAGCTGCTGGTCCGTGTTGCCGTTGTAGACCCAGGAGGCGAGCGTGTGAGCCCCGTCCTCGGAGGCGAGGGCGTCGAAAATGGGGGCCTTGCCCCAGTCACCGTAGAAGCCCAAGTAGGGCACGGTCAGGTCGGGCTGGGACGCGGTCTTCGAGGCGAAACGCACGAATCCATCGAGGAAGGTGCCGTTGGGCGTGTTCTGCGCGACGGAGGAGTCGAAGTCGGAGCCAGGCTTGACATCCACGCCCACCGTGACCTCGCCGTTCGCGGGAACGGTAACGGTCGCGCCCTCACCGGTGCCACTCACGGCCGCGCCGGAGTAGGCGATGTCCACGCCCTTGCCTCGCCAATCGGCGGACTTGCCGGTGAAGAACCCACCCTCAACAATCTCGGAGAGGGCCTGCGAGCTCAGCGCGTAGGTGGCCTCCGCGCCGGACAGGTTGTGCAGCGTGACGTCGAAGTACCAGCCCTTCGTACCATCCCCCAGGTCCGCCTTGGGCCGGGACTGCTCGGGGGCGCCGACCACGGTCGGATACACGGACGAGGTCGTGGCCGCCAGGACATTCGTCAGGCCCGATCCCTGCTTGCGCGGTGAGTACGGGGCGCCAGTGTCCTGGAGCGGGTCGACGACGGGGGTCGCCGTTCCCATGATGAGGTTCTGGACAACGTCCACCTTCTCGCGCGCACTCATGGACGCGAACAGCGGATCGTTCTGGACGCGCTGCAGGACGACGGCGCTCACGCCCGCCATCTGCGGTGTTGCCATCGAGGTGCCGGACATGAACTCGTAGGTGCCGCCGGGCACGGCCGAGTAGATGTTGCCGCCGGGGGCGCTGACCTCGGGCTTGAGGCGCAGGTCCGGGGTAACGCCCCACGAGGAGAAGCTCGACATGGAGTACTTCGAGCTCGGGGGCACAACCTTGCCGGGGGTGACGCTCAGGTGGTGGTCGGCGGCGGCCAGCATGGCCTCGCCGTCGGCCTGGGAGATGAACGCGGCAGGCACGCCGTCCGTCGCCAGGCTCATAACCACGAGCGAATCACCGGGCACGTTGTTGTACACGATGAAGCCGGCGGGCTTGGAGCCTGCGACATTGTTGAACTTGTCCTGGAATGTGAGAGTACCGCGCTTGACCAGCACGATCTTGCCCGCGAGGCCCTCGGGGTACTTGGCCTTGAGGGCCGCGCCGTCCTCAGGCGAACCGATGCCCCCGTCGACGTACTCGAAGGGGCCACCGGTCAGCTCGGACAGGTCGGGCATCTTCTGGCCCTCGGCGCCGCCGGCGCGCTGGTAGGCGATGTCGCGATCGCCGACGGTGAAGGCGCTGTGCGACAGCGAGTTGTCGACCGAGGCCACGGACACGACGGAGGAGTAGGACGCCGGTTCGCACAGGACGGAGGAGTCGGGGTCGGAGGCGAAGGGCAGGTTCTTGCCGGAGAGGTTGCCGTATCCGGCCGTGTACTCGTTGCCGGCGGCAGCGTTCACGGTAACGCCGGCGTCCTGGAGGCTCTTGAACACGGTCGCGTACATGGAGTCGGCCTCGTTATCCATGCCGCCGGTCTGTCCGAGGGACAGGTTCACGACGTCGGGGCGCAGGACGACCATGTCGTCAAGGGCAGCGAGCAGCGCCGAGTCCGGGATGCCGCCGCTGGCACTCCTGGCGACCTTGGCGACGATGATCTGCGCGTCGGGGGCGATGCCCACGATTTCGCCCGCGTTGCCCGCGGTGATGCCGGCGACGTGCGTGCCGTGCGATCCGGCTTTGCCGGTCGGCGAGGCGTCCGGGTCGTTATCCGCGTAGTCGTAGGCGAAGGGGAACTTTTCCGACACGTAGCTGCCGGTCTTGCCGTCGCCAAGATGTGGGGTCAGGCCCTCAACCTTGTCCTCGGAAAGACCGGGGGTCCCGTGCAGGGCACCCGCGAACGCTGGGTGGGTCATGTCCACGCCCGTGTCGATGATGGCGACGACCTTGCCATCACCCTTTTGGGTGATCTGGTCGGCATGCATCATCAGCTGGGCGCTGAGGTTGTCGGGGTTCTGGGTGGAGATACGCGAGGAGTTCGTCGCGCCCTCTCCGGTGACCTGATCATCGACACCATCGACGTGTGTCTCGCGATCGAGGAAGGCGGCCTTGACGCCGCTCACCGCGCGGATCTCGTCGAGGGAGCCGGCGGGGGCGCTCAGCGCGAAGCCCTGCATGGCCTTGTCGTACTCGCGCTCCACCTGGGCGGAAGAGCCGGGGAATGCCGCGGCCACGGCCTCGTTGATCGAGGCGAGGGAGGCCGCGCGGTCGGCGCCGTCGTCGAGCTGGACGACGATCGTGACGAGCGCGGCGGGGTCGACCTCGTCAGTCGTCGGCGCCGAATCGTCCTGGGTGGTCTGCCCGCTCTTCGAGGTGAGCGCGGTATCGACGTCGCCGACGGGCAGGGACGAGGCCGTGGCGCCTGCGTCGGGTCGGGTGTCTGCCGGGGTTGGCGGGGATGCGAGGGTCGCGGGGCCGGCAACCACCAGAGCGGCGGTGCCAGCCAGCGCGAGGAACGCCGCTGGTTTCTTCGTTGTCATGTGCGTAACTCCAAAATGTGAATGGGGACCTCGAGAGGCACGAAGCGAATGCGTACCTATTGGTCGTTATGTGAGGACAGCGCTGCGACGCATCATTGCGCAGCACGTCGGACAGCAGGGCAGTGCGACGACGAACAAGGCCCGGGCCGGGTGAGACGCCCTCCCGGGCCTCGTCGTCGCTGGGCAAGCACTCAGGTCAGCCGACCCACGCGCCGCTCCCGTCAAAGACGTAGGTACGCCCGTTGATCACGTGCGTGCCCGTGAACATCGCACCATCGGGGCCCAGGTAGTACCAGGTGCCACCGACCTTGACCCAGCCTGTCGCCATCTTGCCCGAGTCGGACAGGTAGTACCAGGAGCCGCCGTCGCGCACCCAGCCAATCGCCATCACGCCGTTGCCGTGCAGGTAGTACCACGAGCCGCCGTCGGCGAGCCACCCGGTCTTCATGATCTTGGTGGCCGGATCCAGGTAGTACCAGTAGGGGCCACCGTACACGCCGTCGAGGACCCACCCGCCGACGGGAACGCCATCGGAATCCACGTACATCCACTCACCACTGGGGCGCTTGACGAATCCGGTCATCATGTACCCGGAGGGGCTGAACTGGTAGTCCCTGCCACCAATCGTGAACCAGCCTCCCGAGAGGTACGACCTTCCGTCAGCGCACTCGTACTGCCAGGACCTCGGCCCACTGATCCAGTGGCCGCCCACCGGATCCTTGCACGAGGCCGTCTGGTTGCTGGAGTAGGAGGGCAGGTCGAGGGTCACCGGCTCGGAGTGGTTCAGTCCGTAATCCCACGCGAGGACGTAGGGGTGGGCAGCAGGTGCGCCGGAGCCACCCTGATCGTTCCACGCATTGAGGATATCCATCTGGGAGATCTCCACGTGGTAGCTCCACCTGCCGTCCGGGCCGACGTTGCCCTCGCTCTCGGTGAAGACGTGGCGGTAGAACCACAGGCCATCGGCGGGATCGTGTAGGTCGATCGCCGCCAGGGGCGAGTCATCGGTCACGTCGAAGGACACAACCATGTCGGGCCCGTCTCCGGCGTACGTCACCTCGGAGATGACGGGCGCGGAGGTGTCGAGGCGGAACTTGTAGGAGATAGACTGCTCGGCGCTCGACGGGCCATCGTTGGAGGCAGCGATCCGCAGCGTGTACGTGCCGTCGGGCAGCTGCGCGAAGGGTTCGGCGTTCGCATCGAAGGACGAGGACTCGTGGTAGGCCTCGACCCAGGTGTTCTCCTCGGTGCTCGTCTGGTAGAGGGACTTCCAGTTCCGATGGTTGGTCACCGAGAAGACCGACTCCCCGGCCTCGTTCGCGTAGGTACTGGTCAGCGAGTGGACGCTGCGCAGCGTGCCCGTGCGGGGTTCGAGGATCGTCGGGGCGCCCGAGGCCGTGGACCTGGAGATCACGTAGCGCTGCGGGTTGGGGTTGCCTGTGCGGTCGGCCGCCTTGACGAGGGGGTTGTAGCCAAGGGAGTCGCCGGTCTTGCCGTTGACGATGGCCGAGGCCCGGGTGTGCGCTCCGCCGTCCGAGGCGAGGGCGTCGAAGATGGGGGCCTTACCCCAGTCGCCGTAGAAGCCCAGGTAGGGCACAGCGAGGTCGGGCTGGGACGCGGTCTTCGACGCAAAGCGCACGAAGCCGTCGAGGAACGTACCGTTGGGCGCGTTATCCGCGACGTAGGAGGCGAACTCGCTGCCGGGCGTGATGTCGATACCGACGGTGGCCTCGCCGCTCGCGGGAACGGTGACGGTCGCGCCCTCAGCCGACGCGGACGCGGCGCCCGAGTACGCGATCTCCACGCCACGGCCTCGCCAATCGGAGGAGTGCTGCGTGAAGAATCCACCGTCGACGATCTCGGAGAGGGCCTGCGAGCTCAGCTCGTAGGTGGCCGGAACACCCGAAAGGTTATGCAGCGTGACGTCGAAGTGCCACCCCTTCGTGCCATCCCCCAAGTCCGCCTTGGGCCGGGACTGCTCGGGCGCGCCGACCACGGTCGGGTACACGGACGAGGTCGTGGCCGCCAACGCGTCGACGAGGCCCGCACCCTGCTTACGCGGCGAGTACAGCGCGCCCGTCGTCTGGGCCGCGTCGGTGAGCGGACGAGCCGTACCCATGATGAGGTTCTGGACGACGTCCGCCTTCTGACGCGCACTCATCGAGGCGAAGAGCGGGTCGGACTGGACGCGCTGCAAGACGATCGTGCTGACGCCCGCCATCTGCGGCGTGGCCATCGACGTACCCGAGGACTGCTCGTACGCACCGTCCGGTATCGACGAGAAAACCTCGCCACCGGGCGCCGCGATCTCGGGCTTGAGGCGCAGGTCCGGGGACACGCCCCACGCGGAGAATTCCGACGCCTCGTAGACGGTGGACTGCGGCAGTACCTGGCCCTCGGCGATCGAGAGCTTGTGCTCGGGAGCGTCCAGCATGGCCTGTCCGTCAGCCTGAGAGATGAACGCGGCGGGCATATCCTGCGTCGTCAGGTTCATGGCAATAAGCGATCCGACCGACACGTTGTTGTAGACGACGATGCCGGCGGGCTTGAGGTCGTAGAGGTTCTCGACCTTCTTCTGGTAGGTCATGTTGCCGCGAGAGACAAGCGTGATCTTGCCGGCGAGGCCGTCCGGATACTTGGCCTTGAGCGCGGCCACATCCTCCTCGGAGGCGAACCCGGCGTCCACGTACTCGTAGGTGCCGGCGGGCAGGTCGGAGAAGAAGGCGACCTTCTCACCGTTGAGGCCGCGAGCGCGCTGGTATCCGATGTCTTTCCCATTGACGGTGAAGGCGTTGCGCATCAGGGCGTTTTCGACCGAGGCGACGGCAACCACCGAGGAGTAGGTCGCAGGCTCATCCATGACCGAGGAGTCGGGGTCCGAGGCGTAGGGCAGGCCCTTGCCGGAGTTGTTGCCGTACCCGGTGGAGAAGGCGTTGCCCGAGGCCGCGTTGACGGTGATGCCCGCTTCCTGCAGCTTCTTGTACACGGTCGCGTACACCGAGTCGGCCTCGTTATCCATGCCGGCCGTCCAGCCGAGCGACAGGTTGATGACGTCGGGATGCAGGACGAGCATGTCGTCGAGGGAGGCGAGCAGCGCCGAGTCCAGCAGCGCGTCGTCCTCGCTGCGCGTCACCTTCGCGACGATCACCTGGGTGTTCGGAGCGGTACCGACGATCTTATCGGCGTTACCCGCGGCGATGCCGGCGACATGCGTCCCGTGGGAACCGTACGGGGTCTTCGCCGGCGACGCGTCGTTGTCGCCATCCGCGTAGTCGTAGGCGAAGGGGAACTTCTGCGAGACGTAGACGCCGGTCTTGCCCTCACCCATCTGCGAGGTCATCGCGGCGACCTTCTGCGGGGTGAGCGGGGGCATTCCCGCGAGCTCGCCAGTAAATGCCGGATGCGTCATGTCGACGCCCGTGTCGATGACGGCAATGACCTTTCCTTCGCCCTTCTGGGCGACCTGGTCGATGTGCATCATGAGATGGGCGCTCAGGTTGGCGGGGTCCTGCCCGCCGGTCTGCGTGGACTCGATGCCACCCTCGGCATCGGGCGTGGCCACATCACTGACGCGACCCTCGCGCTCGAGGAACGCGGCGCGTACGCCCGGGGCACGGCGGATCGCGTCCAGCGCACCGGCGGGGGCCTTGAGGGCGAAGCCCGACATGACGTTGCCGTACTCGTGCTCCACCTGGGCCTGCGTTCCCGGGTAGAGGGCGGACACGGCCTCGTTGATCTCACTGATCGCACCCTCGCGGGACGCGCCATCCTCGAGCTGGACAATGACGCCGACGACGCGCGCCGGGTCCGCCTCTGCGTCGGTCGAGGAGGGCGCGGACTGTCCGCTCTTCGAGGTCAGCGCCGTGTCGATGTCGCCCACGGGCAGGGAGGTTGCTGCGCCATCGTGCGTTCCGGTGGGTCCCGGGGACAGGGGCGAGGCCAGGGTGGCCGGCCCAGTCACCGCGAGCGCGCACGCGCCGACGAAGGCGAGGAGGGCAGCCGGTTTCTTCGTTGACATAAGCCTTCTCCGATATGTTGGGGGACGGAGTGCCAGTGGCACCCGGTACGTCTGCGTACCAGCCGTTTCCTCACAACATACCTCATGTGCCCTACCTGACAATCAACATCTTGCTTATCGATACGTTAGCGCAGCTGAAGCGTCTAACGTGACCGGGTCCGGGAGCGCGTTGCTGCGCTCCCGGACCCGGTGTATTGCCTGGCGGTAGGCGGATATCAGATCACGGCATCCACATACCCGAGGCGTCGAAGGTGTACATACGGCCGTTGATCATCTGAGTGCCGGTCACCATGGCCCCCGAGGGAGACAGGTAGTACCAGGCGCCGCCCAGGTTGATCCAGCCGGTGGCCATCGCGCCAGAGCCATGCAGGTAGTACCAGACACCGTCGACCATGACCCAGCCGGTACGCATGGCACCGTCCGAGCCGAGGTAGTACCAGGAGCCACCGATCATCTGCCAACCGCTGAGCATCGCGCCCGAGCCATGCAGGTAGAACCACGTGCCGCCCAGGTTGATCCAGCCGGTGGCCATCGCACCGGAGCCGTGCAGGTAGTACCAGACACCGTCGACCATGACCCAGCCGGTACGCATCAGGCCGTTGTCACCCAGGTAGTACCAGGAGCCGCGGACCATCTGCCAGCCGGTGAGCTGAGCGCCGGAGGCGTCGTGGTAGTACCAGGCTCCGCCGTCCATGACCCAGCCGGTGCGCATGTAGCCGCGTCCATCGAAGCGGTAGGTGTGTCCGTCGATCATCATGGAGGTGTTCGTCGGGTACGTGGCGTCAGCATTGCGGTACCACCAGCCGACCGAGTCCATCATCCAGGCGCCCATCGGGGCGGGAGCGGGCTGAGGGTCCGGAGCAGGCTGCGGGTCAGGTGCAGGCTGCGGATCGGGAGCAGGCTGCGGGTCAGGTGCAGGCTGCGGATCGGGAGCGGGCTGAGGGTCCGGAGCAGGCTGCGGATCCGGAGCAGGCTGCGGATCCGGCGCAGGCTGGGGATCCGGCGCGGGCTGGGGATCCGGCGCAGGCTGAGGGTCCGGCTGGGGCTGAGGGTCAACCGTCGGCGCGGGCTCAGGCTCGGGCTGAGGCGCAGGATCCACGGTCGGAGCAGGCTCAGGCTCCGGCTGCGGAGCAGGCTCGACCCACGGAGCAGGTGCCTTCGCGTCCTGCTTCACGGACTTCACAACGGCGATTGTCGTCGTCGTTGCCGCGGTTCCATCGGGCAGGGTGGCGGTCAGGTTCACCTGATCCCAATCAACAACATTGCCGCCGGTGATGGTCGCACTCTTGCCGTCCTCGGCCACCTTCAGGATGACCGCGCCACCGTACTCCAGGCTCCAGGTCAGGGTGGCGTCCTTGAACTTCTTGGGAAGCAACGGCTTGAGGGTAACAGTCTCACCCTCCTCCATGTCCACGCGGAGGTGATTGAGCGCAATCTCGTCCTTACCCAGCTCGCTGACGCAGACCTGGACGCTGGCCATCACGGGGTCGAAGACCATCGGATCCATGTAGTCGGCGACAGCCCTAACATCCGAGCAGCCTTCCTTCTGGGCAGTCACGAGGCCTGACTTCTCATCAACGTTGAGGACGTCAATGTCGTCGCCGGACCAATTGACCTTCGTCATGTTGGCATTTTCCGGCATGTGCGTGACGCCAATGTTGGTCTGCTGGCCAACGTACAGATCGAGTTTTCCTGACTCGATACCGAAGTCGAGGGACGTCAACGCAACGGGTTCGATAACGACGTCGGCGCGCTTGGACGGCATGCCGTCACTGCCCCACGCGACGAGCTTGACCGTCGCGGGGAGCGCCTCGGTGTGACCAGCCTTGGCCCAGGCGGCCTGGATATCGGAGAACTTGATGGTGAACGTGTAGTGGTGGATGCCGTCAGCGGTGACGTTGCCGGGGAAGTCGACGACGCGGCGATAGAAGATCGCGTCGGACGCCGGATCGCGCAGATCGATGCTGGACAGGCCGGGATTGTCGACGACGGAGAAGGTGACCTGACCACCAATACCTTCACTGGTGGTGGCGAGGTCGGAGATCACCGGACCATCCGCATCGGGCGCGGGGGTTGCTGCCAGGGCGGGAGCGCCGAAGGCGACGCCGGACGCTGCCATCGCGCCGGTCGCCAGGGCCGCTATCCACGCCCTGTGAAATGTGTATGACATGCTCACTCCAATGTTGATTCAGGCGAGCTATACCGCGCGGTTAGGTTATGTGCTCGCAATTCGCACGATACTGCGAAACCAGATACCTAGCAATGCTTTACTGACTTACCATTCAGTAGCTACAAGGCATGGCGAGGTGAAATAAGGAAACTCTCAACCCTCTTGTCAGCAGGATTTCAACACATTCACTGACCAATGAACATATGTTCCGTGACAAAAGCACACATGTTCACCGATAACCCTCTTAAAAGACTGAAATTCTGGATGGTACAGAATTCATTTGACACGGTAAATACCGTAGCGAACTAACACGAACAGATACACGGCAGACCCGCGACCTCGACAAACATGTCATGGCACTCCGCGGGCGCCCTACTGACGGTCCGACAGCTCCAGGTTCGCCCGCACGACGATGCCGATACGCTCCACCATCTCCTCGTCGACCCACTCACCATCCAGGGCGGCCAAGCGCGGGTGGGTCGGGGCCTCGTCGAAGAGGAGATCGAAGCCGAGGATCGCCCGCCACAGGGGGATCAGCTCCTCGTTGTAGGTGTGGCCGTGGCCGCCGGGAGCGGTCCCCGCGACGGGCAGGTCGGCGAGCACCTGAATGAAGGTGACGAAGCGCGTGAACTCAACGAAGGGAGACACGTCGCGGCCCGCCCGCTCGCGCAGCCAATCGGGCTGCATCCAGAGCATCTTCCGGTTCCACCACACGACCGGATCGGAAGCGTGCTGGGCGTAGACAATGCGCGGGAAGCCCCACGGCCCCAGCTCGCGCCCGTACAGGTCGGTGCGCAGGTCGGATGGCTCGTTCACGAAGCGCACGCGCCGACCGTTGTAGACGACGGGGGCGACCTCGGGGCTTCCCTTGTGGCGGGCTGCCGTCAGCTCGGCGTGCATCGGCGTGAAGGCGGGGGTCCCCACCCACAGGGCCCCATCCACCTGGGAGAGCGCCTCCTCGACCGAGGAGAAAACCGACTGCGAAGAGAAAGCCCCCAGGGATTCACCGCAGACGAAGAGCGCGGGTCGGTCGGCCTCGTCCATCGTGTCGAGCTCGGCCCGCACCGCCCGGAAGAGCGCGGCCGACGCCTCCTGCGCCGGCTCGAGGCCGGTCAGCCAGTTGAGGGCCGACGGCACGTAGGAGTACTGGAGCGAGGCGGTGGCACAGTTGCCGCGGGTCAGGAACTCGAGGGGCTGGACCTGCCACTCGTCAACCCAGCCGGAGCCGGTCGACGCGGCGATGAGAATGACGGCACGATCGAAGGCACCCGTGCGACGCAGCTCGGCGACCACAGTCGCCGCGGCCTGCTCGATGCCCGCCCCACCCGTAGGCATGCCGGAGTAGACGCGGATCGGCTCCATGGCCTCGCCACCGGTGACCTGGGCGATGTCGAGGCGCGAGGGGCCGCGCCCCAGGAAGACGCGCCCCTGACCACCGACGGATTCCCAGGTGACGGGCGAGGCCGGGGAGGCGGAGCGCTCGGGCACGAACGGCTTGTAGATGCCGCGCGCGGTGCGCGTGTTCATCTGCTCAGCATGGTGGCGGAAGAAGCCGATTCCGCCGCGCAGGATCACGTTGGACGTCAGGAAGAAGACGATGGCGACCAGAATCGCGACGCCCACGACGATCGCCGCCGGGCGCGGCATGTAGCCGCCGAGTGCGCCGATCAGCATGCGTCCCACGCGGTTCAACGCCCCGACGATCAGGATGAGACACCAGGCGATGACGACCGTGCCGGCCGTCCCCAGGAGGTACTCACCGAAGGTCTCCCCCGGCATGTTGACGAGCTTGGCGGCGACGCGGGCCCGGCGGTAGGACTGGATGACCGCGTAGAGCCACCAGATCGCGAAGAGGGCGGCGATGCAGACGCGGAATCCGATCTCGACGGGTTCCGAGGCGCGGATCGTCAGGCCGGTCATGGCGATGACGCGGGCCCCCACGTTCTGGACGATGACGCCGGCGACGTAGCCGCAGGAGACGAGGACACCCGAGGCGACAGCGTGCCACGCCCACGAGCGCGCCATCAGCGAAGGCGCCACGCTCACCGCGTACATGGCGAGGGCGGCGATCACTCCCAGAAACGACACAGCCATGGCCCCCATTGTGCCAGGCGCGCCCGCCCCATTCGAGAGCGGCACGAGGCACGGACTCCCACGCACATCGAGGGCTGACACGCGTCCCCTTCCTGCGCCTCGCCCGTCACGCTCATGCACCCCCACGAGCATTCGGTTTCGCTCACCGGCAACAATCGGATACCGTGGGCACATCACCACCGACGTCGTCACCAACGAAGACGGTCCAGACAATGGCGCCACGGACCCCCGACGCGCCCCGCACAAGCCAGGAAGACCAATGACTGACAATCATGCCGAACATATGCGCGGACTCCTCAAGCTCCTCAACAAGCTGCCCCCCAGGCCGCAGATCACCTTCCGCGGCTACGTCGATCGCACGGTGGACCGCGTGCGGGTCGTCGGCTCGCCGGCGCTCACGTCGACGTCACACAGCCTCGAGACCGCGACGAACAACCTGGCGCGGCCGGAGGTCGCCATCGTCGTCGGCGCCAACGGGCGCGATCTCACCCCGATTTATGCGGTGGATCCCGACTTCAACCTCCAGGAGGTCACCTACCTCCCGAACTCCTACTTCCTCCAGCACGTCGCCCACGAGTACAACGGCGTGACGATCCAGGTCTACGAGGAGATCGTTCTGAACAGCCAGTCCGCAGGCTTCACGATCGCTCATCCGCTGCACACCTGGGATCCGGTTCTGGCCGTCCTCGACCCCGCCCTGCGTGCCGCTCGGGAACGCCCGCTCCCCATGCCCGAAGGAGCCTCGGACAGGTTCCTGGAGCCCATCCACTGACGTTCCACGCGCGCGGCTCGCTCACCTGTCACAAGTGAGTGAGCCACACGAGCGTCGCGTACGGGATCGCGACCTGCTCCCCGGGCGCATACCCGAGGTGGTCGTAGAGGTACCAGCGCAGGTTTTCCTGCATGCGGGCCCGGCCCTCCTCGGAGGAACGAATGTACGAGGAGCGCGTCGTCCCCAGGGTGAGGATCTGCTCGGGGGTCATGCGGTCCTCCCAGGCGACCTGGGTGAGGGTCATCGGCGCGAAGCCGCCGCCCGGCGTGGGCGGGTTGTCGGGGCGGTGCACGTCGCCCGAGCGCATGATGCGCGTCAGGCGATGCACCCACGGGATCGACACGGCCATCTGGTTCCACACGATCGCGAGCGCGCCGCCGGGTGCCAGGATTCGGGCCGCCTCGAGGCCCGCACGCTCGGAATCCACCCAATGCCAGGACTGGGCAAACACGACGATGTCATACACGTCGTTCGGTAACCCCGTCTCCTCCGCGACGCCGCCGTGCCACGTCACGCCTTCGATCGACGAGGCCTGGGCGCGCATCGCCTCGGAGGGTTCGACCGCGTCGACGAGGAGGCCGCCGCGAGCCAGGAGCTCACTCATCTTGCCGGTGCCCGCACCGATGTCGGCGGCGCGCAGCGGTCCACCCTGCCCCAACGCGTCAGCACCTCGAGTGCGCTGCGCCGCTTCGATCAACGCGGCCACAGCCTCGTCCGGGTAGGCGGGACGCACAGAGTTGTAGGCGCCGCCCTCCCCGACGAAAGGATTGACCTCAAGCGAGGAGGACAAGGTGTTCGACAAAGTGTTCTCTTTCCTATCAGGAGAGTCTTTTATTCCCGGATCTTCGTGAGCGCTCACAGGAGCGAGCTCCCCAGTCGACACACGTTGTCGATGTAGTGGACGTGCCACGGCAGGCCTCGCCACTCCTCGTAGGTGAGCTCGCGAGACTTCTCGCGCGTGCGGTCGTCATTGCCGTGCAGCATCTCGACCAGGCGCGAGCTGTCCGCGACGAGCACGATCTCGTAGTTGAGGCCGAAGGAGCGCACGTCCATATTGGATGAGCCGATGATGCACAGGCTCCCGTCGACGATCATGTACTTCGAGTGGAGCATCCGCGGCTTGTGGTACAGGTGGATGCGCACGCCCGCCTTCAGGAGCGGCCCGTAGTAGGAGCGCTGCGCGTGCCCGACCAGGAACTGGTCGAACTGCTCGGAGACGAAGAGCTCGACCTCGACGCCCGACAGCGCGGCGTTCGTCAGCGCGGTCATAAGGGCTTCGTCCGGGATGAAGTACGGGCTCGTGATCGACACGTGCGTGCGCGCCGAGGAGATCATGTGGACGAACGCGCGCAGGTTCGGCTCGTCCTTGAACGCGGGGCCCGACGGGATGATCTGCATCGCCGAGGCCTGCTCCTCCTCACGCTCTGCCGCAACCTCCGCGGCGGGCGGGGTGAGGACCTCGGGCGTGAGGATCTCCTTGCACGCGTAGTACCAGTCAACGGCGAAGACCGCCTGGATCTGAGCGACGATCGGGCCGGTGACGGACACGCTCGTGTCGTCGTAGAGCATGCCGGCCTTCGCGTACGAGGGGGTGTCGTAGTCGGGGGCCACGAGGTTGTGGGAGCCGACGTAGGCCTCGCGCCCGTCGATGACGAGGATCTTGCGGTGGTTGCGCAGGTCGGGGCGGCGGATCTGCCCGTGAAGCGGCGCGAAGGGCAGCATCTCGTGCCACTCGATACCCATGGCGTTCAGGCGGCGACGGAAGTCCTTGTGGCCCGGGAT
>ERZ773246.463-NODE-463-length-16413-cov-8.20981_pt1 | contig 16413 bp, 11 predicted proteins | sample MGYA00580519_ERZ773246 | MGnify/ENA primary metagenome ERZ773246 (study PRJEB29015, sample SAMEA2738153) | human oral metagenome | biome: human oral; feature: human-associated habitat; material: saliva | place: China | collected 2246 ...
AAAATCAAGAAACCAGACAACACCACACCTAAAACACTCATAAGAATTCGCTTCTGCATTGCAACCACCTCTCATTTTTATTCAAATCAATTATTAAATAAATAACTTGTCTTAATTCATGTTGACTCGGTGCCACTCATTGATGATATAGGCAATTTGACCAACCTGGTCAATACCAACTCCGCTGATCTCCTCACTGGCTTCTGTGCTGCCACCTAGATAGGCTGTATAAAGTGCCACAATATAGGGCTTCTCCTCCATAACAATAGCATCAACATTGAGAGCCTCTCTAACATAGCCAGGCTTTTGATAGATGGTCAAATCATAAAGATAACGTTTGTAATATTCACCTGGGAAGGACACACCGATAAAATAAAGAATATCCTTGTATTTTTCTTGATTATTCCACAGATACTCCAGAACTTGAATATAGTAGTCCGTTGTTGTTTTATTTTCTCTGCTGATCGTCTTGACTTTAGCTTTTGACCGGCCATACCTTCCAAACATGCTGTAGGCCTTATCCATACCGCCTAGTCGCTCTGCTAGCGCATAAGCGGGCGTATTTTCAGAGTAGACCAAGGAATACTCCTGCATATCAGGAATAGACATGGCACCATTGAAGGCCGCTACATAGTTATCGTGCTCTCCCTTGTATTCATAGCTGGTATTGGTAATATCAAACCGCTCTTCCAGCGATAATTTTCCTGCTGCTACCTCATCAACAACCAACATATTAAGGGGAAGTTTATAGGTAGAGCCTGCTGTCATAGACTGGGTATCATTCATGGCATAAGTTTGCCCACTCGTCAGGTCTTTATAAGAAAAAGCAAGCTGCGAAGAGTCAATTCCCATGTCATCCATGTAAGCCTGAATAACTTGTGGCAAGGTCATATTCGCATAATCGTAAGATAAGCCCAAGGCTTCCATGGTCGGAAGATCCTGCTCTATCACCTCTTGCTTCTCTTCCATTGTCTTTCTAGCACGCGCAGTCTCCTCAGACTTCGTTTCCTCTCCTTCTGTAGCCTGTGAAGAAGCGATTGATGGACCTGCTTCTGCTATCTTTTTATCAGCTCGCTGTGGTTCCACCAAAAGACCCAAATAACAAATAAATAAGAAAACACCACCGAACCAGCAAGCCAGTTTCTTTATGTCATTTTTAATCAAAGTATTTCTCCTAATATTTTAGTATTATAAAAGATTCTCATTAAAATAACAAGTAGAAAGGTCAATTTAAGGGCATTTAAAAACGAATCATTGCGATCCGTTTTATAATTCTATTATTTAGCTGCTGCGTAGAGCTCATCCACTTTGTTCCAGTTGATCACTGAGAAGAAAGCCTTGATGTAGTCAGGACGCACATTGCGATATTTCACATAGTAAGCATGTTCCCAAACGTCCAATCCGAGGATTGGTGTCTTGCCTTCTGAGATTGGTGTATCTTGATTTGCTGTTGAAGTTACTTCAAGTTCCCCTTCTTTGTTGACAACCAACCATGCCCAACCTGAGCCGAAACGAGTTGTAGCTGCTGCAGTGAAGGCTGCTTGGAATTCTTCGAATGAACCGAATGTCGCATCGATCGCTGCTGCAAGTTCTGCTGAAGGAGCTGTCTTTTCAGGAGTCATCAATTCCCAGAAAAGAGCGTGGTTCAAGTGTCCACCACCGTTGTTGATCACTGCTTGGCGAATATCAGCCGGAATAGACTCAACATCTGCCAACAGTTTTTCTAAGTCTTCACCAATTTCAGGGTGTTTTTCAAGCGCTGCATTTACATTATTCACGTAAGTTTGATGGTGCTTGTCATGATGCAGGTGCATTGTTTCCTCATCAATGTAAGGTTCCAAAGCGTCGTATGCATAAGGTAGATCTGGTAAAATAATTGCCATTTACTTGTCCTCATTTTCTTTATTATTATACAAATCATAACGTAAAAACGCACATTTTTCAACTATTTTGCTTATAAATTTTGCTAAGCTTTTAGAAGTTTCCTGTTGCGATTTTCAGCAAGGCAAGGTCAAAAAGGTAGTCCTTGTCATAAAGACCAGACTTGATCTGATAGTCCGCTTCAATCAAACAGGTCAGGGTTCTTTTCAGAAAGCTGAGGCTAAGCCCACGCGCATCCTTAAGCGCAAACTTGACCTGGAATGGATTCATCTTGCGACCTAGATAGTCTGATAAGTCCGACACGATTTGGCTCTCAGATCGGCCATTATCCGCCAAAATCTTAACCTGAGTAAACATCCGAAATTGACCTAACATGATAGCAATCAACTTGATTTCATCTTCACCCTGCAGGGTCAAATCTCGCACCAAACCCCGCGCCGCATCAATTTGTTTCTGTAAAATCAGCTGGGTCAAATCAAAAATGTTGTCCTGTAAGGTTTTAGGAATAGCCTCAGCGATGTCTTCTAGACTGACTTGCCCCGACTCCTTATAAGACTTGAGAAAAGCCAAATTTTTACTGATTTCGCTGAAATGAAAGCCTGATTTGATGAGCAAGTGGTCAAAAGCCTTCGTAGCAAAGTCCAGACCTTCAAGCTGGGCCTGTTTGGCAAAATACTGGCGTAAATCCGCTTCCTTAATCTCAGCTGCTTCAAAGATCTGTCCGTCGCGCTTGAGCATCTTGGCTAATCGGCGTTTGCTGTCTAACTTGCCTTCCGCAAAAATGACCAATTTGGTCGTACTACTAGGATTTTCCAAATACTGCTCGAAGGACTTGAGCTCTTCATCCGATAAATAGCGCTTTTTTGCTGTCGTTAGATCCGCAAAATGATCTAAAATAATAATCTTTTCATCCGCAAAAAAGGGCAGGCTGACTAAATCTAGCTCCACATCTGCATAAGACGTTTCTTTCATATCAAACAACGTGACATTCAAATCCGCTGGATCGTAGTGGATCTGCTTCATAAACTCGTCTTTTAACAGCTCAAATTGCCCCAAGTCGTCTCCCGTCAAAATCGTTAAAGGTGGAAGGTTTTCGGGAGTGATTTTCCTAATTTTTTCAATTGCTAACACAGTGGCACTCCCTTCTATTTTCTTGATTCTTAGTCATGTATAAATTGTAACAAAAAACAGCAGGAAAGTCTGCTGTTTTTCATCATTCTAACTAGAATATAAAGTGCTAAAAGAATTGTCCCAACTGCATGATGACTGTGACCAAGAGGGTGATAAGAAAAAGAATACCGCCTAACACTGCAATCATACTAAATTCTTGCTTCTCTCTTTTCAACGGTCTCCTACGATTATCTAGTTGCTCGTTGATATGTTCCTGCAGAATTCCCTTTTTCTTCTCTGACATGATTGTCCTCCCTTACTAAATCTGCATAAAGGAACTTGCCCTCATTGAAAGTAAGTTCTCATGTATCTGGTTAAAGAATGGCCTTATATTGCTCCAAACTAGCTTGATTAGCAGCCTGTTTTTGCTTAGCAAGTGCCGCTTCCATCTCTGATGAGTGGGCAAGGACACTTTGAATCTTATCCACCATGCCTGAGACATTTTCTGGCGCATAAATGTGATCATCCGCAATAAATCGACGGCTATGACAAGTGTTTGTAAAACTGAGAATCAGAATGTTGTTCTCAAAAGCTGTGCGACAAGCATTGAGGATTTCATCGCTGATATTGATATCCAGATACAAGTCACATCTCTCAAAAAGCTCTGCAACCTTTGCCGGACGAATATTTGGATAAAGCGAAACATTCGGATAACGATTGAGCCCCATCAAATGACCAGACATTTCTGTGATGGCTCCAATATGGAAATGCACAGTTGGCAGCTGAGTCAAGAGCTGCTCTATTTGCTCAAGCTGATCACTATTGGTCAAAATCAAGGCTTCTGGATTCATATTATTAAGACGCTGGTAATCATAAATATAACCAATATTGTGGAAATAGACTTTTTCTTCTGGAGTCGCCAAGCTTTGAATCTTCTCATATACCTGCTTATCCTGGACGGCGATGCGGATATTGCGATGAGGCAACTTCATAGCCGCTTTCATATTGCCTGGTAAAGCATCTCCGATAGGCTCTTGCCAGAAAAGAAGATCTTCTGCACGACCATTTTTAGGACGAAGAGCGTAGGCAACCAAGAAGGGAGTCGCTAGAGAATTATAAATAATGCGATCTGTATCATATCCGCGATATTGAAGATAAAAGACGACAAATTCTTGTTTGGATTTAAAGATATGACGTTTTCCCTCCAGTGTCAGGATAATATCGCCAGTCAGATGATTTTCCATAATGACCACGACATTACTCTGATCAAAATAGCGAGTATGGGTCGGACGTTGTGTCTGGTCGTAGGTTATTTGTGCAAAAAGCCGTCCTTTGCGATTGTAGATATCTGCTGCTCGGACTTGCCCCTCTGTATCCAGCCATTCGACAGCCCGCACACGTCTTTCATGCGTTGGTTGGCGATAGAAAATATTGGCACGCTTCTTGCCCATGTCCAAGATTTCTCCATTCACATTGCTGGAGCGAATCTCCCATAAGTGAGGTTTAGGGACAAGATTAAAATAAATTGGGCGGCCTTCTGGCGTGTCCAAGTCTCCTGTAAAATAACTGTAAGGAGACTCAACATCTGGTGCAAGATAGCCATCGTCTTGTACAACAACAACAGGACAATCAAGTCCTGTTGCTTTTAATGAACGTAATAAATCAAAACTTGCTTGATCGTAGCGGTCAAACAAACAAATCATAGTGGTTATGCCTTTCTTTCTGAATCCTACTTACTTGGTCTGAGCAGATCGGACAAGATTAGACCAGCGCTGGGCAATATGCTCATCAAGGTAAGGCTCAGCTACCTCGTAGGATACACGGGACAAATCTTCTTGAGAATGTTGAGTTAATAGCTGAACAATCTTTTCCGCATACTCTGTCGTCATAGCATCTAGATCATCTGGACGAGCCTTGGGAATCAGGTAGCCATTTTCTCCATCACGGATAAAGGTCGGATTGCCATAACGAACATCAAAGCCAATGATGGGCAGGCCAGAACCTACTGCTTCCAACAGGGTCAGACCAAAACCTTCACTTGTAGATGCTGCTAGATAAGCGGAATAATTTTTGTAAATATCCGCCATATGATGATGACCCATCAGTCGAATATACTCTTCTGCTTGCAGATCCGAAATCAGCTTCCGCAGCATAGCTTCCTCACCACCGGTGCCATAGATATCAAAGGTGATTTCCGGTAGCTGCTCATGCGCCTTCACTACAGAGTGAATCAGCCAATCAATATGCTTTTCACTGGCTAAACGAGAAGCTGTCATCAAACCAAAAGGTTTCCGCTGACCTTCTGGTCGGCGCAGCTGATCCAAGCTACCCACAGGAATAGTTAAAATATTCTTCGGCTTGATGTCGGTATATTGAGCAAACTGTTCCTTCAGCAGCTCTGTTTGAGCATCCGTCGAGTTGATGATGTAGTCCACTTCTTCCGCATATTCAAATTGATACTCGTAGTAATTATTCCATAAGATATACTCTTTTTCTGCGGGATTTTCACTGAAGTGGTCTGCGTGAACGATGACAGCTAGTTTGGCAGCCCCCTTATTGGCGAAGATTGGCTGGCCAATATCTGTCTCCCGGTCTAAAATCAGTAAATCCTTATCTGTCAGCTTCAAACTTCTCATGAAATGAGCAACAAACTCCTGCTTAGAGTAGAAAACCTGATCTGGAAAGCGATAAACTTGCGTTTCTTGTTTACCGTCTACCTCATCGATAATCTCTTCGTAAGCTACGCTACCATCCTCATTAAGCCAAGTCCGTTGGTAGAGACGAGCACGACCATCTACAGGACTATAGTATTCAATGAAGTTTTTGGTATAAATATAATACTCTTTCTGAATAAGACAGCCACGCGAAACAATCTCTGCCCGCTCAATCAGTTCATTATCCATATCGCATGAATAGCACGTTACGAAATCATTATCTCCAAACAAGATCCGAAAGGTCTTGTTCTCGGGATTGCGGACGATTTCTAGAGGTTCTCTATCAAAACTAGCTAAGACTTGTGCTAGAGTGTAGGTCGTTGGAGCAATCTTAACATCTGTAAAATACTGATAGAGCCAAATGATCTCAGAGTCTTCAAAGCCGATATTCTTCGTTAAATGTTCAATATTATCGGCTGAAATAAAATCCATAAAGATGAATTTTGCCTCTAAGCCCACACTGCGTAGTAATTTTGCACGATAAATTTGTGCGTACTCAACCCCGCTACTTGCCCAACCAATTCCTAGGTTGATGTTATAAATTGTCATAAACCATGTTCCTCTTACAAAAGATTATCTTTTTTAATTCTTGAAAGGCGTTTGATGATTTTTCCTTTCTTCTTTTTCTCTTTTTCTTTATCTTCGTCTTTTGACTTTTTGACAGGAGAAGTGAAGTAAGTAACGGGAACAGAGCTATCTGTACCTGTCTTAGCAAATGTTTGCTCGATATTGACAACTTCTTTTTGTGGAGCAGAGATTTCTACTGGGACTTCTTCCTCACCAAAAACATCGGATTCATTTACTTCTTCTTCGTGCGCTTCAAGAGAAGCTTCATCGAATAAACTTTCAGCTTCAACTTGCTCATTTGAAGCCTCGTCTTCTTCCAAAGGCGTATCAAATAAAGGAGTATCAAATATGCTTGCAAATTCGTCGTCTTCCGAAGCTTCCTCGATTAGACTTGCGATGTCAATTTGACCCTCTAAAGTTTCTTCGTCTAGAATCTGACCAATTTGACTAAGAAGCTCTTTAATTTTTTCCTTTTGTGCCTTATAGAGCTGTTCCGTTTCAAGACGTTTTTTCGTCAATTCATCGATCTCTTCAAGGATAGACGCTCTTACTTGTAAGAAGTCTTTCTGAGCTTTTTCTAGAACCTCTTGAGCCTCTTTTTCTGCCTTTTCATGTGCTTCAATAATCAGCGATTTAGCATAAACGACGGCTTCACCGATTTCTCTTTCTTGGTTCTTTAAAGCATCCATTTTTTTATGTAAAGATTCAATTTTCTCATTCTTTTTACGAATTTCACTATCAAATCCTTCTTCTAACGATTCAATGTATTCTTCAACTTCCTTGGCACGATAGTTACCAAATAGGGTCTTTTTAAGTCTCATTCTGCTCCCTCTATTCTTCATTTATTCTAATTATATACTATCTCATCAATTGTAGCATAAAATGACACTTATTACCATTGTTTTATAAGTCTCCGAGCAAAAAAATCCGGATACTACAGGAGCAAATAAAATTCTATCCACCTGCTAGTTCTATGGTTCTCTTAGTTTTTGAACCTTATTCTTTTATAAGCAAAAATACCTGAATAGATGACATATAATCCATTCAGGTATTTTCTTAAAGGTAACTAGATGTAAACGCATCTAGTTTAGAAATTGAGATCTACCCAGCTAAGAGGTGTATAGCCAAGAAGCTCAACGCCATCATATTCTACTGTTTTAACGATCTCTTGAATATTCGTTTTTAGCTCTTCTATTGATCGGCTGTCTGACTCATCTAATACTAGATCATCTTCCACAATAAATAGTGGCTTTTGATAGCGGTCATAAAGATTATTCATAGCTAGGCGAAGACCTACAGGATCAATTGGATTCTTATTGGTATTATTATAGCCATATTTATTGATAAAGACTTCTTGAGAATTACTAGATGCATGGTAACTAAAGCTAACAAAATCAACCTTTCCGACTCGTAGGTCAAAGAAGTCATCATTTTCAATATCTAAAGCAATCTGCTCACGTTCTAAACGGCGCAAGAAATGGTTTGGATAAGAACCACGAACTTGTACATCTGTAAAGACATAGTTTTCACGGTTCTTAACTTCTGCTTCCATCGCATCAATCGCACTATCTAGATTTTGACTATAGTTACGACTAACTACCAACATGCCGCCAAATTGAAATTCCGGATTGATTGATTTTCCAAGCTTAACAGCACGTGCCGAAGCGACCAATTGATAGTGAGCTGCCTGCCAGATTCGTTGGTTCTGATTTTCTCCATCCTCAAAAGACAGACCGCCACCAAGATACGGTAAATGGTGTAAAATATTAAATTCATTAAAGGTAATCCAATATCTTACCTTGTCTTTAAAATGTCTGAAAACAGCTTCTGTATAATGCTCATAAAGTTCAATCATCTTGCGGCTCTTCCACGCACCGTATTTTTCATACAGATGAAGGGGAAGATCGAAATGACTTAAAGTTACAATCGGTTCAATGTCCTTTTGCAACACTTGATCAATGATAGCTTCATAATATTTCAAACCTTCTTCACTTGGCTGCGCTTCTTCTCCAGTTGGGAAAATTCGTGCCCAAGAGATAGAGATTCTATAGACATTAAAACCCATCGATTGAATTAGATTTAAATCACTAACATAATCCGGTTGACTCGCTAAAGTAAATTGTCCCAGAAGATCATAGGCACCTATTGGTACTTTTTTGTAGTTGATTTCCCCTGTCAGTACTCCTATACGTGGTTCACTAATTGGTAATACATCCGTCGTTCCCAAACCTTTATTGCTGTTGGGCATCGTATTTCTAATCATAATGACTCCTTTTGATTTTGTGAATATATGTGGATACTATTGCATCCTCTAGTATCTTTAAAATTATCGCTGATCTTTCTTATTTTGAGCGATAGAAGCCAATCCAGATAATGTACTAGCGACATTTTTTAAGTCAGGAGAAATTGGCTGTAAACCTGGTCTTACCATCTGATATGCCTCTTGATCTGTCACGCTCAAGTTTGGAGTTGTAGAGACTTGAACAGACAAGCTTTCTTGAGATAGTGCAACTGCCTCTGAAAATTCCTGAGATGCAAGGTTCATACTATCAAGCGATTCTTGTTGATAAGCAAGAAGCATTGATTCTGTTCGAGACAAGCTAAGTGACAGAGATTCTGAGACTTGTAAACTATGTGATACTGACTTAGACTCTGAAACACTCTGTCTGTAAGAAAGCAACTCTGAGACTGAAATACTATAAAACTCAGATAAGGAAACTCTCACAATACTTTGACTGATTTGCTCTGATTCACTTAGGGAAATCGACTCACTCAAACTAAAGGAAGTTGAGATGCTGACACTATGACTAAGAGATTCTGAAAGACTGATAGAGGTTGAGGTGCTCTGACTAGCCGACTCTGAAACTGAAATTAACTTGCTCTCATATGCAGATTGGGCAACAGAAGCACTAACTGAGAGTGACGAACTGAGCCAATTATACTCTGAAATGGATTGACTCTCACTCAAAGAGATTGACAGGCTCGCACTCTCGCTCAAGGATTCAGAGATACTACGCATCTGGCTAAGGCTTTCGGACTCACTCAAACTCAAGGAGCTTGAAACACTCAGGCTTTGACTCAAGGATTCTGAAACACTGAGGCTCTGACTAAGGCTTTCAGACTCACTCAAGGAAACTGATTCACTTAAACTAAAGGCAGTTGAAAGGCTTGCACTCTGACTGAGAGATTCTGAAACACTCAGAGAGATTGAAGCACTCTGACTAATAGAGTCGGAAATCGATGTTAACTTGCTTTCCAATTCAGATTGGGCAACATAAGCACTAACTGAGAGTGACGAACTGAGCCAAGTATACTCGGAAAGTGATTCGCTCAAACTAAAGGAAACCGAAATGCTTGTACTCTGACTCAAGGATTCAGACACACTAAGGCTCTGGCTTTCTTGTTCAGATTGACTGACTGAAATTGACTCACTGAGGCTCAAAGAGAGTGAAGTGCTGACACTCTGGCTCAAGGATTCTGAAAGGCTGAGACTCTGACTAAGGCTTTCAGATTCACTCAAGAAAGTTGACTCACTCAAACTCAAGGAGCTTGACGCACTGAGACTTTCGGCTTCACTCAAGGAAACTGACTCACTCAAGCTAAAAGAAGTGAAGACGCTCACACTCTGACTGAGAGATTCTGAGACACTAATAGACTCGGAAATTGATGTCAGTTGGCTTTCCAATTCGGATTGAGCAACAGAGGCACTAACCGACAATGAAGAACTTAACCAAGTATACTCGGCAATGGACTCACTCAGGGAAATTGACTCGCTCAAAGAGATTGACTCACTGATACTGAGAGAAGTTACTGTCCACTCACTCAAAGATTCTGACAGAGAAAGGGACTGGCTATAGCTAAGTGATTCTGATAGCTGCTGACTCTCCTTGGCTGATTCAGATTCAAAAAGAAGTTGAGAAAATGCTTCACTCAAAGAGAGAGACTGACTGATGCTCAAAAATTCAGATGCCGAAAGGCTAAGTGAAGTAAACTCAGACTGAGCCAACCATTCAGAAGTAGAAAGGCTCAGGCTAGTGCTAAGAGAAATCAAGAAAGTATCCGGCTTATTCTCGTTTACTGAAGGTGAATCAGCTTCCTTCCTATAAACTGGATCTGAAAGACTCAGAGAAGCCTCTTCTAAGGCACTGAGAGACTCAGATTCTGAAAGGCTCAGACTGGCACTAATGGATTCTGACAGAGAAGCTGACTGACTATCCGCTACCGAAGTTGAAACGAATTCGCTAAGAAGGATAGAAGCCGACTCGGAAAGACTCTCGCTTGCACTGATAGAAGCGGATAACCACTCACTCTCATAAAGCGAATCTGACTCTGATATGCTGAGAGATTCCGTTTCAAAGATACTCCAGTACTCAGACTCAGAAAGGCTCTCACTGGCGCTTATAGAAGCGGATAGCCATTCACTCTCATAAAGTGAATCTGATTCTGATATACTGAGAGATTCAGATTCAAAAATACTCCAGTATTCAGACTCGGAAAGACTCTCACTGGCGCTGATAGAAGCGGATAGCCATTCACTCTCATAGAGTGAATCTGATTCTGATATGCTCAGGGACTCAGAGTCGAAAATACTCCAGTATTCAGACTCGGAAAGACTCTCGCTGGCGCTGATAGAAGCGGATAACCACTCACTCTCATAAAGCGAATCTGACTCTGATATGCTGAGGGACTCCGTTTCGAAGATACTCCAGTATTCAGACTCAGAAAGACTCTCACTCGTGCTGATAGAAGCGGATAGAGATTCATCCTCAAGAGCCAGCTCAGATTCTGAATCTGACTGATCGATACTGTGAGAAGAAGAGTCTAATGAATAAGTCTCTAATGAATCATTCTCCCACAGCGAATCTTGAAGAGAACTCTCGCTTGTTGAAACAGAGTCACTATCGAAATGTTCAGCAGACAAACTCATTGAGGTCGAAACGCTCATTGATAAACTTTGACTGACATTTTTTATCAGATCATCTACTACCAAGATATTGTTGGTTTGAAAATCCTCAAAGTCTTCCATAATAGAAATTGGTTCTGTCTGTGGTTTTAATTCTTCATTAACACCTAACACAACCTGATTCTGCTCTTGGGGTTTTCGGCTAATCGGTTTTAAGATGGCTGCATCCGGATCATAATAATTATCATCCTCCGTCACCAATCGTTTAAACTTCGATATAACGCGCTTAAACCCCTTTGATTTTGCTTTATTATTTTTACCCATAAATATACATTTTCTCCCGAATGCAGTTATATCCTTATTATAAAGTCTATAGCACAATCTGTCAAAACTTTAGCCAAAGAAAACCTCTAATTTCCCTGTAGGCTGAACATTGACATAACTAAGCGCCATATTTTTTATAATTTTAAGATTCATGTCTGCATTCATTCTCTTATATGACTCAAAAGCCTCTTTATGAAACTCATATACAGGATTCTTTTGTGCATAACCTTGACTAACCACTAAAGTTTGAAATTGTTGGAGATAGTCAACTTGCTCCACCCAGCAATCATCCACTGCTCTTAACACTGCAATGCGTTGAAGCTGCCCAAACAGTTCTGAATCCTCAATTCTATCGCGTTTTCGCTGATATTCTTCAATGAAAAGCTTAGATAGAAACTTCTTAACCTGACGAATGTTTGTCACATCTAAATCTCTTGGAATGCCTTGACAATAGTAGCTAATGTTATCCAAAACAAATCGATATAAATCGGCCTGCTCTCTAAATGGATGCTTCTTCATATAGGCGTCCATAGCATCTGATAAAACAGATAGAAAATATTCTAGTTTAAAGTCAGGATGAGCAATAATGTCATTGCGCCTGTTATAAATGATCTGCCGTTGAATTCGGATACTTTCGTCATACTGCTCCGTTGATCGTCTTGAAGCAGCTGCCGCATTATCGCTGTTTCTCTGAGCTTCTGTTACCTCATATTTAATACGAACCGATTTTAGACGAACCTTCTGTTTTTCCTCTGGCTTGGCGGCTTCTTTTTGATAAAAATCATTGATCCACTCACTGCCAGTCTTTGTGATAATATCATCTTCAAGTGAAACAAAGAATTTACTTAGTCCAGGCGCGCCTTGACGGCCTGCACGACCACGAAGCTGCAAGTCCACTCGTTCACTGGACATTCTCTCTGTTCCAATAACCGCCAGTCCGCCTAATTTAGCAACGCCTTCTTCTAAAATAATATCCGTTCCCCGACCAGCCATAGAGGTTGCGACGGTTACCGCAGAACGCCGGCCAGCCTGTGCAATCATCTCTGCTTCTTTTGCTGCATTGTAGGCATTTAGCACGTTATGAGCAATTCCTTCCTGCAACAGGAGCATGGAGTAAATTTCTGACATTCTTACCGATCCTGTCGCAATCAGAACTGGCTGTCCCTTTTTGTGTAGTTTTTTAATATAATCCAAAGAAGCATACAGTTTTTGAGGGATCGTTAGATAGATCTCATCTGGATAATCAATCCGTTGATTGGGTTTTCTAGTTGGTACAACGACCACTCCCAAGTCATACACTTCACGAAATTCATCTTCACAGACCTTCCCTGTACCCGTCATCCCCGCCAATTTAGGGAACATCTTGAACAGATTTTGATAGGTAATAGAGGCCATAGAACGTGTTTCTAAGGAAATCTTTACGCGTTCTCTCGCTTCCAAGGCTTGGTGCAAACCAGATTGGAGTTTATTCCCTTCTAAAACTCGCCCTGTTGCCTCATCCATCAACTTGACTTCGTCATTTTCTACAGTATACTGACGATCTTTTTCAAATAAATGATTGGCCCTTAAGGCCAAATTGATTTGACGGATCAGTTGGTAGTTATTTGGATCGTAAGCATTTTGTACACGGAAGTATACTTCTGCTTCCTTGACACCTTTTCTCGTCAACCAGACTGAAGTCCGAGTCGAATCTAGCTTAAAATCTTCCCCTTCCTTCAAGGTCTTAACAAACTCATCACAGGTAATAAATAGATTAGACTGAACCCGAGGAGAGCCTGATATAATCAAAGGCATCTGAGCACTATCCAAGAGAGCTGCATCAACCTCGTCAACCAAACAGAAATAGAACTTAGGCAAAAATTTCTTTGCTTGAGAGGTCGCTAAATTTTCTTCAAGGTAGTCAAATCCCAGCGCACTATGTGTTGTATACACGATATCACTTTGATAAATCCGCTGCTTTTGCACAACCTTCAATTTTTTAGCTGGATTTTCTGAAACACCAATCCCAACTGTCATCCCTAAGTAATGAAAAACAGGTCCCATTTGTTTAGCATCTCGTATCGCCAAATACTCATTGGCCGTAACCAAGATGCTGCTGTTTCCAGTCAAAGCATTTAAGTACAAGGGAAGAATTGCTGTAAGTGTTTTGCCCTCTCCCGTCCTCATTTCGGCAATCTGATTGTCTTGCATGACTAAAGCACCTAAGATTTGCACATCGTAAGGATAGAGCCCCAAGACACGCTTAGCCGCTTCACGAATGGTGGCATAGGCTTCTGGTAAAATTTCCTGTAGCCTTTCTCCCTTAGAAAGACGGCCTTTAAACCATTGAGTTTTGGACTGTAATTCTTCATCTGACATGGCTGCATAATTGTCAGAAAGCTGATTAATCTTTTCTAAGATTTTTTTATATCGCCTTAGTTTAAAGGAATTAGCTAAATGTAATTTTTTAGGCTTCATTCTTTCTCATCCACTCTTCCGTTTTCTCCAAGTCTATTTTTTGAAGCAAAAAGGACTGATCCAACAAATAATCAATTTTGGTTAGTACCCGTGGCCTATTTTTCAGATGGGCATATTCTTTTACTCTAGCTGAGTTGAAGCGTTCAAGCAGCAAATCTCTAAATAAAGGATAATTCACCCTATTTCGATAGCGATCAAGAACATGCTGATAATCCAATTCTGGCATGAAGTCATCAGTCACCAAAGCATAGGCATTTTCAAATTGCTGGGAGTAAAGCAAGGCTGCCATATTTGAAACCGGCCCGTAGCCAGCAAAAGCTACCTTTTCAAAAGAATATTCTCGAGACAGCTTTTCGATTGTTCCAAGCAAGATTTCGAAAAACTCTTTTTCCATATACAAAAGAGCGTCTTTGTAAGAAGAATTGACTCCCAATAAATTTGGAAAATGTTCCCGAACAATTTCTGGAATGTAGCCCGTCCGATTGAAATCAGGCTCCGTAAAGCAAACGTAAATCGTCTCTTGATTGACGTCCTTATGCAACAATTTCGAAATCCAATAGCGATCGACAGTATAATCTGCCACACCTTCTTCAGCAATATAGATGCTTTCAAACAAGAAACGATGGCAACCTGAACTCACTAATTGAACTTTATAATGATGGGTATTATTAGGAACACGAACGCTCATCGTCTCACCCTGCTTAATAATTTGATTAAAAATCTCCTCATCACGCGCATTCAAAAACTCAATCTTCAAGTAGGTCGAATTTTCAGGAAGAGTCTCCAGGTGGCTCCCAAAGATATATTTTTCTCCTCGCTTCAATTCAGGAAGCTGGCTCGTATTTCGTAAAGCCTGATAGTTTGCTTGCGAATGCCATTCATGAATGACTGTACCAGACGGCATGAATTGATTCTCATATAAAACATGCCCATCTGCTAGCAGCTTCACAGACGATCCATATAGATACTGTGATACACTTTGCATATCCCAATAAGCAAAATAGATTTCTTCCTTGTATCTCACGAATCAAACTTCCTTTCAAAATTATTCGCTAGCAAAGCTTTATATTGGTTAAAGAACCACTCGACGACTCCTTGTGTGTCATCATTGTGTCGTCCTGTCAATCCTTTACTAATGACATTAACGCGATAAGCTCGCTTCCCTAGCTCTTCTAGCATATTAGGGTAGGCCGTACCATCGTAGTCATCATGATACATATAAGACACAATAAATTTCGTCCTTGAAAAATCAGCCTCTTTGAATGCTGTCCAGAAGTGCTCATTAAGTTGAGCTGTTCCTTCCTCTGATAATTCTCCTGTTGTACGAAGCACCAGATCTAAAGAAGTAGGAAAACCTCCAGGACGAATCGTGGATTCATTCTCTGCAATATCGCCTAAATTTACTAAGGGCTTGCCGACAATCACTGCATGAGGCTCTAACTTGGAAGCATAATACAGGGCTCCGAAGGTCCCCATTGATAGTCCGGACAAGGTCAACTGATCCCTTGTAAAACCTAATTCATCTAAACAGTAATGAATGACTTGAATCAGCTTTTGCTCAAGCTCTTCTGAGCCGAGATAGAAAGCACCACCCTCAGAACGCGGATCTCCAATCAGCAAGAAAGGCGATCCCAAATTGTTCATCATCCAGTAGCCCTCAAAACCTTCTGCTGGGCGATAACCAGAGAAATAAATATTGAGAGGTGGCTTCAAATCACCAGGATGGAAATAGTAAATCAACTCCTCCCGATTTTTATCCACAACACGATTTCCACCAACCAACAAGTCCCCATATCCCAAATGTGATTGGCGATGGTGGAAAGGTCCAATTTTCACAATGCCTTGCCCTTTTGCTTGGACGCTGACGCTTAGGTAATAAGAATCGCTGGTATCCAAAACAAGAGGCTTATCAAAAGTTTCTTTATCATAAATCCACTCTTGCATGGGAGAGCTTCCAACTGGGTAGCCTTTGATGACATAACGAATCAAGCAATCGTCCGAGTGCCTGAATTCTGGCCACAAATCCAAAGGAGTATCTCCATTCAAAAAAATATTGTACTGATAGGTTGCTACAGTTTGGTAGTCCTCACCATATTGGCCACACAGACGAAGATAGTTAGTTCCTTCATAGTTAATCTGACCTGAGAAGGAGGGATTGACGGCTAGATGATTAACACTGAGCTTGGTACCACTTTGCTTGGAAGAAAAGCCCCGTGAAAATAAATACAGCATCTGAGCTGGATCTTCAAAAGTAGACTGAACGGCCCTTTTGCGTAAAAGGAATCTTTCCAAAGTTTTTGTAGTGATTTGACAGCGCTCATGATAAAACAAGCGATAAACCTGAATTAAGCTGTCCAATACTGTGATGTACTCAAAATGCTCAACAGTATCTACTAAGACAACATCATAAGGCTTAGCAGCCTTCGGTTTCTTACCATCCTTTTTTAAAATACCAAT
>ERZ773246.466-NODE-466-length-16322-cov-20.9713_pt1 | contig 16322 bp, 16 predicted proteins | sample MGYA00580519_ERZ773246 | MGnify/ENA primary metagenome ERZ773246 (study PRJEB29015, sample SAMEA2738153) | human oral metagenome | biome: human oral; feature: human-associated habitat; material: saliva | place: China | collected 2246 ...
ATTTGACGATATATCATAACCTTACTATAATATAAGAAGATAGTCAGACGAGTCGTAACGTCAGGCTCATCTCTAAAAACAAAGAATCTTGAGAAATGGCCTTTCAGTTATCGAATCATCTAAGATAACGAAGGGCTATTTGTCTTTTCCAAGACAAATAAGCGCTATTAATGCCCCAAAGGCAATAACGACAGTTATTACCTGTAATAAGAGCATGATTATTTCATAATCACTCATAGGCTTATCCCTCCCTTCGATGACGAAGAGAGGCCCAACCTCGTCTAACTATCCTAGTCTTATTATAGGACGAACTAATATACGATACAATAAGGAACGAATAATAGGAATATATAGATAAATAAGAGACTCCTGTCGGTAAAAGCCAATAGGAGTTTTCTTATGTTACGACGACATCATCAAACTATGTGCCATACAGGCATTCATCATGATTTGACGATATATCATAACCTTACTATAATATAAATAGATAGTCAGACGAGTAGCTACGTCAGGCGCATCTCGAAAAACATAAGATTTTGAGAAATGGCCTTTTCGTTTTATACTAATCTCCAGATTAGTGGAAATGAAGGGCTATTTGTCTTTTGTGAGACAAATAAGCGCTATTAATGCCCCAAAGGCAATCCTATAAAGACCGTACCAAAAGGTACGGTCTTTTGCTTATTTCTTTAGCTTCTTTTCTATCTTGCTTCTTAACTGGTTAGCATTTTTAAAGTCTAAGTATTCCATCATATTACGCAACTCTAGATGATTGTATTTAGTTTTATCATCTTTATACGTCAATACCATAACATAGGAGTATTCATCATCTTGTATCAAATGGAGTATACGTGATAGCTTACCAAGATTGTATTGATCCATGATATAAGTAGGAATACCATTATTCAACACCATCGCAGATTGGATTGGTACATTTTGTAACAATAATTTAGAGGATCTATAAATAATATCGTTAAAAACACGTTTAGGATATGCAACCATTGGATGATCTGTTCTCTGTATAGGACCTCTTGTTACAACCAGCCGCATGTCTGGTCCCTCATATACACGACCTTCTGCATGTGGACCCTCTTTCATTTCTGATTGTAACTGCATACCCTTAGGCAAACGATAGGTTACATTCCCCCATGTAACAGCATCACTTGTACGATCTAGATCATCTATTGGCTGTAGTGATGGTATTACAAAATTAGCCATTGTACTCTCTACCTTAGTAGTAATTGGGTGATTTATATGGCCAAGCGCTGCCACATAATTGTGGTTTGGTTGTTTATCAAACGTAACAGCAGCCAACATTAAAGGCGTATTCTCACCATAATATTTATCTGTTATACTCCAATACCCTTTCGTAATACCAGGATAATTAAACGCACCCTTTTGTTTAGCCGATTTATAAGCTGCATCATCTACAAAGCTTTCACTAGAACTAACAAGCCCAGTAATAGCACTGTTTTCACCGGCAAAAGAAGCTATCCCATCCTTCTTATGAGATTCCTTATAAAAACTTCCAGTAACACCAATAGGCACTGTCATTTTAGCCCGATGCTCACCTTCGTGCAGCAAGATAACCGTAGATTCATGAGAAGATATATCCATAGATTTATCATGTGCTTTCTTCCATCGTTCTGCTTCTTCGATACTTCTTTTATTCTCCTCTACCTGTTTATCTAACATTTCATATATGTGCTTGCGCGCTAAAATAATTGCACTCGCATTAGCATTCAGAGCTTCACCATAACGATAGTTCTGATATGCAGTATCCGGAATACTAGCATCAGCCCCTGGCACAGGTGGTTGTCCGTCAGGCACAGTATATTGCGCCGCATCAATAGGCATGGTGAAAGCTACTGCCACAGCTAAGCTCAACAAAGTACTTTTTAGTTTCATATACACCTCTCAAACAATAATAGGCACGTTCTCTCATTAGTATAAGTATACTATATCCTTGAGAACGTGCCTATTTATGCTTATTGCAATTTTTTCAACGCTGCTTTAATTTCGTTAACTTCAGCTCGTAGTTCTTCGTTGTCTGCGCGCAGTGATGCGTTGTCCGCTTGTAGGTCTTTGATTTGTTTCGCCATTTCAAAGCGGCTTGTTTTAAGTGTTGGGTCTTGTTCGCCTACCTTGAAAGAAGCACCGATATTAAACATGCTTTCACCACCAAGGGTAACGCCAGCGTGAACCATGGAGTTTTCGTTCGGCTGATAGGACGCACCGATAGCGCCAGCATTTGAGTGTTTATAGTGGCCCAAGCTAGTGGCAAAGGACCATTTATCATTTGGATTGTAGTCGAGATAGTGTAAGCCCGCTAGTGCCGCAGAGGCAGCGCCAACCTTAGACACCTGTTGATCCGTATAAGACTTGGCGTTGTTAAGCACCTTGTCACCAATGTTAGCCGTGTTATTTTCGAGCGTGGAAATGCGATTCGTATTATTGTCCACCTGCGTTTTCACTTCGTGCAACTGACTGCCGTTAATGACCTCCGTAGAGGTTTTAGAAACCTCGCCCTTAGACACATTTACGATTTTATTATTCCCATTATCTAGGCCTTTGTTAGTGAGAGATACCGTTTTCTCATTATCATGGTCCCCATCGGTAGTCGTGATGGTCACCCCGTTATACCCATAATTCGTATTGTATTCAGTGCTGTTCTCGTTATCAAAGTGCACAATCTTTGTGCCATCTGTGCTAAGCTCAGACTTATCACCACTTTGAATATTGGTCATGGTGAAAGTTTTAGGCTCCATTTGCGCCATGTATTTATTTTCTTTTCGGTCGAGAATGGCCAAGCCATAATCCTTTTCCCAAACGAGCTCATGTGTGCCATTATACATATCAAAGTGACCAGCTCCAATATGAGCATGACGATCATCAGGATGGCCCGCATTTGCTTCTACCGTATCACTAATAGATATACCATCAGACTCAATTCTAATACCATGGTTAATATCACCATCAGAACCTATAAACGTCCCTTGGTATGTAGGATAATTCGTCGTCGAAATCTCATAATTCGTAGAACCATCCACATTCGTACTCCTATTAACTAACAAATTCTCACTATTCGTGGAAACAGTAGAATCTGCATAAACAGTTAAACCATTTGCACACAATACAGACATAACCCCAGCTAATACTAACAACTTCTTATTCATAATTACTCCCCTGAATTCATAGTAAAACCTTAGCCATACACGCCCTTATAGTATGGTCTAACTAACTATAAATATACAAAAAACAATAATAACCTAAAATTGCACAATATATTATAATTATAAGTCTAACTTATGTTCATTACAATGATTAATTTTCATCATTTATTCATTTTAATCAAAAAAATACTCTTTCAACTATCAATAAAGGCTCTACCAATTAAGGTAGAGCCTTCGTTTATTTTCTTATTTGATTGTAAATTACTCGCTTCAAATTAGTAATTACTAACTCCAAATTAATGAATAATCCAGATCGCAATTGTACTTGTAATAAAAGTAACAATTACTGGTACGCTCGTACGTTTTACTAGGTCAAAGCTGGAGATGTTTGCGATACCAGCTACGGCAATCATAACAGCACTGATTGGGCTGAGTAGGCGGCCTACGCTGGCTGCGTTTTGCATGCCCAGAAGGATTGTTGTAGCATTACCGCCAAGGTCAGCTGCAAAGCTTGGAACTAGTGGAGCAAAGGCGAACATAGACGCAACGCCAGAGCCCATTACTACGCTGAGACCCATGATGATACCAGACACGATAACGCCTACTGCGTCAGCGGAGATCGCAAGGCCTTGGATGCCGGCAACGAATTCTTTTACGATGCCTAAGGAAGTCAAACCGAAGGCGAATGTTTCACCAGCAACGATCAATGTTACAGTGTTTGCAAATTGGTCTCCCATGCCTTTGAAGAAGGTTTGGATGCTAGCCGCCATTTTACGGAAGTCGCGATGACGAATGAGCTCACAGCCCATAGCGATGAACAAGCTAAGGAACATCGCAAGGTTTACGTTCATTTTTACGCCTTTAATACCGTATTCACTGAAGCCAAGGATGAAGATCAATGGCAATAATGGCAAGAAGATATATGCCAATGGCCCAACTTCAAGCTCATCCGTTTTATGCTCTTCTACATATTCTGCAGGGATGTGACCAGATTTTTTATCCATGTATTTTTGCCAGATGAAGTGAGCAATAGCTGCCATCAAGCCACAGATAATATATACTTTCAACTGGTAACCAACGAAGTACTCGTGGATAGGCATGTTTACTGTTTTGGACACGAGCAATGTCGTAGCAGAGGCCGGACCGATGTCAAGCAAGTGACCTGTAGCAACAGCCGCCGCAGCACCGACAGGGCTAACGCCTAAGCGCACAAGGATTGGGAAGATTGTCACCATCATGAGCATCGCAAGGCCAGATGCACTTGGAATTACTAGAGACATGAACATATTGAGGATAAATGTAAGCGCCATTACTAGGTACGCAGATTTCATCTTACCAAGTGGTTTAATAGCTGTTACAACGAGGCGAGAGCTGGCACCGATGTGGTCCATGTACTTGGCAAAACCAGTACAAGTCATGATCATGAGACCAAGGTTTGCCGCATCTTTGGCAGTGGTAATGTTAATGAATTCAAAAGCATCAAAGAAAAGAACCCCTGTGGACTTCTTCGCTTCTACGAAAGATGTTGTGTAGCCTAACAAGTACGCTGCGAACATCATAATAAGACCGCCTAACAACAATACGGTTTGCGCTTTAAACTTCTTAATAACCAGCGTCCCCGTAATGGCGATGACCAATAAACAAACTAACAAATTCATACATGTTCCCTCCATTTACAACACAATACTTAGAAGTTTTCCTTCGCTTGTTTGAAATCCTCTTTGATTTTTTCTAACAAGCCTGGGGTTTCAAGAATTTCCTCCACAGATAAAGCAATGCCCTTCGCGCCATACATGATAGCGTCCTCAGCGAGCTGACTTTTACCATTGTCTAACCATTCCTGAGAATGACTCGTTACGCCCTTGCCTACGAATTTCACGCGCAAACAGGCACCTGGCACGCGGAACGTCACGCTAGAGAAATCCGTGGACCCCGTCACCTTGCGAGGCTCGGAAATCTCTGGGGCCCCTACTTTTTCTGCATTTTTTAAAAGTATATCGTTCAAGGTTTGTACATTGACTTTGTTGTCGTACGCCTTAACCTCTTCCCATTCCATGGTAGCGCCCACCTGTAAAGCTGCGCCTTGAGCCACATCTTTCACACGAGCCACAACCTCGTCGAGACGAATGCGACTGGAAGAACGAATATACCATTGAGTGCACGCATAATCTGGAACGATGTTCGCCGCCTTGCCGCCATCAGTGATAATCCCGTGCATGCGAACCTCAGTTGGCACATGCTCGCGCAAGTACTCCATACCGTTAAAGAACAACAATACCGCATCAAGAGCGCTGATGCCCTTCTCTGGAGCAATCGCCGCGTGAGCAGACTTGCCGTGGAACTTGATATTCACGAGATTGAGCGCCAAAGACTTGCCGTCTACCGTCGTCGTATCGCTACCGTGCATCATGAAAGCAAGGTCTAAATCGTCAAACACTCCCTCACGAGCCATAACGAGCTTGCCGCTCGCCGTTTCCTCTGCAGGCGTACCATACACAACCAAGGTGCAAGGCGCTTGTAACGTACGTTTCAAAGCTATGGCCGCCGTACAGATAGATGGACCTTGTAAATTGTGACCACACGCATGGCCCAAGCCTTCAAGGGCATCGTACTCACAAAGCAAACCGATTTTAGGGCCGCCACCGTTTACGTGGTACACCGCTCTAAAGGCAGTTTTCAGGCCACTCACCTCACGGTCTACGGTGAAACCTTCCTTCTCTAATAAATTTGTCAACAACTCATGGGCTTGAAACTCTTCGTTCCCCAGCTCAGGATGATCGAAAATAAAATCGTTCAACTCCTTCATGGGTTGTCTTAATGATTCAATCTCTTGTAAAAGCTGACTCATTTCTACCTCCAACATACACACTATAAAACCTAACTATAACTACAGACATAAGTCTAAAGGGCTTCTATTTAATTAGATAACACAGCTAACCTGTATAACTAATTACATAACACATCAAACATGTATAACTGGTATATACAAATATTACTGGTATACACAAAGTTATCTTCAATACATATAGATGTTCCGTATAGTGGAATGCTATTCCATATAATGGGTAAAAAATAAAATTATAAGGTCGCTCCCATTTGTTTAGAAATGGTTTGACCTAATGCCCTCATGACAGATAGATACTCGTTGACACGCTCTTCCGTATAGTCTCCGATAGGACCAGAGATGGTCATCACCGCCTCTAGCTTATTGCCAAAAGAGAAGATAGGCACTGCTATCGATGCCGCATCAGGTACGCGATTGCCGCGTGTTACTACATACCCATCATGACGAATTTGGGCGCTTTCACTAGCACTCATATCAGCATCCTTGAAGCCCCCTAGATAAGCCCCAAAAATCTTGCCCGCCGCCCCTTTAAAGATAGGGTACACCGTACCGATCTTGATATCGTTACGCAAAGGCTTGTCCGCCGCAACGCGCTCGATACAGATGCGATAATCGCCCTGCGCCAAGAACAAATTCACGGACTGCTGCAGCTGATCGCGAATGGCCACCATGTATGGCTGCGCAATGGCACGCACATCCAAAGACGTAAGGAAGGACTTTGCCATAGGCAAAATGCCCCAAGACAACTGATACTTCTTGTCCCGATTGAACTCAACCCAATGATGCGCCTCAAAGGTCTTGAGCAACCGATGGACCGTCGTCTTCGGCAACGCCGTCCCGTTCGCCAACTCAGTCACACCAAGAGGGCCCGCCTCTAACAACCTGAGTATCTCAATACCACGCTCTATTGATTGAACCATATTCATTTCCAAAGAAACGTACTAGCACATTGTGGGCTAATACATTTCACTATTCTATTAAAACTAATAACAATATACATAATTTGTATAATTGTACGTAATACCTCTGAATGGCATATTGTGCAATTAACTCATTGTAAATATAACAATAACACATTCATGAAGAATATAAAAATAACTAAGATGCATAGATACTAAAATACAATACCACTCCTATAATATAAGAAGATAGCCAGACGCGTGGATACGTCTGGCTCATCTCTAAATCTATAAACTCTCTCGAATTTCTGCTATTTCACTAGCATATAATTCATATTCATCAACATCTATAGACGCTTCGTCTGGCTCATTATTTACGCTAGATGTATAGCCTAATAATTTACCTTTCATAGTATCTCCATCAACGAATATGACTTCAATATTTTCTGATTTGATTTCATCATATCGTCTACGCAATTCTTTTTCTGTCATCTTCATTCACTTCCCTTTAGTACTATATGGTTCCTGTAGATGGTTTCAATACCGTAAACGATTACCATTAATCTATTTAGTTAATTAACCGGCTAAGTATCGTTGCTCCACCCATTCGCATAAACATGGAGGGCCGATTATATTGAAAGTCCGCATCTATCTGTATACACAACCCCACTTGCTCAGATTGAGTGAAGATACTTTCATAATTAGCTAAACAAAACACACCACAGTTTTTCTGTATTGCCATATCTGGTCCTAGTTCATATAGATTACCTTCTGGTGTCACATAGATCATAGACTTTATATGTTCATTCTCAAATAACAACTCCAATACATCTAACACTGTTTTTAATTTACACTGACGTACATACAAAACATGATACAAGAAACTTTCACCAGCATCAAAAGTGTGATACACCTTATCATAGGGCACATCAAGAAAAGCGAGATACTGCTGCATAGTACGGCCCTCTACGCGATGATTGATAGCTAGAACGAAGATAATATGATCTGCTCCTAAGTGATTAGAAAGCTGACCAAAGTCCTCTAGATTGCTACGGTCACAATGAGGTGCACGGATTTGACGATACTCATCCTCTATGGACTGACACATATATGCCTCAGCTATACGTTGCGAACCATCTACTAATATCTGTCCGTACGTTTTTATATGCTCAACTTGAAACGAGCCTAATGTAACATGTCCAGTAATCCGATTATCCTCATAATTCCAGATTTTAGCTTCGCCTTTTAAGGAAATAAACAAGACCTGTTGAACACCATATTTTTGCACATACCACGCCGCTACCGTTTGCAAATCATCTAGTCTATCAGGCTGCCAACAAATGAGCTCCATACCAAAAGCCTCATCACCGACTAGTCCATGAATATGATGACGGTACCACTCACGGCCTGTCGTGTAGGAATAGAGCAAGCCTACCATCGCTTGATTGTTAGTACCTAAGCGACATATCTTTTAACTATTAATAGATAAATGATTAGTTTGCGCCTCCCCATCAGCCCCTTGCGGTACGTACTGGCTAGGCACAACTATCATGATTTGCTTACCTATATACGACTGAATAACACTATTAAGCTGAGATCTAACTAAGACATCCATACATGCCACCTCACTCAACAACTAACTAGGATAAATGATAACTCTACACCTATACTATAACAAGAGGGACGAGACAAATATTACACATCTATGGATATATAAAAGGGTAACAAAAGACTACTTTTAGGAAATATAAAGTACCAAGTATCTATAGAAATAGTAATATATAAAATAGGTCTCATTCTCAATATTGCTCAAATCGCATAGTATACATGTTGAATATTAATTCCAAGTATGTTTTAATGAAGGCAAATACTATTCGATTATAAAAGCAATAAATATCTATCCTTTATTAGAGAAGTCTACTATATTTACGCTACCTAATAGGTCTTTACTACCATGTTTATATAAATCTTAAAACACATCATGGTAGCTTTTTTATTACGTAAAGGAGTATAGATTATGAGTAAGGAGAAGTTAGAGTTTGTAGAACCAGTTGATACAAACACAGATAATGAGTACTCGAGAGAGCCTGTGCCGCTAGGGGCAAGGAAATCCTGTTTTTCTCTCACCATTGTTTGGACTGGATTCGTTTTTCTTGTTACTAGTATGATGGCTGGCGGCGGCTTAGCTGCGGGGCTGACTTTCAATGAGTTACTATTAGCCATGATTCTAGGCAATATTTTCTTATGTATTATTGCAGGACTAGTGAGTGTTATTGCCTATAAAACAGGCCTCACCTTCGCCCTTTTGACTCGATACAGTTTTGGCCAAGAAGGATCTAGAATTGCATCGCTCTTCGTTCCTATCGTTAACCTAGGTTGGTACACGATTCAAGCGGCTTTATATGGACATTTTATTGCTCAAGTATTCAACCTTTCCTACACAGGCGAAGTCATTGCGATGATGCTCAGTGCAGTCATCATGGGTATCTTTGCAGTTCTTGGTATTAAATCTCTCGCCGTATTCGGCTATATTGCGATTCCGTCTATCGTATTCCTTTCACTAGGAACAGCGGCTCGTTCCGTTCAAACAATCGGCGGCTGGCAAGAATTATTTAACTACGTCCCATTGCAACCTATTGATTTACTATCAGGTATTACTATCGTTATCGGCACGTGGATTCTATCTACTGCTACATGTATCGCCGATATTATGCGATATGGTAAAAGCAAGAAAGATGTTATTACAGCCAGCACCATTGGTCTATTAGGTGGCAATACGTTGATGATTAGCTGTGGTGCTATCGCAGGCGTAGCTATGAATGATGGTGACCTAATCAACGTACTCTTAAGCTTTGGCCTCGTATTCCCAAGCTTACTATTGTTAACTACAAACATCTTCACCACAAATGGTGCGAACCTCTATTCCACATCATTGAACCTAGCAAACTCATTCAAACTAAACAGAAATATGATGCTAGCCGTGCTCATTGCTATCTCTGCATTAGCAACAATGACACAACCATATAAAATCGATTCCCTCTTTGTATTCTTAAGTACATTAGGCATTATCGTTCCACCACTATGCGGTATTATCTTAGCGGACTTTTACCTAGTTCATCGTGGAAAATACATCGATTACCACAAAGCGACTTTCAAAAAATGGAATCTAGTTCCATGGATCACTTGGGCTATCGCATTAGTGTGCGTGAAATTCATTCCATTCGGCCTTCCATCCTTGAACGGAATCGTAAGCGGTGCCCTACTGTACGCACTCATTACGTATATTGTGAAACCTAATGTCGTTAGTGAAAGCAAAGGGTGATTATCATGGCAATTCATAAACTATCTGCTATACTAGGCACAATTATTATGGGCATCGGATCCTTTATTACCTGTCTAGCCACAACCGAAAGCCTCATTACCCTTGGTAACGGTCTACTCGTGGTCAGTATTATCATGATGGGATTTGGGTACTCTAAATGGCAGCCTTGATGTAATAAATCTATATAACATAAAAGGAGACTGTTTCGAAACAGTCTCCTCTTTTTGTACCTCTATCCTCACTCTATTATCTACTTTTTTATAATATTTGATCTCTACTGCAAAGTGTGATCTAATATTTATAAGGAAAGTATTTAATGTATATGGGAGGTAGTAATATGGGGATTATTAACTCAAATCTAACAAAGCTAGGTTCTTTCTTAGGGAATGAAAAATTGTAAAAAGGTAATGAATTGTACATCTTTAAAACAGGCTTCAGGTTTCCGTCCCCATCAGGGGATTATTTTTTTTAACTTTTAGATGATTCGATACGAATTGTAAAGAAAGGAAACCACGTTTCCGTCCCCATTAGGGGATTATTTTTTTTAACAGGCGAGATGACACAGGAGGAAGTCTATAGACATACAACTCTGTTTCCGTCCCCATTAGGGGATTATTTTTTTACCTATTAACACAAGTAACTAGCGATAACTTAAACGCCAATGTAGTGTTTCCGTCCCCATCAGGGGATTATTTAATTTAACTAGCTAATTAGTGGGTTAGGCGGTACTATTGAGGGTAGTTTCCGTCCCCATCAGGGGATTATTTTTTTAACTAAAGGGATTATATGCATGGAACATTGCGATGCATGTCAGTTTCCGTCCCCATTAGGGGATTATTTTTTTAACTTTAGCCTATGGAATTAACAGAAGTTTTGACTAATGTTGGCGGGTTTCCGTCCCCATCAGGGGATTATTTTTTTTAACGAAATTATGTTTTACTTTACAGTATCCACAGAATATAACGCTAGTTTCCGTCCCCATCAGGGGATTATTTTTTTTAACTTCAACATACGAGGACGCTTGGGACTTCATATATGATAGTTTCCGTCCCCATCAGGGGATTATTTTTTTAACAGGAGTGAATAAATATGACATATGTTGACTACAAAGAACGCCAGGTTTCCGTCCCCATCAGGGGATTATTTTTTTTAACATAATATTGGTTTTGATTATGATTGTAGGGAACTACATTTTGAGGGTTTCCGTCCCCATCAGGGGATTATTTTTTTTAACTTAGAAGCAGATATGCAAGCATTGCTTAAAAAGAATGCTGTTTCCGTCCCCATCAGGGGATTATTTTTTTTAACACACGAGTCGGTGGTGTGTCAATATCAATCGCAAGTTGATACAGTTTCCGTCCCCATCAGGGGATTATTTTTTTTAACTGGTACTATTGAAACATGGTTATGGGAGCAAACACAAGGAGGTTTCCGTCCCCATCAGGGGATTATTTTTTTTAACGTTCAACGTATGGGCTGCATTGTATAAGGGGGAATAGTTATGTTTCCGTCCCCATCAGGGGATTATTTTTTTTAACCCTGTCTTTGAAACCAAAGGTATTTACTGATCGGAAAATGCAAAAAACGGCGGAGATTGCAAAACCGACTCAAAAGGCACTTTAACCCACTAAAATAATGCCCATAAACCGTGTCACTATCAGAACGGCGCAGATTGGGTTTTCCAAGGGTTAAATCTAGGTTTATTATATCATATGAAAAAAGAGGCCATACAATAATAGAATCATCAATACCAAGCCCTAAGAGGCTTTTACAAAACACTAATGGCTCTATTATTGTCTATAACCTCTCTGCATCGTCCCCTATGAATCGATAGTAACTATTTATATTTAGAGTACGATGCAGTCTTGTTCCTTACGTTCTCCAATTCCCCAAGTATAGATATTAATAATATCATCGAGGACATATACTCGTAGGGAATCTTCCAAAGGATTAATCATCTTGCTAGCTCGCCGCATCATAGCATCATATTGCTTCCTATTAAGCAATGCTTCAAAAGCAGATTTCTGAACACGAACGCCATAACGTTCCAAACATTTAACAAGACGATTACGCGTTTTATTATCCACCACATCATAGATAACTAAGACGATAAACTTTTTCATATCAGTGAATCTCCAATGGTGTATACAAATCTACATCTTCGTGCATAATCGCACTAGCAAATTGCTTACATTGTCTATAAATAGATTCACGATAGCTTTTACGATCATCAATATATTGGTTTTCAGACCGAATTTTCTTATTATAGGCCGTTAAAAATACTTTTCGACCTTCTGCAGTTAAATAGCAACCCTTATCAGAGTTATCAAATTCAGTTAAGTCCACCATATTGCGACTCACCATAGACAGCACCATAGAATCAATAATTGGAGCTCGCCATTCTTCAATCAAATCGGATGCGAGGGCCGGATGTCCTTTAGCCAAACTATGCATAACGCCCACAAATGGATGAAGACCTGCATTAATAACGCCAGCCAAGATTTCGTTAAACAACATGCTATAACCTAATCCAAGCATAGCATTAAATGGATCTCGAGGTGGTTGCTTTGTTCTTTTTGTAAAAGCAAAGGTCGATGGCACAATTTTACCAAGTGCTTCGAAATATAAACGACTAATCAACCCTTCATAGCCCATAAGCTCAGATACACGCATACATTCACCAATATGACTTCGCACAGATTTAATATTAGCAATCTGTGCGTCTATATTGATATCTTCTAAATTACGTGCATAACGACGAAGAATAGTTAATTGATTACGCACCTTTGCCCGAATAATTTTACGTGACATTCCTACTCTAAATGCATTATCATCTAACAAATCGAATTGCTTCTTATGCTTATTGATATCAATAGTATTTGTATTGATTAAAGTACCAAAATACTTTCCATAACCAGATAGCCATGTAATCGGTACACCACGTTCGATAAAATCAGTCACTAATGAGCTCGTTATAGATACTGAGTCAAAGACGGTAATATCTTCAATCCGCTCCAAAGGGACCTCGAACAGCACTTCATTATTTCGACCAACTATTACATGACCACCGTCACGCTTGATAAACGATCCTGCTTCTGTAACATATAGGGATGACATAGAGTCGCCTCCTTTTATACGAATGAATACGCTAGGAAATCGATTTAGGTCTAAAGATGATACATTTAAAATTATTCGGCGTAAAGATTATTTACACTATTGAATTTGATCTAATACATATGAATTAATGGTATCGTAAATTAATTCGTTTTGTTTCGATAAGCCAGTCATATTTGCGAATACAGCTTTAATTAATTCTAAAAAAGACTGCAAAGATTTTATTTTTGCAGATTTACAAATGTCTTCTTCTGTCAATACAATAACTTCATGAGCTAGTTTATTACGTATATCTTTTTCAATACGACGAATATCTTTTAACTGCTTAAGTAATAAAGAATTAATATTAGGCTGATCTTCCAACATATGTATCATATGCTGTAAAGAGAGTGGTATCTCATTGAATTGTGATGTTCGACTATGGGCATGCCACGAGTAGTAAAGTTGTGGATATTTCTCCTTAAAACTTTCCATATTAATACGCGGTCCTACAGCAGTTATTTTTATAACATCTTCCCACTTTGTAGAATAAACTGTAGAGAAATAGTACAACATTAACTCGTACATAAAAGGAGTAATCTTTAAAATAAACTCCTCAATCTGACTTTGTTTTAAACGTACTTCCATAAGCATTAAAAACTCATGTAATTTTATTCGTCTCCAATCTGTGAAAATAGATGCTAATGATAAATCCTCTATTTTATTAACATGATTTAAAGCAATTTTATACTCTAACTCTAGTCGTAGTCTGGCATGTTCTAATAATGGTAATACATCATTAGCAACACCATCTTCAAAAGTTCTTTTATAACTATGATAAGCGCTTATAGCCTCTTTGTATTTATAGCTACTAATAAGCGTATGAAGAGTTTGTTTAATATTATTACGCTTGATATACCCCATTTGAGGTTCATGGCATCGGTTTTCACTGTCATCTTGATCATCAAAGTTATTTTCAATAACAATATCAATATCTTCGTCATCATTAACGGCGGGCTCTGAGCGATTAGAACCACGTTGAGGACTATCAACTTGAATACCTCGTACCGCATCATGTTCTACGCTGAGATAGGACATGATTAACTTCATTTGTGGTGTTCCAGAACTTAAATTAATTAGGATTTCTGCATTAGGGTACTCTGAAAGCATTTCATAAAAATGGTCTACAAACGGTTGTAAAGTATCGATGCGATGGACCTCTTCAAGTCCTGTATGTATAAGCTTAATATCTAAATCAGCTTTCACATGTTTTAGAGCTTTAGTAAATCTATGATTGGCAGCTTCCTTTTGCTCCATATCCTTACTCAATACTAGAATTGCCATATCTGGGTTATAATGCCTCACGATATGAAGCATCCCGCCATCATAGCAACCACGAATAGGATCTGTATCTCCTACGGGAGTATAAAGAATTCTCATTGTACTACCTCACTTTGTACGCCACCCATACCTAACGCAGTCTTAATTCCAAGCCCAGTAAATTGGCTATAATAGGTCAATAGAGATAGGATACGTTGCATCACTAGATTCCGCTTAAATTGCATAATAATCTCGCCACGGAAACCACGAATTTTAACTCCTTCTAAACCATACATGCCCATACGCAAATTATAATCACGAATGAAAGCAGCCGATTCAAGTGCAGCTAATAAATCATCAGAATCCATCATTTCAAAGGTAGTGAACTGGTTCCATTGACGCAACAAATAGCGATAAATACGAAAGGCTTCAGGGAAAATCGTATACTGTTGGTCTACCTTAAAGCTTGTAGTGGTCACACACCGTAATTTAGCTTGCGTATATTCTGCTTCTCCACTCCAAAACTTGGCCATTAAAGCTTCATAGGAGGTTTCCTCTAAGATAGTTCTATCCTGAATATAAATATGCCCTCGTTTTTGTTTCAAAAAAATCTTTTCGGGCATATCTAATGCTGGTCGTAATATACGCTCAACCGCCTCTGCTGTTACAGCGGAAAGGCGCCAAATATATTGACCTTTTTCTTTATTAAAATAGATATATTGGCTATAAGGGCGCAGGCCCGTTTCATGCAACTGACCTGCGTATTCTGTTCCCACTAACTCCATTAAGACGCCATGTAGCACGCTACCTATGGACTGTACAATTTTAATTGATGGATCTGCCGTTATTTCTAACTCTATGGCCATAATTTCTACATTATCTGCCAATGTGAATGCCTCCCATCTCATAATAATGGCCATTCCATTTCACTAATTTCATAGCACGAGGTGCCATAGACGAATCTTTAGTAGCATGTTTAGCCTTTTCGAAATTCATATCTAAGATTGCTCTAATAATATCAATTCCTGTTTTTTCATCATCTGTAAAAGCAGCCATAATAATAGTCTTCTGAATAAAACCTGTATTACTACCAATATAGGCATTAGCCGGTTCTAGTGCTTTAAAAATAGATGGACTTACTTTCTTAAATTTAGAGGCTAATAACTTATGAGTAGCATCAAAGTCTTCCTGTAAAATAGCTAACACTTGATCGACACTAGTAATCCCTATTTCTTTAGTCATAGCTGTATCAAGGGTTACTGTAAAGGAGAACTTCTGATTTGGTAAAATACATTCTCGATGCACTGAAATTTCATGAGTTCCATCTTCATCAATACAAGTATCCTCTTTTTTTAGTACCTCTGTTTTAATAGACTCTATAGGCATAGCATCAGAAACAGAAACACCTCGGAAAGCACTGGCTAAAATACCATTAACTCTCTTTTCTGAATTCTTGAATAGTACTTGTATATTACAATCAATCAACTTATTTACTTCACGTAATATAGAATTAAATTCACGTTTAAAACGCCTCTTATCATATTGGAAATCTCTATATTTATATAAAAGTTCCTTTAGCTTTTGTTGTACTGCAGCTCTAAATCTAGCATCTCTACGGAGCATATGTGAAATAATAGCACTATCAATAACACCTTTAATAGAGCTACCAGGAA